>OKSD01003216.1_pt1 | contig 12776 bp, 10 predicted proteins | sample 1601221 | NCBI WGS metagenome assembly OKSD01 (sample SAMEA3541550, study PRJEB24748) | human gut metagenome | biome: human gut; feature: human-associated habitat; material: faeces | place: China | collected 2012
TCGAGGCAACTGCCTCCGGACAGAGACAGCGCAGACATGGTCCGTCCGATGCGAACACGGTAACCTGTCCCGCAAATTCACAGATAGCTCCATATACATCCGGCTTTCCCAGCTTCATACATGTGTCACTCAGCAGATAGCGGGTTGGAAAATTATCCGAAGCATCCACAATCACATCAAACTTTGCAAGAATTTCTTCTGCATTTTCAGCTGTAATCCCCTCTGGGTATAATTCTACCTGCACCGAATGGTTCCGGCTCTGAAGCTGCTCCGCCGCCAGTTCTGCTTTTGCCTTTCCAATGTCCTGTTCCCGGTAAAGGATTTGCCGCTGCAGATTGCTGACATCCACCCGGTCAAAATCAGCAATCCCGATCGTACCGACTCCTGCTGCTGCCAGATAGAGGCTGACGGGAGATCCAAGTCCCCCCGCCCCGACTACCAGCACCCGGCTTTCCGCCAGCTTTTTCTGTCCTTCTTCTCCTACCTCCGGCAGGAGAATATTTCTTTTATAGCGTTCTTTGTCTATCTCCAAACCAGCGTCTCCTTTCTGAATCAACCGCCCCCCAGTAAATGATAAATCTTCAAATCATCTGCTTCTTCAAGTGTTACTTTATCATAGTCTTCTGGCCAGACCAGCTGCCCATTTACCTTCACGACCAGCTTGGGCCAGGTAAATTTCATGTGTTCCATCACACCCCTGATTGTCAGTCCTTCATGCCAGTCCGGATATGGACGGTTATTCAGTACCATTATATCCACTTCCCTTCTGCAACGTATTAATGAATAGTCTTACTGAAGCGGCTCAACTACTTCCAAAAGCTCCGGAAGATCCATGCCAAGCTCTTTCAGGTGTGCAATTGTCGGAACGCCGTTTAAATTCCAGCCGCGCTTCGGATATACCGCATCAATCAGCTTCTCATATTCCCCTTCTCTGTACTTTCTGGTCGCAGCCATCTTTTCCTTTAAGGACATTTTTTCGACTTCTTCTTTTGTAAAACCAACCAGCTCTACCAGCTGACCATCGTAGCGCTCCTGACGGGACAGATATTCTTCTTCCGTAACCGGTCCCTGGGAGCGGTATGGAATCGCATCGTTCGCACGCAGTCCCTTGCCCAGACGAATGTTGAAAACACGCTGGAAATTGTAGACACGCTCGGACATTTTAATCATCTCATCCCTATCAATCTTGACCCCAGTAACACCATAATAAAGATCCAGATAGTTATCTACGTGCTCCGGTACCTTCGCCGGTTCATCGGTCAGGCTGTTGTCAGCCGGTACAATATCATTCCACGGCAGCTTGCAAAGTCCCAGAAGACCAAACCAGGTTCTAAACATCGGATAGTAATACAGCGCCTCCGCCTTATCCTCAAAGGTAGGGATCTGGTTATTTACCTGATCCATGAAAATCAGCCATGCCTCATCATGCTGCGGTCCCTTATTGGTCAGACCATAGCCGCCCTGCTGCGCCAAGGATTCTTTGGAAGCATACTCTGAATATTCAAGTCCCTTCTGTTCCATCGCAATATCATTCATGAAATCCATATCGCCCCAGCCCTGTGCTGCAAAATACTCTTTCTGCTTGTGGCTTCCAAGTGCCGCAATCTTGCCAAAGCCTTCGTTTCGCGCCATCTGGTGCAGCAGCTCCAGCTCCGCCTCTGCATTGCCCCATACAAGCTCCAGACCGCCGGTTCTCTCCTTATTCAGGATACCATTTTCATAGCATTCCATCAGGAAGGCAGTCATGGTGCCAAAGGAAATCGTATCAATGCCATATGTATCACAGTAGAAATTCACTTCCAGGATTACCTGCGGATCGGTTACACCGCAGTTCGGACCAACACCGGCTGCTGTCTCATACTCCGGACCATCCACACATACTTTATGTCCCTTATACGGACCTGTCTTTAATTCAAACTGATCGGCTGTTTTAGCACACGCCATCGAACATCCATACCAACATCCGTCCGCTCCGCCCTGGGTCAGCCATTTATTTCTCCATACCTCCGGTGCCATCTCATCGATTTTATCCGTTCCGCCATATTTATAATTGCGCGTCGGCAGAATATCATAATCGCTCATGATACGCAGGGAGTATGCTGTTCCGGATTTACGCATTGAATTCTGTTTGTCATCCTGTGTCGCCACCTCACGATGGAATTTCAGGCCATCCCGGTTCAGGATACTGATATCATATACATGGTTCAGATTTGCTTTTACGCCTTTAAAATGGCATACCAGCGCTTTAATGTGCTTGTCCGCAAAGACACGTCCGATACCACCACGTCCAGCCTGTTTTAAGCGGACTACATTTCTTTTCGGATCATAGAATGTAAAATTCAACATAGAGAGGTTGCAATGATCCGCCGCTGAACCAGAACATACGACCGCCACGTTTTTGCGATCATTGTCATCCTCCGCATACATGGTTGTCAGCTCTTCTCCCAGTACATGTGCATCTTTATGCTCTAACGGTGCTTTTTCAATTGAAACGGTTCCCTTATTGCCATCGATGACAATAATCACGTCTTCCTCCGCTTTTCCAGTCAGCTCGATCACATCAAATCCGGAGAATTTTAAGAATGGGCCAAAATATCCGCCGACGTTTGAATCAATCGGGATATCTGTCATCGGTGAAATGCTGCATACCAGGCATTTTCCAGTACCGCCGTACTGCGTAATTCCGGCAATCGGTCCTGCCGACATGGTAATGGCATTTTCCGGAGAGTTCCACTTTGTATCCGGCTTCGTTGCATCCCACAGATAACGCAGGCAATAACCTTTGCCGCCGGTAAATTTTTCTTTGACCTCCTGAGGAATGTCGATCATATCGATGGTGTTATCTGTCACATTGATTCGAAGGCGCTTATCCGTATATCCATGATACAGCGGCTTTGGCTCATATGTAACCTGATTGAGAACCGTGTGGGCCTCTTTCATTTTTTTGATTTCTTCCATATCTGCGTCCGCATAACGCGGAAGATCACACATTTTAATCATGCCTTTCTCCTCCCTTTACTCTTCTACCAGACGGATTGCTCCGGTCGGACATGCTTTTACGCACAATCCGCACGCCGTACATTTGGACGGCTCCAGATAATCATCACACTGTACCATAACATTCTCCGGACAGAATCCGACGCACATCAGACAGCCGGCACATTCTTTCTTATTCAGCCGGTAAACGCCTCTCGCATCCTGTATTGCATACTTCAGAACATTTTCCACACTGTGTGCACACAGCAATATGATGGCTTCCATCCTCCTTGTCGGTAATGCGGATGCAGGATTTCATTGGATCCGAAACCTTGTAAAATGCCTTTGAACAGGCTTCTTCGCACTGGTGGCAGCCAATGCAGAGTGATTCATCTTTCTCTAATCGTCTCATCACAGTTCCTCCTTTTTGCCTAATTTCATTATTTCATCCGAAACAGATACATACCCGTCCCGAATCACTTCCAAAAATATGGCTCCTGCCGAAAGGCGGCAGAAAACTCCTTTTTCATGGTAAATACACTCTGGAAAACACTTTTTTCCATACCCGGAGACGCGGAACACCGCCCCTCCCGCCGCCAGAAGATCCCCCGTATTTAACTGGGTGGTATCTACTCCCTCCGTTATCAGGTTTGCCTTGTAGCGCCGGAAGCAGAGTCCCGGTTCTGTCTGCTTCTCCATCCAGTCCCGGGCTTCTCCCGCCAACAGCGAAGTCTGCCTTTCACCTCCCGCTGCATGCCGGTCACCCTCCATTCCGATCCCCCTTCGGAACCAGGCGCTCTCCACGGCTTCTCCCGGCTGTCCCCTCTGCCGGAACACATATAATTCACGCACAACTGCTCCCACCTAATCCCCTCTTTTATAAATATAAAATTTCTCCGGTTCTTGCCAGCCCATAACCACCGAGCTTCTCCACTCTCTCTGCAAACTCCCGGCTTTTCAAAACCGTCAGAAAATGCTGTACCGGTGGAAAATCCAGAAATCTGACTGGAATCGCAAAGTCATACTCTTCCCGTCCAATCTCAATAAAATCAAGTCCCATTGCCCTGGCTGCCGACTGGATTCCCATACCCGCGTCTGCATCGCCGCCGGACACGGCAGCCGCCACTGCCATATGCGTTGCCGCCTCTCTGTCATATCCGTGAATCTCTTCCGGTGAAATACCGGCTTCCTTCAGCTTATAATCAAAAAGGACTCTTGTCCCCGCTCCTCTCTGTCGGTTGACATAATTCAAACCACGCAAATCTTCAATTTCATGGATTCCAAGCGGATTTCCTTTTTTTACGATAATTCCCTGAATTCGCTCAACCCCCTTGACAAGTGCCATTTTTTCACCCGCAAACAGTTTTTTCAGGATCGCAATATTATATTCTCCTGTTTCTTCATCCAGCAGGTGGGTCGGAGCCAGATGCGCCTCTCCCCGCTTTAATGCCATTAAACCGCCCATACTGCCTACATGCGTACTGGAAAGGTAATTACCCGGGTACATACACGGCAGCAAATCTGCCATCACATCCAGAATCAGATCATGGCTTCCGATTGCCACTGCCGTACTTCCAATTTCCTCCAGGGAACGGTATAGCTCTACGTCAACGGTATCTCCCGCCTCGACCCCCTCGCTGTTCTGAGGAATCACACAGAATCCGTCTGCCCGCACCAGGCTCATTGCTGCTCCCGCCCCGCGCGCCAGTGGAGAAGCGACGAGCTTGTCACCCACTTCTCCTACCTTCACCCGCACATACTCTTTATGTTTCAGGGATGATACAAGGCGTTTGGATATGACAGCCCGCACCGTCGTGCCGCCTGTTTCTGTACGTCCTGCCAGTTTCTGCAGCACAGGAATCACAAAATTTTCAAAGTTGATATAGGCGGATACCGGATATCCCGGAAGTCCGATTACCGGTTTTCCATTGACAATCGCCAATATTACCGGTTTTCCCGGCTTGATTGCCACTCCGTGTACCAGAACCTCCCCCAACTCCCGAAGTACATGAACCGTAAAATCTTCAGTTCCTGCACTGGAGCCGGCATTGACAATCACCATGTCATAGTTTTCAACCGCCTCTGCCACCTTTGCTTTCAATGTTTCATATTCATCCGCAATCGGCGGAAAACGATGAGGCGCACCGCCATGTTCCGTTACCAGTGCCTCAAACACTCTCGAATTCGATTCGATGATGTCCCCATCCCTGGGTTCCTGTCCCGGCTCTATGATTTCGGTTCCCGTCGGAAAAATCGCTACCGACGGCTTTTTCAACACCTCAATCTCTGTAATTCCGCCAGACAGGAGAACACCTATATCAATCGGGCGTATCTCATGATAGCCGGGCATCAGCATCTCACCCGCTACGATATCTTCTCCGATCGGGCGCACATGCTGCCATGATGCAGCTGCATCCGTAATCTGCACCGAGCCATCCTCCTGCTCCAGCAGATCCTCCGCCATGATAACTGCATCGCATGGCGCGTGAATCGGATCGCCCGTATCCACCACTGTAAAATCTGTACCTGGATATAGGGTAAGTGGTTTCCGCTCCGATGCTCCTTTTGTTTTCTCTGCCTCAACCGCGATTCCATCCATCGCCGCCGCATTGTAAAGCGGGGAACAATATTTCGCATAGACTGCCTCTTTTGTAATCCGGTGCAGACTTTCCGTCACGGGAATCCATTCTGCCTTGGGGCTTAATAATTCCCCCAGTGCTTTCTGGTAAAGGGCTTTTGCCTCCTCCACCGGTGTATTATTCAGATATAAATTTCTCTTTCCCATCTCTGCCTCTATTCTGTTTCCATCAGGCTCTGCCGATCCTTTATCCTCCGCCGCCCTTCTGGAAGCAATTCATTTTAAAAACGGTACACCTTCACCTGCTCACCCTTCTTCAGCCCCTCCTGATTCATATCAATCAGAACGTAGCCGTCTGCCTCTGCCATCGTCGAAATCAAGCCTGATTTTCCAAATACCGGTTCTGCCTCCAGCCCCTGCGGAGCCATCTGAAGCTTTACCAGCAGGCAGGTTGTTTTTCCGGGTGCACCCGCCAGGTTCGTTGTCATAAAGGCTTCTAACGGAGGTTGATCCGGCTGACCGGTTACCTGCTTCCAGAGCCACACAAATAATAAGTGGAAAACAGCAAGCGCTGCTGCCGGATGCCCAGGAAGTCCTCCTAACAGCGTATGTTTCTCTTTATCATATCCCAGAATCGTCGGTTTTCCGGGTTTCAGTGCCAGCCCATGGGTAAATACTCCCTCCTTGGAGATGCGGTTTAATATCTCCATCGTCATATCTTTCTTTCCCTGGGAACTTCCTCCGGAGATCAGAATCAAATCACAGGCTTTGACCGCCTCCCTGATTTTCTCCTCTAAAAGTACCTCTTCATCCCTCACCGCCTCTGCCGAAACAAGCTCCAGACCTGTCTTCTTCACATAACAGGACAGCGCCCATGTATTAATATCCCGCACCTGCCCCGGTCCAGGAACCTGATCGATCCTGACCAGTTCGTCGCCCGTCGATAGAACTGCCACCTTCCACGGTTTAAAAACCGGAACCTGCACCACGCCAAGCGCTGCCAATGTTCCCGCCTGCGCCGGACCAATCCGGGTTCCCGCTTTAAGGACTATATCCCCGGTTTTTACATCTTCTCCCGGAAGCACGATGCATTTCCCATACGGAACATTTTCATACAGGGCAACCTCATCTGTTCCGAACCGTTCACTGTATTCTACCATCACCATGGCATCTGCCCCTTCCGGAACCATGCCGCCGGTCGGCACATAGGCGCAGGTACCCGGTTCAATCTTTGATACCGCCGGATGTCCTATCTCTACTTCTTCCAGCACCTTCAGAAAAACCGGGATACTTTCCGTTGCGCCCGCCGTGTCCTTGGAACAGACTGCATACCCGTCTACACTGGAACGGCGGAATGCCGGAATCATTTCCCCAGAGACAATATCTTCTGCTAAAATACGGTCAGATGCATCTGCAAGCGCGACCTGCTCCGTTTCTGGCAGGCATTCTTTTGCCGCTTTAAGCAGACGTTCCCGCGCCTGCGCCAGCGTATCAACTTTCAATAACTTCATAGTTCCTCCCTTGCGGCATGATTCTTCTTTGCGAAGGTACGCATCCACGCGAAGTGCTTTTGATTCATAGACCGCCCTCTCCGAATGAAACAAAAAAACGAATACAGAAAACATTCCGCTCTCTGTATCCGTTCCTGATGATGCAGTCTGCCTCTTATGGCTTTCTGCTGATATGCACTTACCTACATCAGGCTTTACTTGCGCTGGCGGAATTTACTGCCCTTTTCCAGAACTTCCGGATCTTCATCCCGGTCATCCGAGAGCTATTCCTTTCCAATGCATCGTCTGATGCGGGGAGGCACCCGCGTTTCCCCGGATACCCATTGGCTTTTCTTCCATCCTGTCAATCGGTTCACAGCTTAGGCAGAAAAGCTCGAAATCAACTCTGTATAACTGCCGCTCTCGTGCGACAATTCTCTTTTTCATGATTTTCTACCAGAAATTATACCACATTTTCACAAACTGTGTCAATCATCCCAAGCAAAACTCTTCCCATTTTTTTCATATTCAACGCAATCGCCTCGCATTTATATTCATAATTCTGAATTTTTTTCATTTTCACGATATGAAACCTCCGTATCTGCCAGATATCGGCGGATGGACGGATGCGACGGGTGAAGAAGGATTTCTTCCGGTGTTCCGGACACCAGAACATTTCCCTGCTCCATAAAATGTACCTGGTCACAAATCTTGCGGACATGCACCAGCTGATGGCTGATTAGCAGCCATGTCATCTTATTTTTCGTCTGCTGCTCCCGCATCAGCTGTTCAAACAATTCTGTACTGTCAGGATCCAGGTTGGAAAGCGTTTCATCAACAATCACAAACGCAGGGTCAAATACCAGCGCCCTGATAAATGATAATTTCTGCTGTTCTCCGCTGCTCAGGGAACGAGCATACTGATTTTTTTTCTGCAAAAGCCCACATCGTTCCAGCCAGGCATCCATCTTCGCCTCATCTGGGCGAATTCCCCGTATTTTCAGCGGATAGATCAGGTTCTGATACACCGTATCATGCAAAAGATACGGTCTCTGTGTTGTCATCGTAATATCCCGGGGTGTCAGTCCCTCGTAATCAATCCTCCCGTCATCCGGAACCAATATCCCCTGTATCAGCTTGGAAAGAGTTGTTTTTCCGCAGCCATTGGTTCCTATCAGACCATGAACTTTCCCGCTCTCCAGATACAGTTCCTCGATTTGAAGCGTAAACTGACCTATCTTCTTTTGCAGCTTAGAGATTTTCATCCGGTGTCTCCTCCTGTCTGAAATGTTCTGCCAATGTCTGTACCGCAAATGCCAGAAGCATCAGGATCACTCCCAAAAATACCCCTTCATAATAATCGCCTGCACCTTTCAGGGTTGAAATCGCAGTTGTCATTGTCCGGGTACTGTTTTTTATATTTCCACCTACCAGAAAAACCGCCCCAACCTCACTGATGGAACGCCCATATCCAGATACAACCGCAAAATAAATTTCATTTTTCATTTCACGCAGCAGAAGCCGCGCGGTCTGATTCCGGTCAGCTCCCATCGTCCTGGCAAACGCCCGGATCGAAGGTGCCGTGCGGATCGCATATGAATATACCATTCCACAGACAATCGGAGTGATGATCAGAACCTGGGCTGCCACCATTCCTTTGATCGTAAATACCCATCGAAGCGCCCCAAACGGACCCTTTTTTCTCAAAAGCATATATGTGAGCAATCCGATGACGACCGGAGGTGCTCCCATCAAGGTCCGGTTCACGCGGACTACCAGCTTTTTTCCTGGAAATTTCGTCTGCTCCAGCACAAGTCCCAGAAAAATTCCAAGCATGGACGCAATCAAGGTTGACCAGAAAGACATCACCAGCGTTACCCGGATAGAATCTATCACTCCGACCGTACCAAAAAATTTTGAAAACAGGTTTCCCATATTTTTTCTCCCAGCATATCCACTGAAACACCTTATGTTCTGCAGGCGTTCTCATTTTCTCAATTCTTAATGACAGAAAACCGGAAAAAGTGCATCCTCCCTTCTCCGGTTTCCTGTTTATACATTATAAATTCTGCAAGGTTCAACTGCCTGCTTTATTCGTTTAAATACGCTAATTCCAGCACTACCACATATCATCCGGCAGTATTCTACTTCTGCTCTGCATTCGGGAAGAATAACGGCTCGCCGTACTCCTCTACGCCGTATTCACCGATCAGAGTCTGGATTTCCGGAGAACAGATCCACTTGATAAACGTATTCGCCGCCTCGTTGTTGACATCCGGATATTTCTCCGGATTTACTGCGATAACGCCGTACTGGTTTAAAAGTTCCTTGCTGCCTTCACATACAATATCCATATCCGGGAAATCTGCCTTCTTGGCAAGCCAGGTACCACGGTCAGACAGGCAGTAGCCGCCTTTTTCATCTGCCATCGCCAGTGTATCAGCCATTCCAGCGCCTGCCGATACATAGTTTGGATTGCTCTCATAATCTGTAATTCCCAGCTTCTCCCAGATTCCGGTCTCCTTGTTATGGGTACCAGAGTTGTCTCCACGGGACACAAATGTCAGCTGCTCGTCCATGATCTGTTTAAATGCAGCGTTGATATCATCCGTCTTTGCAATCGGACCATCCTTCGGTCCTACGATCACGAAATCATTATACATAACCTGGAAGCGCTCTACACCGTAGCCGCTCTCCACGAATTCTTCTTCTTTTGCTTTGGAATGAACCAGTATCACATCGACTTCACCATCTTTTGCTTTCTGAATCGCATCACCGGTTCCTACTGCCGTCCACTGTAAGTCAATACCTGTATCCTCTAAAAAGATTGGCTTTAAGTAATCCAGAAGACCCGTATTATCGGTACTGGTCGTCGTTGCCATCAGAAGCGTCTCTCCGGATGCTTCCTTGGTCTCCTCTGCACTGCTTTCCTCAGCAGCCTCTGCGGTTGTCTCTGCGGCGCTTTCCGCCTCCGTCGTCTCTTTTGCACTTCCAGAGCAGGCTGTCATAGACAATGCTGTCATAGCCGCCATTGCTAATGCAATGATTCTGTTTGTCTTCTTCATAAAATTGTTCTTCTCCCTTCTTTTGTTTAAGAATACGCTGAAAAACATTTCATCGGAACGAGACTCTGGCAGAGGATGCGCCGCCTTTTACCAGCTGCCTTTCTTCCTAATAAGCAGCAGGTCCTACTTCTCTTTCCAATGCATTTCTTTCCAAATGCGGGAGGCATCCGAGTTTCCCCTGATACCCATTGGCTGTAAACCCTGACAATATACTGTGTTAGGTTTTTCAGCTCGAAATATAGTTTTCCTGGCTTCTGCTGTCCGGGTTCTTCTAATACTTCCCGAAACATCCTTATACATTTTTACTATACCATGTCAAAATTCTTCTTGTCAACCGGGCAACTTTCACATAAGCGAAATTTTTTCATTTTTTCAAGCTTCTTATTTATTTTGTCTTTTGTTTTCTACTGCTCTTTTCTACTGTTATTCTGGATTTTTAGTCTTTTTTCACTTCTATCTTGATTTTCCCTTTTCATATTTGTGCGATGCCCTTTTAACTGTGCTTAATTTTTTGTTTTTGTTTTATATATTATGAATATTCAAACCATTCTATCTTTTCTACAATTTTCACTTTCTTTTCATGCATAATATCCTCACTTTTGCCGATTGTAAGCCCCCATTTTCTATGATATCTTATATGTTATATTAATTTTCTTTTATAGCCATTCCGCATTCCGCTTGTTTTAGCGTAATCGGATGATTATTTTTCAGATTCGTCTGTTAAAAATTAAATTAATACATTTTTTTCAATTTACTCTTGTATTCTTGAGTTGGTTGTAGTATTATAGACTCAGAACTAGAACACAGTCTAGTTTTTGCAAAGGAGGGGGAAAGGATGGCAGAAACTCCTTACATATTTAACATCCAGAAATTTTCAACGCACGACGGCGATGGTGTCCGCACCACGATTTTCTTCAAGGGATGTCCCTTACGCTGTATGTGGTGCCACAACCCGGAGAGTCAGCATTATTATAAGGAACTGATTTTTCATCATCACAAATGTACCGCCTGTGGTCGATGTGTTGCAAAATGTAAACAGGGAGCCAATTCCATCGTAGACGGCAAGATTGTATTTGACCGTTCCAAGTGTACCGCCTGCGGCGTCTGTACCGACTGGTGCATCACAGAGGCCCGGGAGTTAGCCGGTAAGGAATACACGGTAGATGCACTCGTCAAGGAAGCGATGAAGGACAAAATCTTCTATGAGCAGTCCGGCGGCGGTGTGACACTCTCCGGTGGCGAGGTTATGGCATCCCAGCATATGGACTATGTGGAAGAGGTCTGTCGCAAGCTCCATGAGAACGGTGTCAGCGTTTTCATCGACACCAGCGGCTACACAGACTATGAGAATCTGAAGCGGATTCTTCCTTATGTAGATGTTTTTCTCTACGACATCAAAGTGATGGATCCGGAAGACCACAAGAAGTATATTGGCGTTGACAATTCACTGATTCTAGAGAACTTAAAGAAATTAAGTGATGAAGGCGCAGGTCTTTATATCCGGCTTCCGATTATCCAGCAGGTCAACGCAACCGATGAACACATTGAAAGTGTCATCCATTTCCTGAAAGAAAACAATATTCACGCACGTCAGGTAAACCTTTTACCTTATCATGACATCGGAAAGGGTAAATACGCCAGCCTCGACATGGAGTACCATGATGATGAGATGAGCGTACCGGTGTCCGAGCTTATGGAACACTTTAAGTCCATGTTCGAAGAACAGGGCTTCAACAAAGTCAATATAGGAGGATGATTTAAATGGCAGAGAAAATTGATACTTCATTCGTAATCAACACACCAGAAGGTCTGTTAAAAGACAACGACCGCGGATGTACCGAAAGAATTAAAAGACTGAGAAGACTCAGCCACTCTACCCAGCCGCATCTGGATCTGGAAAGAGCCAAAATTGAAACCGATGTTTACAAAGAGTACGAAGGTTCCGTATCTGTACCGGTTTTAAGAGCTCTCGTTCTGAAAGAGTACTTCTCTAAGAAAACTCTTTACTTAGGCGATGATGAGCTGTTAGTTGGTGAGAAGGGTAAAGACCCGCAGTGTTCACCGACTTTCCCGGAGCTGTGCTGTCATACCATCGAAGATATGCACATTATGAATGATCGTAAACTGGTTAACTTCACCGTTACCGAAGACGATCTGAAGCTTCAGGAAGAAGAGATCATTCCGTACTGGAAGAACCGTGCAGTCAGAGAGCATCTCTTAAAAGCTATGACCCAGGAATGGAGAGACTGCTATGAGGTTGGTATGTTCACCGAGTTCATGGAGCAGCGTGGACCGGGTCATACAGCCGGCGGCAAAAACTTCTACATCAAGGGCTACGGCGACTACAAGAAAGAGATCGAGCAGGCTATCAAAGAGCTTGACTACTTCAATGATCCGGAAGCTTATGACAAAGAGCAGGAACTTCGCGCTATGGATATCTGCTGCGATGCTATCATTATCTTAGGTAAGAGATATCACGATCTGGCTCTTGAGAAAGCTGCTAAGGAGAAGGATCCGGTCAGAAAAGCAGAGCTCGAGCAGATCGCAGCTAACTGTGCGGTTGTTCCGGAGCACAAACCGGAGACCTACTGGCAGGCACTTCAGATGTACTGGTTTACACACCTTGGTGTTACAACCGAGTTAAACCCGTGGGATGCATTTACACCG
>OKSD01003218.1_pt1 | contig 12774 bp, 12 predicted proteins | sample 1601221 | NCBI WGS metagenome assembly OKSD01 (sample SAMEA3541550, study PRJEB24748) | human gut metagenome | biome: human gut; feature: human-associated habitat; material: faeces | place: China | collected 2012
ACGGTTGGAGCGTTATCGTGACACCATAGACGAATATTACGGCTTTATGAACGAAGCTCCGCGGTCCGGAAAAGGACGGCCGCACGGGCGACGGTATCAACATGGCGCAGCTGGTCGGCGCGGGTCTGGCCGGCATGCAGACAGTTGCCGGCAACGCTCCGTACCTCCCCGATAATCCCCCGATCCGTCAGTTCAGCGGTCCGGATTATCTGAAGCAGGGTCGCTGCGCGCTCGCGCAGCCCTGGCTCTGGGTGAACCACGAAGGCAAACGCTTCTTTAATGAGTCCCGCGGTTCCGTGTTTGTTGATGTCTACAACGCCATGACCACCGCGGGCGGTGTGATGTACACGATCTTCGATCAGAAGAAGATGGACACCATGGTGAACAAAGGCGCCCTCCTGCCGTTCAACGCGATCGTTCTCGCCGGTGTTCCCCTGAAGGAACTCCCAAAGACCTGGGAAGAAGGCATGAAGCGCGGCTGGGCATTCAAGGCCGACACGATTGAGGATCTGGCAAACCAGATCGGCGTTCCCCAAAAGAATCTTCGCGCGACGATGGAACGTGTCAATAAATTTGCCGCTGAAAAGAAAGATCCGGACTTTGGCAGAAAGCCTGAGCACCTGGAGGCCTTCGATATGAATCACGGTCCGTATTACGCTCTCAAGGGCATCCGCGCGTACTTCCTCACGCTGGGCGGTGTCACAGTCACCCCGCGCTTCGAAGCGAAGAACCTGCAGGGCGATGTCATTCCTAACCTCTATGTCATTGGCCAGGATATCGGCGGTCTCTATGACTCAACGTACGACCTCCGCTGCGAGGGATCGGCTTCGAGTTTCGCTATGACTTCAGGACGCCTCGCCGCGATCCACGCGATAGACGCGATCAAGGGGAAAACCTCCTCTATGTAGCCCTGAGCGCGTGACATCAGTGATCTGAAAACGCCCGGTCCGGAGATTACGGATCGGGCGTTTGCCTGTCATTTCAGCGCGCCGCGCTCGACCCGATCCGCAAAGGCCCTGATGTAAGCCGCGATTTCACTGCAGCAAGACTCCAAAGCAAAGTGACCGCTATCCACAAAATGGATTTCGGCCTCAGGAAGATCCCGTCTGAAAGCTTCGGCTCCGGCAGGAATAAACGACGGATCGTTTTTCCCCCAGACCGCGAGAAGAGGCGGCTGATATTCGCGCAGATATGCCTGGAACGCCGGATAAAGCGCAACATTCGTCTGATAGTCAAAGATCAGATCTGACTGAATTTCGTCATATTCCGGACGTTCCGTGTAGTGAATATCCAGCGTATAGCCATCCGGCGACACGCTTCCGGGTTCCGTGCCGAATGTGTACTGACCGATGATGGTCTGAGGCGCAAAGGCGCTTTTATATTGTTCGCGAAGTTCAGGAGTTGGATGGCGCCAGTATTCGGCTCTTGCCTCCCACTTTTTGCCAAGTCCTTCCTGATAGATATTGCCGTTCTGGCTGATGATGCCGAGAATCCTCGCCGGTTCCGACTTTGCCAGCCGGAAGCCGATCGGGGCTCCATAGTCAAACACATAAAGAAAGAACTTCCCAAGCCCCATCACATCGGCAAACTGCCGGACGATATCGGCGAGGTGATCAAACGTATAAGAGAAAGAGGATCTCGGCGGGATCCCGGACCGGCCAAACCCCGGGTAGTCAGGCGCAATCAGATGAAACCGGTCTTCAAGCGCCGGGATCAGATCGCGGAACATATGACTGGAAGACGGGAAACCATGAAGAAGGAGAAGAGCCGGTTTTTCGGGGCTTCCTGCCTCACGATAGAAAATATCAACCCCCTCAATCTTTACTGATCCGTACCTTGTCATAAGTCCTCCTCCGAGATCTTCTGCTTCTGCGGCGCTTGAGCGAAAGAAAAATACGATTCCGGTCCGAAATATACCCCCAAGGCTGTGACATCGGCCCCCGCGCTGTGCTATAGATCGCTCGGAGGAGAGTCATCGCTATGGATTTCGTATATTCACAGAGCCCCTGGGTTCTGCCTAAGGATCCGGAAGGAACCGAAAAAATATTCTCGGATCACGGCTGGAAGGTCACATTTAATGATCACGAGGTGATTCCTTTCGGTCTCGAAAAACGGGTTTATTTCATCAGAAAAGGACTTTTCGCCACGCTGGCCGGCGGCGCCGGGGACTTCAGCCGTATGGTCGGGCTTTTTCCGGCGGGCACTACGCTCGGAGCCATCCGCGCTATCTCACAGCCCGGCAATGAGATGCCCCTGATGGCCAAAGCTCTGCTGCCTGTCGAGGCTCTGGCGCTCGACATTCCGTTATATCTCAGAGAGCTTGAAAAAGATCCTGCGTTTCTCTCTCTCACCAAAACGAATTTCATTCTGAAAGAAGAGGCTCAGGTAGAAGGACTGCTGATGAACGGTCTCCTCACTGTTCCAAAACGCCTCGCGCTGATAATTCTGTCTCTCTTCAAAGCGGGTAACGGCATTCCAGGCGATGCGGTAACACCGCTCCCCGGCTCCATTACTGTCACGGATCTGGCAGCCCTCATTCACAGCAACCGGGGGGTGGTCAGCCGGACACTTTCCGGATGGGCCAGGGAAGGGCTGATTTCTGAACTGAATGGCCGGTATGCCTTCACCCGGCAGCAGCTTCTGTTTCTGGCGCAGAAAGATCACGGCTGACCGATACACGCACCGTCTTCAGATATCCAGCCGGACAGGGCTTGAAATGATTTTTCGTGCCACTTTTTATAAAACAGAACTCATAAAAAAAGATTTAGTTACATTTCCTCTACCAGTCTTACGTGATTTTGACGCTCTTTTGACAAAATCTCGCTTACTTTCCGTGACACAAAGATATCTTCCCTAGAGAAAACGCCCGACTCGTGATTGCATGAATAACAATCACCAGAGTTCACTTAAACATGACGTTAACCCGTAAGGGTTTATTTCTCCCACATTCATTATTTACAATTTCAAACGGCTGAAATTAAATGCTTCTTTTCAAATATCCGGCTAAACTATTGCCAATTAGCACAATTAATGTAACAATACATTCTAAATAAAAAAGCTAAGATATATATAATTGCGGTACCAAGCATTACATAAGTTTGGCTTTACATAGAGGAACACCTTTAAACTATGAAAATTATTACTGAAATTCGAAGGGAAAATCTTCTCCGGCTTGTCGATCAGTGCGGCAGCCTTGCCGCAATTTCCGAGGCTATTGGCAAAAAACGTACCGATCCGACCCTCCGCCAGATTAAGATCCGCGCGTGCTCACCGAAGGGCACCGTCCGCAACATGGGACACTTCCTGGCCCGCCTGATTGAGGAGAAACTGAATCTCCCGTCCGGCTGGATGGATCAGGACCATTCTCTCGACGACGCTTCTCCGGAAGAACGTCTTGAGCTTCGTCAGCGCCGCACGAAGTCGCGTACTTTCTCCCGTGCCCCGACCTGCACTGTCTCTTTCACTGATGGGAAGCCTGATTTCCACCCCCTCGATGAAGTCCGTTATCCTTCCGTCGTCTACCCCCGTCTCTATCTCGCTGACCGCGGATTTGAGCCGAAGGATCTGAAGGGGCTGATCGCGGGTGAAGACATTCCCGAGTACAGCATCTGCTCAGGCGACATCGTTGTCATCAATACCGCTGCCGGCGATCCGAGACGCGGAACCATCGGCATCTACGCGTTCCTGATGCCGGGCAAAGACGGCAAGGATGCTGTCGTTTACGCAAAAGAAGACCGTGCGCCTACTGGCGGCGTGCCGATCGGAAAGGTGATTTCCGTTTCCCGCTTCTTTTAAGAGCAGCAGCAAAACTGACTGTCTTCTCTCAGAGCGGCGCCTCCCACTAAGGGACGCGCCGCTTTGACATGTCTGACCTCCGTGACTCTCTCAGGCTGAGCGGAGAGACTGTTAGGTTCTGTCTCACAGATTGAATCCAAAACTGTCTTCATGTCTGATTGCTGCCATGGCGCAGTTTTAACCCCGCTCTTCCGTTATGTTCGGACCACATTCCGACCCGAAAACGACCTCTTCAAAGAGCAGAGTAGCAGACGTATACAAAATCCTCTTCTGTCAAGGGGTGGAAATTTTTCCACAGGCGTCTTAAGATTCGTATCTCACTCTTTAATTTTTGAATTTTCAGGAAGTTTAATAAATGGCTGCAGTGACTCGTTCTGAACTTATGCTTCTTCTCAGCGAACGGATTCCCGGCATTTCGGCGAAAACCGCGGACGAGGCTGTGCGGCTTATCCTCGAAGAAATGACGCGTGCGGTGTCAAGCGGCCGTCGGATTGAAATCCGTGGCTTCGGCTCCTTCGCGCTCAACTATCGCCCGGCCCGCAAGGGCCGCAATCCCCGCTCCGGTGAGAGCGTTGAAGTCCCGGCGAAGTATGCCGTGCACTTCAAGGCCGGCAAGGAAATGCGCGAAGTCGTCGACCGTCAGGCGAAGGCCGGCGTCCCGATCGGTTCCCCGGAAGGGACTGAAGCCGAGGATGAAGACTGATACCGCCTTCTGATGGCCGCAAAGCCATCTGCAAAACCGAGTGAGCCTCCAGGAATACAGTTTTTCCGGAGGCTGTTTTTTTGACTATTCCCCCCCGGAAAAACGATTCAAAACCTCATCCGAACGGCGTATATTGGATCAGACTGCCTGTCTTTTTTATATGATCCCATGATTCTCCGCGTCATTCTCTTCACCGTTGCGTTTCACATGACCTTTTCGGTCGTGCGCGTTACAGCGAGCCTTGACGCGCTCTCCCACGGCTATGGATCTTTCACCGTTGGTTTGCTGATCAGTCTTCTTGCGCTTTTTCCGACCTTCCTCTCCATGCCCTGGGGCCGTGTTGTAGACCGGGTCGGTGCCCGTCTGCCTATCGCGGTCGGCGGGCTGTTTCTGCTCGCAGGCGTCATGATCCCGGCTGTATTCCCGACGTCTCATTTCGGTCTCACACCGCTCGCCTTTTCCTGCGCCCTCACCGGTATCGGCATGAAGTCCACCTCCATGGTGTCACAGCAGCTGGTGGGCTTCTACTCCAACTCTCACAACCGGACCGCGAACTTTGCCTGGCTCGCAACCGGACAGGCAGCCTCGGGTCTTGTCACGCCGATCCTTTCCGGCATGATCATTGACGCGTTCGGTCACCGGTACGCTTTTTTCTACGGCACCGCCGCGGCTCTCCTGGGGCTAGCGGCCTTTTACTGGAGCCGCAATAAGCTCCCGGCCTCCTGGGAACGGGCTCGGCTCCGCGATAAAAAGACGGGGGCCTTTGAGCTGCTCTCGCACCCAAGAGTGCGGAACGTGCTCTTCGTTTCCGCCCTTGTTTCCATGGCCTGGGATCTGGAAATCTTTATGTTCCCGGTGTACGGACATGCGATCGGGCTCTCCGCGACTGAGATTGGCTGGCTGATCGGCATGTTCTTTGCGGCGACTTTCGCGGTCCGATTCCTTATGCCGCTGCTCTCAAAACGCATTTCTGAGTGGCAGTTTCTTGTCGCGGTTCTCGCGATCGGCAGCTTCGCCTACATTCTTTTTCCGTTCTTCACGGAGCTCGGGCCGCTGCTTGTTGTCGCGTTCATTCTCGGTCTCGGGCTTGGAGCAAGCCAGCCAAACGTCATGAGTCTCCTCCAGACCCAGAGCCCAAAGGGACGGGTCGGTGAGGCGCTCGGCATCCGCACGATGCTGACAAACCTCTGCCACACGGTGCTTCCGACCGGTTTTGGCCTTCTCGCCTCCGCTGTGGGCGTTTTCTGGATCTTCATCGCCATGGGGGTCATCATGGGCGGTTCCGCCGTTCTCGCGCAGTTCAGAGACCGGTCAGATGAGGTCACGGAAGAGGAAGCGTAATCAAAAACATCGTTTTATCGCATTTTCGCCTTGCTAAAAAGTCCCTGAAGTCCTATGATTCGTAGCCCTTTTTTGATTTTTAATGCTTCTAGGATTTTGAAATGCCGTCCCCCATCACCCGCTCCGAACTGATTTCCATGCTGAATGAACGCCTCCCCGTACTGTCGAACAAGTCAGCTGACGAAGCAGTGCGCATCCTCTTTGAAGAAATGGGAAAGGCAATCACGAGCGGCCGCCGGATTGAAATCCGCGGTTTTGGCTCCTTCTCGCTGAACTACCGCCCTGCCCGTATCGGCCGCAATCCGCGTACCGGCGAGAGCGTTCCGGTTCCGCCGAAGTACTCCATTCACTTCAAGCCGGGTAAGGAAATGCGCGAAGTGGTGGATTCCCACGCGAGAAAGCCTCTTGCCGAATAATTTCGGTCTGCGATATCCATAAAAGAACCTGCCCGCGGTCATCTCCGCTGGCAGTTTTTTTTCATCTGATTCTGATGCTGATAAAAAGAGAGCCCGCTCAGATCCATTACGGATGGGCGGGCTTCATAAAAACATATATGAGGAGCGTCAGGCACAATTTGCGGCACCTAACGGAAATAATTACAGCATTTTTTCTTTATAAACCGGACGGTATACCAGTCTGAATCCTGTTTCATTTGATATCAGGAAAAGAAAACCGTCATCTTTACATTTCCGGGAAACCTGCAGAAAAGCCGGTTTCAGGCTCTCCGGTGCGTAAGTTTCCAAGTTATCCACAGAAGAGTGGAAAAATCACTGGATAAGTTGCTTAACCTGAAAACAGAGCAAGATTAAAAAAGACTGCCTAAAAAATAATCAGGCCCCTGTACGAGGCCTGATTTCCTGGAAAGCCGCACCCGGGAGACTTCAGACGATCCCTGTTACCCGATCAAAGTACCCGGACAGTTTTTCCAAACCCCTGAGGCTGATGTTCGCGAAAAATTCCGGATCCGTCTTCACCACGGCGTCCCGGATCACGGATTTCTCCCGATCCGTAAGATGAGTCCAAGTGGCAAGGTCAAAATGAATCTCAGGATGCCCTTCAGACACGATTCTGAGCCGATAGGTCATTGCTCCCATACCTTCAGCTTCCAGCGTCTTTCTGATCGCCTCCTCAGCCTTCTTAAGCCTCTGAAGCACGGGCTCAGTCGGAGTCATGCCATAAGGAAAGCGCGTAAGGAGACAGGGCTCAGGAAGCTGGTCCGGGCGCTCCATACCGGTTTCTGCCGCAAGACGGTGAATCTCAGGCTTACCGAGGTTCGCTGCAGCGAGCGGCGAATGGATACCGAGTTCTTTAAGCGCAATCATACCGGGGCGCCAGACGCCGGCTTCACCATCGGTATGGTTTGTTCCGTCACAGAGCGGAAGGTCACCGGCTTCTTTGAGAAGTGCCGTGAAGACCGTTTTTTTGCAGCCGTAGCAGCGGTATTTGGTGCCGTCATGCACTTCAGGCACGTTAAGAGGATCCAGCTCAAGAGTCCGGATTTCGAAGCCGTTCTCGCGCGCCCAGCGATACCCTTCCTCCTCATTTCCGCCAACGTGGGAGCCGGTGACATGCAGCAAAGTCGGCGTGAACCCAAAAAGTTTGGAGGCGTGGGAGAGGAACCGGCTGTCGAGCCCGCCCGAATAAGCAATAGCAAAACGCCCCTGAGGCGCCACATCTTCCAGCGCTTTACGAAGCCGCTCCAGCAGCCCGTTCGCTTCGTTCGATAAACCTTCCATTACAAGGCTCTCCTTAAGCCGCGGTGATTGACAGAGGATGAAACCGTTTCGGATTCTTCCCTTCTATCTATCCACACTGATTACGTATGGTATAAGCATACCGATTCCGACCTACTCCGAGTGGGTCTTTTTTCGCTATTTCTTGTCCGATTTTCTCTTCTGAAGAAAAATTTCCTGAAAAAAAGAGGAGAACATTGATGTTCTCCTCTTTTTATGGCCTATCGGGCTGTTTTCAGAAAATACCGCCCGGGCTTTCTTCGTACCCCATGAAGCCGGGGATGTCCTTGATAATGCCGTGGACGTGCGTCAGCACCTCTTCAATGAACTGACTGATCAGGGGATCTCGCTCACGGGCCGGATTCACTTCCTGATAAATCGGAACCGCGGGGAGCTTCCAATCTGTGAGAATAAGCTTCAGATCACCGGTCTTCAGATAGTTATCAACCATGAGACTGTTAATGTTCGCGAGAACGCCTTCGCCTCCAAGAGCGGAAGGCACAAGCGGCAGATACGCGCTGGAGCGCAGCGACGGATCAATCCGGACATCGCGTGTTTCGCCGTTCTTGGTGAACGTCAGAGTCGTCCCTTCCCCGCCCGTGGGACGGTAGAAGAAGAAAACCGGCGTTTTCAGAATATCCTCTGGTTCCTTCGGTTCCCCGTACTTCTCTATATAAGAGGGTGCTACGGCGAGCACGGGATGAAATGAGCAGATCGGCTGCAGACGGCTCTTATGACGGCCGGCCGGCGTTCCAAACCAGTAGCTGAGATCAGGTTCACCCTTGATTTCTTCCGGTGTGTCGTAGATCTCAAAATAGGTCTGCGGATAGCGCTTCTGGAAATCCGTGATAAGTCCGATCAGATCGCAGTCCGCAAGCACGGATGGGCAGGTAATGGAAATCTTCTGCGGGGGCTCTTTCTGGCTGCGCTGGAATAAGGCAAGAAATGCGTCGTATTCCGCCAGAATGTGGCTGATGTTCGCGAAGGCTACGCGTCCTTCGGGGGTGAGTTCAAGCCCTTGGTTGGAACGGAGAAGAAACTTCGTTCCCATGGTCGTTTCGAGCTTGTCGATACGGCGCGTGACGGTTGACGGGTCAACGCCGAGGTTCTGAGCGGCAATCTTCATCGACCTGGCTTTCACCACGTCGATAAGCATTCGCCAGTCGTTCAGCTGATCCAGTTGAAACTGTTCGTTTGCTGGAGTCCTCATAATTTTTATTCTCCAGATATTGAAATTCGCCGAAAACCAAAATCTGGCCGTTCTTTCCTTTATCCGCTGTCGGTTTCCGCGTGCGGTATATCGGTGAAGAAGCTCTGCCGGGAAAGCGTGAGACTGATCGCCCGAGCGCGTGCTGAAATGAACCAGATGATACGACCCCGGCTCTGTCCGGAGGTTTCCCGGACTCGCTGCATGCCGAGGGTTACGGCGGCCAGACGGCTGGCTCCGCCCTGTGTGAAACGGCTCCAGACGCCGTACCTGGAAGCTCGCGTTTGATGAATGCCCGACTGCTTTTATGGAATGGTGCCGAGAGTTTTCTCAGCTTCTTCCCGGGTCTTCTGCGGGGCGTAAGCCAGCCGCAGCCGCGGGGAAATGACCGACCTGCATCATTCTTCCGAAGTATCTGAGATCAAATCTTATCATATGGAATGCTACTGATAACCCTTCAAAAATAGGGGATTGCGGTCACTTTAAAGTCATGTGCATGAAACTTCACCCAAAAGAACACCCCCGCAATGTCCGGCACGGAGGAAGACCATACCGGACACTGCGGGGGCTGCGACCTCAGGAGTTCTTCAGAATCAGAAGTTGGCGATCACATTGCCCTTATAGGATTTATTGATGTACGCACGGACAGACGGATCCTGATAAGACTTGACGAGAGTCTTCACCCAGTCAGCGTTCTTATCCTTCTCGCGGACCACGATGTAGTTGATGTAGTTCGCCGTGGGCTTCTCAACGAGAATCCCCTTGCGGGTCTTCGAAAGACCGGAAATGTAGGCATAGTTGCCATTCACGGCAGCGGCATCGAGATCATCGATCGCACGCGGCGTCTGTGCCGGGTCCAGTTCCACAATCTTCAGCTTCTTCGGATTCGAGATGATATCAAGCGGCGTTCCGGTACGGCCCGCGGAAGGCTTCAGCTTGATAATGCCCGCCTCCTGCAGCACGTAGAGCGCGCGGCCTTCTGTCGACGGATCATTCGGGATCGCAATCCGGGCACCGGTCGGGATCTCGCTGAAGCTCTTCCACTTCTTCGAGTAGAAGGTGAGCGGCGCCGTAATCGTCTTGCCGACGGCAGCGAGACCATAGTTCCGCTGTTTATTCAGAAGCTCGAAGTAAGAAAGTGTCTGGAAGATATTGGCATCAAGATCGCCGTGGGAAAGCGCTTCGTTCGGGGACACATAGTCCTGGAACTCAATCACTTTGATATCGAGTCCGTTCTTCTTCGCGATCGGGAGGGCCTGGCGGAGGATTTCCGCGTGGAGGCCGGCCGTCACGCCGACCTTCAGGGTTTTGGTCGCCGCGTGGGCGGGCACCGCGAGAGCAAGGGTGGAAGCAAGAGCAGAGATGAGAAGAGTACGGCGAAGCATGACAGTTTCCTTTTTTCTCTCCAGCCGCTTGAAGTGCCGGCTGAAAAAGCAATGATGTCTTTGAATGATTTTCGAAGAGGGAGGGAGACTCGCTCCAGCCCGTCCTTGAGAATTAAATTACCGGAAGGATCTGCTGAACTCAAAAAAGTAATACCTGAAACGCTTGACGCGTCTCAGGTATTACCGCATCTGTCGGGAATAAATCTCTTACGAAGAACGCCCTCCGGCCTCTCCTGCCCGAGGGAAGTGCGGGCAGGGCAAAGCCAGAGGGCGTCAAAGGGATTCTGAAACCGGGCTTCTCTATCAGAAGTTCGCGATCACGCTGCCCTTATAGGACTTGTTCACGAAAGCGCGGACAGACGGATCCTGATAGGACTTCACGAGGGTCTTCACCCAGGCGGCGTTCTTATCCTTCTCGCGGACCACGATGTAGTTCACGTATTCAGGACCGGGCTTCTCAACGAGAATGCCCTTGCGGGTCTTCGTGAGACCGGAGATGTAGGCGTAGTTGCCGTTAACCGCAGCCGCATCCAGGTCATCCAGGGAGCGCGGCGTCTGGGCCGGATCGAGTTCCACAAACTTCAGCTTCTTCGGGTTCGAGATCACGTCGAGCGGGGAACCCTCACGGCCGACACCGGCCTTCAGCTTGATGAGACCTGCCTGTTCAAGCACGAAAAGCGAGCGGCCTTCGGTGGACGGATCATTCGGGATACCGATCTTCGCGCCGGTCGGAAGCTGGGAGAGGTTCGTGTACTTCTTCGAGTAGAACGTAAGCGGCTCGGTGATCGACTTGCCAACCGGGGCAAGGCCATAGTTGTGCTGCTTGTTCATCAGCTTCAGATAGGAGAGCGTCTGGAAGATGTTCGCGTCCAGATCACCGTGAGCCAGAGCTTCGTTCGGAGACACATAGTCCTGGAACTCAATCACTTTGATGTCGAGACCGTTCTTCTTCGCGATCGGCAGAGCGGCACGGAGAATTTCAGCGTGAGTGCCGGCCGTGACACCGATCTTCAGCGTCTTAACGGGGGCTGCCTGAGCGGGAATCGCGAAGGCCAGGGATGCAGCGAATGCAGAGATAAGAAGTGAGCGGCGAAGCATGATGTTTGTCCTTTATATAGCTTTTCAGCTGCCGTCACCTGAGAGAGTGAGTGCCGGCTGCCGGGAATTTTGTTTTGCGGGGAATCCCCATCGCACGGAGGAGAAACGCATCAGGGGATCCCGTTGAGTCAAAAGTTACCTGAAGGGAGAGCCGCGTTCAAAAAAGTATTACCAGCAACATTTGATGAAGCTCAGGTATTACCGCTGAAGTCCCGCCCCCCGGGTTATGTCCGTCAGAAATTTGCGACGACACCGCCGTGATAAGTCTTCCTGATGTAATCACGGACCGAGGCGTCCTGATAGGACTTCACGAGAGGCTTTACCCAGGCAGCATTTCTGTCCTTTTCGCGCACAACGATGTGATTGATATAAAGCGAAGCGGGCTTTTCATAAAGAATCGCCTTTCCGCTTCCCATGATCCCAGCGAGGAACGCGTAGTTGCCGTTCACCGCGGAAACATCCAGATCCGGCAGCGACCGGGCGGTCTGCGCGGGATCGAGCTCCACAAATTTCAGTTTCTTCGGGTTAGATATCACATCAAGGGGAGCCTTCGCGGCCTGCGGATGGCCGCAGCTTGATGATTCCCGCGTCCTGAAGCGCGTAAAGCGCCCGGCCTTCTGAAGACGGATCATTTGGGATTCCGACCCGGGCCCCCTGAGGGACCTGATTGAAACTCTTATAACGGTTGGAATAAAAGGCGAGCGGCAGCGTAATCGTCCGGCCGACAGGCACGAGCCCATAGCGGCGCTGCTTATTCATGAGACCAAGGTAAGACTCCGTCTGGAAAATATTGGCATCCAGATCACCGGCGGCGAGCGCTTCATTCGGCGACACATAATCCTGGAACTCAACGATTTTTATGTCCAGCCCGTTCTTCTTCGCGACGGGAAGAGCGGCGCGGAGAATATCCGCATGAGGGCCGGACGTCACCCCGATCCTGAGGCGTTTCGCGGAGGCAAATGCCGGATTCGATGCAATCAGTGTCAGAGGCAGCAGAATGGATGTCTGGAGCAGTGCGCGGCGTTTCATATTCGGTTTTCCTTTGATTCTGTCCGGCTGTTCTTTGCCAGCCGTAGGATTTTTCTGAGAAGAGGCTTTGGATCGGTATAGATCCGCGCTCCCTTTACCGAACAGTACCGATTGGCGCTTTATTACACCAAATAGGTATTACTTTCCGAATTGACACCGCACAGGTATTACCGAAATCACTTTTCCTCCGTTCTTCAGGGCACATAATTCAGTCATAATTTTTTTGTTTTTAAATCAGTTCTTACCCCAAAAGGAAATCCCTAGTGGCGAAAACACTAACTCTTGTGGATAAGCCCAAATGGTTTATCTAGAATCGGAACTGTTCTCGGGAAACAGGAGATCGCAGACTTAAGTGCCTCTCCGCGTTCCAGGTCGGGAACAGAACTCTGTTTTGTTTTCTCCCTGCCTATACGGCCGGGAAGTCACTTTTAAGGATGTTTTTCAACATGCATACCGCTCTGAAGATTGTTGCCGCCGCTTCTA
>OKSD01003225.1_pt1 | contig 12751 bp, 8 predicted proteins | sample 1601221 | NCBI WGS metagenome assembly OKSD01 (sample SAMEA3541550, study PRJEB24748) | human gut metagenome | biome: human gut; feature: human-associated habitat; material: faeces | place: China | collected 2012
CTGCGTGATTTTCAGATACTCCGTACACCTGTTTCGTATCGGAACCGGTAAGTGAAATTTCCACATCGCCGGAAACCGTATATTGTCCATCCGCTGCCGGTGGATCCGGCTCCTGCGTGGAAAACCAGTCATCCTGATTTACATATGGTTCAATGGCACCGGATGCATAGATTTCCCCATTTTGCGTACCGGAAACGTGCGCAAGCACGATCTGTGTCTTACCGTCATATGTTCCGTTCATGGAACCGGCATAAATATTCCCCAGATTGGTACCACCACCCGTAATCAGAATCTGTGCCTCTGATCCCGGATGATTCCCCATATTCTTTCCATTCTCATAAAGGGATCCGCCAAAGATATCTACATAGCGGAATCCGCTGTCGCACGTAACATTCTCAAGAACAAGTTTATGCCCATTTGCAAAAATTGCATCGTGCAGACGATTGGAAAACCGCAGCGTAATGTTTTTAAATGTCACATCCGTATTCAGGATAAATCCCCCCTTACGGTTGGAAAAAGTATTTCCATTTCCGTTGACGGTCACGCTTTTATCAAAAATAAACGGTTCCGCAGCCTCGGCATTTAAAAAAGCACCACTTCCCAAAATTGAGATTTCATCCCCATTGCCGGCAGCCGCATAGGCATCCTCAAATAAATTGTAGGGATTTCCATAGCTTCCATCTCCGGAACGAGTAGAATTTCCATGTTTAAATTCCGTATAGATCGTTCTTGCCGCTGTCTGCACAGCCTCCTGCGCCTTTACCGGCACGACAGGCTGCACGGTAATACACATGGTGAGCACGATAAAAAATGCCCATAGACGTTTTGCTACATTGTCTGGTTTCATCTGATTGTTCTTTTTCATCCATTTCTCCTGATAATCAGAACAGGGGGATGAGTCAAAAACTCATTCCCCTGTCACTTCATTGATAGTCTCCGCCATCATCCTAACATGGTTTCCTATCATCGTCAACAAATTTATGACCTGTTTTTATACCTATATCATCTGCTGATTTTATATTTTATTATTTCTATCTGTTCTATCTGTGTGATATCAATCTTCTGATTGAAAATATAACGAGCCCCACAATATTTCATTTCACTTGCAGATGCATAGCCATCTCCAAGTTCTTCAAGATCTGTACCATCCATGAAAGGATGTTTCTTTTTTTCAGCTCCTTTTCTGTCATCGGTAAGAGGTAACTCTCCTATGGAATATTGCTTTCCGTCTTTTGTTGTTGCAACTACATGATAAAAACACCCTTTTTCTCTCCAGTCATTGACGGGACAAATACTAACCGTATAAGGTGTAATTTCAACAGGGATTGTTTTTTTTGTTTTCTTAACATCCGCTTTTAACATCTTCTCCTTCATTGGAACAACTTTTCCCTTAACCAAAACATTTTTTAATGGCGTATTTGAATTATCCGGTGATTGAAATCCCTTATATACTTTCGGATTTTTCCACGCAGTATCATCGGAATAAAAGCCGCACACATTGATCTGAATACCATCACCTGTATCTATTACATCCACCTTACTGGTAGTATCTAACCCACCTAACCAATAATTTGTTCCTTCCAAAGATTTTACGTTCGGAAGGAACACCTTTGCACGCATAACCTTCGTATTTGAAGCAACCTGAATTGATGATATGATTATCTTTTGCTCTTTTCTGCCATCATCTTCTCTACTGTTTGATTTTGCATCAGAATTTTTTCCACACGCACACAGACAATATAGCATTGTAAAAATTAATAAGTACAGACTGATTTTCTTCATTCATAATCCTCCAATTTCTTTTTCTTTAAAACACTAAGGATTAATATGCTTCCTATCACTATAATTCCAATGCCAGCCACATATTTCATCGAACTTCTGCTCTGTACTCCAGCTCCTGTACTTACCTCAGAATCTTCAATATAAGTATCTGAAATCTCCGCTACAGAATCAAATGAATAGACACCGCTTTCCACATTTTGAGTTTCCGGAATTTTCTCCATAACCGGATACTGATACCCTAACGAAATCCAGATACGTGCTGTTTCATCATCCATCCCAAGTGCAACCGGCTGTCTCATTCCCGGTTGACTTCCCACCAGTACTACTCTCGTACAGTCCGATAATGCCTCTCGTTTTTCCAGAAGTATATCATAGTAAGGTTCCACTGTATGTTCTGCTGTCTCTGTAATCATCCATTTTCCGGCATGATTTTTTACTTCTTCCTGTTCTGCTTTTGTCAATACAGACTTTGCTTCTTCACGCAAAGGAAGTCCTTTGGCTACGGTAAACATACCATATGTCTTTTCCATTTTAAAAGGAATGACCCATACATAATTTGCACTTTCCAGAGCACTTGTGAGTTTTTTCGTATCTGCCGTCTGCAATTTTATAAGATTACAATCCACATATACTTTTAATGCCTTGTCATAATCGATGGTTGCATCCGGCTCTTCTTTTTTCATTTCATCCTGTAAATTACTGATTTCTGTCCAATCCCTGCTCGTTATTAACTGATCCTGATCGGAAACCGGTATTTCCGCGGCATACACAGCAGAACCTGCTATCGTATAAATTGTAATCATCATAAGCATTATTTTTAAAATATTTTTCATGGCTATTTCCCCTCTCTTGTGTATACTATACTTCATTTTTCCCATTATTCTTTCTGCATGTTAAAATTGGTTTGATTTTCGTCAAAATCTGCATTAAAAATCCCATAGCATACACCATGGGATTTTTTCAAAGATATAACACAATCTGAACCTCAAATATATTTTCATCGATATTTATAGATTTCCATCCCCCGTATTTGTCTACAACATCTGAAATATTCTGCATACCGATTCCATGCAATGCCTGTTGTTTCTTCCTTGTCAGTAAACGTTCTCCCTGTTTATTGACTTTTCCATCAAACGTATTTTTCACCTGTATACCCAGAATTCCCCTGTTGTATTGTATCCGAATCTCCAAAAAACGATCTTTTATCTGCTCCATTGCCTCAATTGCATTGTCCAACAGATTTCCAAACAAAACATTCCAGTCATATCCATCCACTGGCAACTGGCACGGAATCACGATCTGCGACTGAATCTGACAGGACATTGCCTCCGCTTTTGCCAGTTTATGATTCAAAATCATATCCAGTTCCAGATTCCCCGTATTCACATACTTATGCTCCGTCTGCAAATGCTCACTCATTTTATTTACATATTCCTGTGCCTTATCATACCTTCCTTCATTAAGATATGTCTGCAGAAGATACATATGGTTTTTCATGTCATGCCGCAAAGAATCCAGCTTTTTCTGATTCTGCTGCATGATATGCATCTGCTCCTGATAGGCCATCATATGTTCCTTTAAAAGCCGTTGCTGCATTTTATCCTGATAAGCTTCTCCCAAACGGTCATACAAATAGAACATTCCAAGATCTACAACGATCATAATAGCCAGTGATAATACTGTTTTTGGCGAATTTTCGCCGGATACACTCTCAAGAGCATATATCCAGACAATATTTCCGGCTAATACAAGAATCATAAAGTAATAGTTCTGTGTTTCCATAACCCTTCGCCGACATATCACCTGTCTTATTCCCATTGCTATGAGCAGATTGACCATTGCCCCTGTGATGGTTCCCATTGCCCGCCCTTCGGAAAACAAAGAAAAATCTCCCAGATAATAATACATGATAAATTCTATGGTAAGCCCCAGCAATACTGTAAAACAACCTGCCATTATTTTCTGCAGTATACTTCCTTCATACAATATACCTTCTGCCGCCCAGAGAAGCAGTACCATACTCACCGTAGTTCCCATGGCATTTCGAAAACCAAATGCAACAACTGTATTAATAAGCCATACGAGCACATAAACAATATTTGCCATCCGTGGCAGTTTTCTTTTCTTTTCCAGAAAAACATCCGTCACTTTAAAACTTACATACACACTTAATATGTTACATACCGCTTCAAATATTCTTTCTATGTTATTCACCCGCCACACCTCATCTTTTCCATAATTGCATGATCAAGGTTATTTTTCATAGACCGACTGACCGGAATGTCATCCCCATTGATCATGTGTACGCTGTCTTTCTGAAAAGATTCTGCATACCGCAGATTAATGACATAAGATTTATGTACCACACAGAATAAATGCGGATTCAACGCAGGAATAACCTCCGAAAGTTTTCCATAAACACATAATGTATCATTTGCTGTTACCACTTGAATTTTTCTGGCAAGGCTCTGCAAATAAAAAACAGAATGTTCTTCTATCCGTATCGAATTTCTTCCTTTCCCAATTTCTATAATATGTGGCTGAAACTGATACAGCCTTTCATATTCATCTAATATATAATCTACTCGTTCCTGTTGTATGGGTTTCACGAGGAAATTCATTGGACGCAGATCAAAAAGCTGCATGGCATACATTTCTTTTGCCGATACAAAAACAATCTGCATGGATTCATATTGGATCTGGGATCGAATCCAGTTTCCAACGATAATCCCCGAGCTGTCCCCTAATTCAATATCCAAAAATAACAAATCATACCTTTCGCTTTGCTGCAGTTTTTGAATAAATTCTGCTCCACTTGTATAACCGTCAACATCCACTTTTATTCTTTTCATTTCTGCAAACCGAAAAATACTTTGTTCCAATTTATAAATAAATTGTATATCATCATCACATATTGCTACTTTTATCATTGTATATCCTGTAATTTATTTTCCTCTCTATTTCAGGATTTCCTGCAGCCGCGCATCTGTATGCAGGAGTTCCTTCGCGCGATCCCTATATTGCTGCTCATGCAGATACGTATAGCGGAACGGTTTGATCGACGGTGCCAGATCAACTGCTTTCTCAAAATCCTCCCGCCGAAGATCCAGTGTTTTTACATAATCCCAGAACCCCGTCTGCATAAAAATTGTGTCTACCCTCCGGTAACGATGATCCTGCACAACACTCATCAGATAGGTTGCAATGCCAACCTGAATACCATGAAGCTGCGGATGCTCAAGCATCTTGTCCAGCGCATGGGAAATCAGATGTTCGCTGCCGCTCGTTGGCGCACTGCTGCCCGCAATCTCATTTGCAATTCCGCTCATTGCAAGAGAATCCAGAAGTTCCTTTAAAAACAGATCATCCTGTATCGAAGTAAACGGTGTGCGCACAAAACTGTTGACTGCTTTCTTTGCAATCATGACAGCAAAATCATTGACTTTTCCGTACCCATGTTCTTCCTCAAAAATCCAGTCATACAGTGCCGTAATTTTTGATACCATATCGCCGATTCCGGAATATAAAAATTTCTCCGGTGCACTGCGGATAATCCTTGTATCCACCACAATCCCATATGCAAGTTTTGCCGGAACGGACTTGCGGCGTCCTTCCACCAGAAGGGAAGCACTGGCACTTGAAAAGCCATCGCTCGATGCCGATGTCGGGATGCTGATAAACGGCAGATTTCGCAGAAATCCACAATATTTCGCACCATCAATCACTTTTCCGCCACCGATGCCGATGACTGCCTGCGTCTTCGCCGGCATGGAAAATGCAAGACTGGTCAGATCTTCCAACCGCACGGTATCAAGTTCCTGATATTCTAAAATATCAATGTCCTCCTGCTGCAATGCTTCCATAACGGTAGAACCAAACATTTCTACAAGACCGTTTCCAAACAATACAACTACTTTCTGTAACTGTAACTCTTTTAAGTAAATCCCCAGATTGTCCAATGCACCCGCACCGATCTTTAAAAGTGCCGGAATGGAAATGTGTTTTCCTGCCATAATAAATGTTCTCCTTCTCATTCTCTTTTCTATTGATTTTAGTATAAACAAAGGTTCCTGAAATTACAATCAATTCCCCCGAAAAAACGCACACGCTTCTCTTTACAATTATGGGTAAGAAAAAAGACGATTTCCTGCGAAACCGTCTTTTTCTTATTAAAATTCTGACGAGACTCCTGTAAATTTACTTTGTCACTTTGATCGTCATCTTTACAGTCTTTGTCTTTCCGTTCTTTAAAGTGACTTTTACTTTCACCACTGCTTTGCCAGCTTTCTTTGCGACAATTGTACCATTTTTATTCACTGTTACAACCGACTTTTTGGAAGATGTATAAGTGATCTTCTTTACATTTTCCATGTTCAGGTTCTTGTCAAAAGTAACTTTTGCCTTCTTTCCGTTTGCAACCGTTTTCTTGATATCCTTTAATGCAACACTCTTTAAGATTTTACTGCTCAGAGCCTTTGCATCCTTCTCATTCAGCAGTACATAATCACCGGCATCTTTGGTATCCGCTGTCACAGTTCCGTCTTTGGAAACCTTATAAGTCCTGCTGCTGATCAGGACTTTTTCTCCTGTCTTTTTATCAACTTTTACAAGTGTCAGCTTTTTGCCTGCCTGCAAATCCTTCGCATTGACAGATACGCTGTTCATCTCTTTGCCGGAAGCGTTCTTCGTTGTCTGGGTAATCGTAATGTCGCTGGTTCCTGCCTCTTTGACTAATTTTGCAACCACATCTGCTGAAATTGTAGTCTTCTTTGTCTCGGAAGTATTCTTTACTGTTTTTTCCAGCTGTGCCCGGGCATCTGTCACTTCTCCCTTATCGTTCTTTTCAACGGTAAGTGTCGCATTTGTATCTTTTGCAATATTCTCAAATGTTTTGTCCGTTTTCCGGGTTTCCGATGGTTTTGTATCCGGTGTTGTTGTGCTGCCGGAATTTCCACCAGAGGTACTGCTGCCGGAGGAAGAATTTCCGCCATTATTTCCACTCTGGCTGGTCTGTTTTACCGCAATCAGACCATCGGCATCTGCTTTTGCAGCTTCTGCATCACTGATCATTGTTCCTTTGAACGCATCAAAGTAAAGTACCGATTCCACATCTACCGCGGAACCTGCCGGGTTGGAATTACACCAGAGTCCGAATGCCTGCACATCTTTTAAAGCATCCCCACTAAGTTTTCCACCCGTCTTCCCTTTAAAAGCTGAGAATGGAACGGTTACTTCATAGGCATCTTCTGTCTTCGCAAGATTGGTCAGATATACTTCATACTCTTCTCCTCCTGCCTTGATCTGTACAACAACCTTCTGCCCTTTTCCATCAAGTTTTGTCCAGAATTTCAATGCATTATAGGCTGAAAAATCTGTATTGCCCAGACTTGCATTTACCAGACCCGTCCAGACTTCCGAACCAGTTGTTTTTAATTTGTAATGAAATGCAGCACCATATGTACCATCTGCCTTATGCTCCTGATCCAGCGTAAAGGACGAACTGCATCCAGCGGCAGAATTTCCACCGTAAGCTGCATCCAGAAGTCCATTACTCCCGACATAATAGTCAAAATTTTCCAGCACACCTGCCGGAGCTTTTTCCTTTTCTTTTCCGATACTCAGATTTGTGATCGTGGACAGTTCTTTTCCATCTGCAACGAGCGTAATGGATGCAACATCTGTTTTTCCGATCTGATCCATTTCCTCTTGTGTCAGCTGTGCCGTATAGCATCCATCGGAGCCTTTCGCAGCCGGCAATGTCAACTGTTTGCCCTTTGCCGTATCCTTTACAACAAACGATACCTCACCGGCATTGGAAACACTTGCCTTTAACACAGTTGGCTTTAAAATCGTATCCATATCAAACGGTGCTACCATGTATCCGCTGACATCTTTGTAATTATCCGTCTTTACTCCTGCGTACTTATCGATATTTCCATAGAAATTCGTACCGTTTCCAAATACTGAATCCTCATTGTTGTAGTAATCAATAAACTCATTGATCATTTCCTGACCCATGGTATCACTGTATTTATACGGCACATAGAAATTGGTATCGCTGAAATTTGCCCATACCATATAATATGGCATGTCGTTTTTCTTTGCGATATCATTCACTTTCTGATACCAGTTCACACCCGACTTTGCCTCACTGACCGGATTATTTTTTACAAGAAGCCCTTCGTTATCACTTCCATCCTTCTTCATCACACGTACACCGGTCTCCGAAATTGCAGCCAGCTTGTTATGCTGTTTTGCAAGTGATGATACAACCTGACAGGTCTGATCCAGATGATCAAAGAACGACGTATCTGCTTCAGCCGGATAGGTATTAAAATCGTTGTAATAGTCAAATGCCAGAATATCTACATAGGCATCTCCCGGATAACGCGACATATACTCTGCCTCGGTCTCCAGCGGTCCGTTTGGCGAATACACATAAAGCATATTGTGCACGCCTTTGGATTCCAGATAATCTCTGGTATATGCATACAGACTCCTGTAACTTTCTGCGGTGTTTGCACTGCCCCACCAGAACCAGCCGCCGGTATCCTCATGGAATGGCCGGAAAATCACCGGGATATTCTCCTTTTCCAATGCATTGGCATAGAATGCAATCGTATCAAGATATGCCTTAAATACCTCATTCTTCTCTCCACCAGGCAAAATCTTCTTTAACGAATCACCGGATAAATCTTTTGCTTCATTAAAATCACAGTTATAGAAATCGTAGGTTCCATCTGCATTCTTTTTAATCTTTGCGTTGGTGAAATTCGGCATATGGGTGGATAAGGTAACGATTGCACCGTTTTGGGCCGCCTTTTTGCTGTAGTCAATGGAATTCTGCAGTGCAGATGCCGCATCCGTACCACCAGCCTCGCTTCCAAACAATGCCAGGGAGTCAATGCCGAAAATACCGCTAACGGAACCGGTCACATCTTTTACATCTCCCAGATCGTTGTTTCCTACGGAATGGCTCACATCATTCTGATGTCCAAACAGTACCTGATCACTTTCAGTCAGTCCCTGCAGATATGCATACAATGCCTTTGCGCTATTGCTGGCATCCGGATCTGTCATGGTCAGGGTTTTATCTGTTGCTTCTGGTTTTGCCTGTGTTGCGTCTGTATTCGGTGTTGCGGTAATTGTCACAAAATCACCACTGGCATCCTTCTGGGAAAGTATCAGATTATCCAGATAAACATCCCCTGCAAAGGAACTGTTGGCTCCGATAAGTCCGATTGTCAGATCATCCATTGGTGTGGCAGATGGAGAAAATCCTATAGTAACTGTAACTTTCTTATATCCGTTTCCTGCATCTGTTGCCTCGGACGAATCTATGCTGGTATCTTTATTGATTCCGCTGTTGGAGAAAAATTTTATCTTGGAAATATTACTGCTTTCCGGATAAATCAAATCCACACTCACCTGATTATAATTGCTGATATCAGCCGGTGTCTTCGGTGTGAATTTCACTTTTGCCTCACTCCATGATTCGCCGGAGTTGGCTGTATAATTCAGGCTTACTTTTAATCTTCCGTCTCCGCCATTTGCATCATAGGAAAGTTCCGGAGCAGCATTTTCTTCTCCACCGTGGAAATACTGATATCCGGTTTCACCTGCCCACAGATTTACCTGGGATTCATTATTTAAATCAGAAAGAACGGTTGGCTCCTGTTTGATCAGCCCTGACTCTGATTCTGCTACGTCATAAACTTCAATATCCGAAATGGTAACCGTCCCTGTAAAATCAGAAGATGTATTATACTGGAAAAAAACAGACTGCAGGGCTCCTGCTTCTGCCGTATATTTAAATGTAACCGTTGCTTCTCCATCCTTAAAATCTTCTCCTTTTAAAAACGGATAGTCATCTGACTTCGCATACGTCCATCCATTCCCCGACTGTATTGCACTTGCAAGCTGAATGGCATTATACTCTCCTTTTGGATTTTCTGCCCCATCAAGTCCAGTCGCATCAGAAACTTTAACTTTTGCCTTTACTTTTACCGTTGTTCCTACTTTTACATTTTCAAGCCGAACCGCATTTGGTTGTTCTTCTGTATTATTACTCGCAAATGCCTTATCTGTCCATTTGTCATCTTTACCTGCATCAAATACCAGACTCTCACCGTCCCCACTCGTCCATACCTGATTTTCCGTCTCCGCCGCATACACCACCTCATTTTGTAAAAATGTGCATGCCTCCGGTGTCAGTGACCCCATCATTGCCGCTGCCAGCGTGATGGCAACAATCTGTTTTCCTACCCTTCTCATGTTTTTGCTCTACCTTTCCTTTCTTCTCCATTTTAGTTGTAAAAACCTTCCAGCACCCTCCATCTATCCGGTTTCACTTAATAAAAAAGCAATTGCACGCTGCTTCCCATATTTCAGGGAGAGGGTACTACATACTTGGGGAGTGCAGTAAAAAATATGGGAACCAGTGTGCAATTGCTTTATTTATTTGATAAATTCAGTATATCATAAAGTAATTTTAAGTCAATATTTAGTTAATAGAAAATTAAACGTTTGTAAAGTATTACTTAATTTAAAGTTTTTTAGTCTTTTTTTAGTCTTTTAATTAGACATTTTCACAAGAGACGAAAGTACCAGTTCCTTATTAATTGAAAAAAGCACCTGTAAAACAGATTATGTTCTGCTCTACAGGTGCTAATATCGTGCTAGTTCTTTTAAGCTGCCTTCCAAAGAATAACCCCCTCTTTTTCATATTTTCTTCTTTAATATCAATGATAGAAAAAATCTTATCATAACGTATATCCATCTCTGCTGACCAGCAAATAAATTTATTTCTTATTTCTTCATTCATATCATTTTTAGTGATGATTGCTATATCTATATCGCTTTCTGATGTAGCTTCATTTCTTGCAACAGATCCATACAAAATAATCATTGATAAATTTTCATGAAACAGATTAAGTAACCCTTTTACCAATTCGTCTTTCATCATATCCGTTAACATTTATTACACCCCTACAAAAACTCTTTTTTATAGTCTACCATTTTTTCTGCACCTATTCCATATTTTCTTTTTCATAAGATTCCACCAGTCAAAGAACAATTCAAAAATTAAGGGGACGATCAAAACCATCCCCTTAAAAATTTTAAATATAATTAATCAATTTTTCTTAACATTGCCAAGTCAAGGTTACACCAGTCATTTGCTCCTGCTACAGAATAAACCCCGATCTCCAACGTATGATTTGTAACAACAATCTTGTCTATACTAAAAATATTCCAATTAATGTCACTTGTTTCAATCGTGGTATCAAGCTCACTTCCTCCATAATTTTTTGCATAAAGTTGTAAAACATCCTGTTTCCCATTTGTCTTTGCCCAAATTGAGAATTTATATGTTCCATTCGGAATATTTGTATACGTTTTATATACAGAACACGAATACTCTTTATCATCCCAAAATGTTAATTTGTAATCTCCATCATATGCATCACCATATTCTGTTCTTACAGTATTTTCATCTGACGAATCACTTGTCCATACATTCCATCCACTCGGTGAAGTAGTTATCCCATTCTGTTCAAAACTGATATTTGTCAATAAATTTTCACACGGTTTATTAAGCACCTTAATAGAATCTAATGCATTTCCCTGAAAATTAAACAACGTCATGTTATCCCATGTATTACTTGGCGTTACGGTATCATTTTTATACGCAACCCCTGCAGATGTAGCATATGTTCCGCCTTCTACAGGTATCCATTCTGGTTCCCAATAAAAATATCCAATACCTTTGTCATCTGGTACATTTAAAATGATTGATTCCAGATCATTCATAAATTCAAATTGTCCTTCTACTGTTGCAGGATATCCTCCAACTTCTTCATCTCCACTAATGAATACATTTCCTTCACCATCACCATCTTCCGTTGTCCATGCATACGCAGTTTCTACAACACACACTTCTTTATTATAGGTGGTCGCCAAGTAATTCAAATTATACTGAAGCCCCTCCATGGTTCCATGCCACATTGGATAATAAGATAATCCAAATACATCAAAATCCAAGTTTGGTGACTCTTTCAATAATCCACCAAAATACCAGGTATACAACTGATTTTTTCCACCCTGATCCAGATGAAGCATAATTTTGGTACTTGATGCAGCAGAAGCACGTACTCCAGAAATTGCAGATTCTAAAAGGCCCGCTAATCCGGAAAAATCCTCATTCGTCCCTATTTTGCCATCTTCATGAAGAATCCCCGATGATATTTCATTTCCAACCTGAACCATATCTGGAACAATACCTTCGGCTGCAAAATCATTTAAAGATGTTTTCATATATGAATACAGTGTTTGCTTTAATTCTGAATAAGATAAATTTTTCCATGCTTTTGGTTTAATCTGATTTGCCGGATCAGCCCAAAAATCACTCAAATGAAAATCAATCAAAATTTTCATGCCAAGTTTTTTGGCTCTTTTAGCAAGTTTTAATGTCGTATCATAATCGTTGTTTCCACCACCATATGGGTTTCCGTTTTCGTCATATGGATCAACCCATAACTTTAATCTCACATAATTTGCACCATTATTATGTAAAATAGTCATTGCATCACTCTCCTGATTTTTCTCATAATAATGTGCTCCCAAATCTTCCAGCATATCCAATGTCGACACGTCAACACCCCTGATAAAATTATCTGTGCTGACCGCACCTGTGATGGTGGATGCCTGTGCTGTGATTACAGTCGTCCCCAAAAGCTGTACCGCTACAAATGCTGCAGCCATTGCTGATAGAATTTTCTTTTTTACCATAATACATTCTCCTTTTTATATAAATAATTAGCTACATTTTATCCTTTTACCCCTCCGGCAACCAATCCATTCTGAATAAATCGCTGTAAGCACATAAAGATGATCATGATCGGCAGGGATGAAATCACTGCTGCTGCAGCAAACAAAGTCCAGTGCGCAGCAAACTGATCGCTGATAAAAG
>OKSD01003233.1_pt1 | contig 12717 bp, 10 predicted proteins | sample 1601221 | NCBI WGS metagenome assembly OKSD01 (sample SAMEA3541550, study PRJEB24748) | human gut metagenome | biome: human gut; feature: human-associated habitat; material: faeces | place: China | collected 2012
TGCGGAAACTCTGCCGCAAAGCTTGAGCTGGCAAAAAAATATGGGGTGTGGTGGACGATATCCAGGTCGATGTCATCAAAAGCACCGATGCGGATGAGTTCACATTTTCCACCGCCGTATTTGATTTTTCCTTGGGCGGTCAGGGAGTTCTTGAATTCAATCTCACCATATTCCTCTGCCGGTACGGCGAAGAATACAACCTGTCCGTCCAGCTCTTTTTTTACATCTTCATTGGTCAGAGCTAGGGCTGCACCGATGACACCGGCCAGCTGGGCATGATGTCCGCAGCAGTGAGCTCCCTGAGTCTCCGGATTGGCATATTTATGTTCCGGGATGCGGAGCGCATCCAGTTCCCCGATGAGAGCCAGACTTACATTCGTTTTTTCTTCTTCATTTAAGTAGGCTTTGACACCGGTGACAGCCAGTCCTTCCTTTGTCTCAAGACCCAGATTTTTCATGAAAGAAGCAAATTTTTCTGCAGTTCTGTATTCTTTATAACCCAGCTCTGCATGGGTGTAGATATCTTTGGCGAATTCGATGATCTCGTTGCGGTGTGCGTCGATGATATCGACAATTTTTTGTTCGGTTTTATCTAAAATGAGAGCCATGTGAAATCCTCCTGTTTCCTGCTGGTGCCTTCTGATGCTGTTTCCTATTAGTTAAACAGTTCCTCCGGAACAAACCATAAACCATTGTTATTCTTGTCTAAATATTCTTTGAATTCATCGGAGTGGTAAGCAGCAACGATATCTTTTGCCCACTGAGCATCTTTATTTTCCTCTTTTACAACGACCTGAAGAAGCAGATGGGGCAGAATATCTTCCTGAAGAAGGGCAGTGGATGGATCAATTCCTGCATTGTATACAATACTTCCGGTGATAACCGCATAATCAAAATCGTCTAAAACAGCTGGAATATTGGTGGAGTTCATTTCGGTAAATTCGATGTTGTAAGGGTTTTTCGTGATATCCGCCTGGGTGACAGTGGAGAGATCCACATCCGGGTTTAAGGTGATCCATCCGGCTTTCTGTAAGAGTACATAAGCGCGGGCTGTGTTGGCGGCATCGTCCGGAACGGCTACTTTGGCACCGTCTTGAATGGCGTCCAGAGAGGTTTCGGTGGCAGAAAAGATGGCAGCCGGAACGGTAGGAATCGGGGAAATAGGGACCAGGTTACCTTTCTGGGCTTCGTTGAAATTTTCGGCATAAGCGGTATGCTGCTCTACATTGAAATCGATTTCGCCGTCATTTAAAGCAAGGTCATTCTGGAGAAGGTCAGAGAAATCAACCTCGGTGAGTGTATAGCCCTCTTTTTCCAGAATTGGTTTGATGGCATCCTCAAATAAGACAGTGTACGGACCGGCAGCTTTTCCGTATTTGAGCTCCTTCTTATTAGAATTGGAAGCATCGGCGGAAGCAGCAGATTCGGTGCCGGAAGAAGCAGCGGCAGTATCAGCAGCGGAGCTTCCAGCATCACTCTTTGAGCAGCCTCCCAGAACAGCAGCTGCGAGGATCAGACCGGCGGTCAGGGTGGTTCTTACATAGGCTTTTACGTTTTTCATAATGGGGTTCTCCTTTTTTCGTTTTATTATTTTGTATATAAAATAATTTAATAGCTTTTATGATATGATTTGGTTTACTGATGTGTCCGTCTCTTCTGTGACAGCCGATTTCCCAGACTCTGGATGATCCAGACAAATGCAATCAGGATGAAAACGGTCGCAAACATCAGCGGGAAGTTAAAGGTCTGATAGCCGTAGGTCAGGGCGATGTTTCCGATGCCGCCGCCTCCGATGTAGCCAGCCATCGCAGTTGCTCCGATGAGGGCGATGGTGCCGGTTGTCAGAGCCAGGATAACCGAAGCAAATGCTTCCGGAAGCACAAAATGAACGATAATCTGGAACGTGGTCGCTCCCATCGACTGGGCTGCCTCGATGATGCCACCGCCGACTTCCAGAAGCGATGTCTCAAGAAGTCTTGCTAAAAATGGGGCGGTATAGATAACTAACGGCACGATAGCCGCCTTGGTACCGATCCGGGTGCCGACGATGATTTTCGTAAAGGGCATTACACATACCAGAAGGATGATAAACGGTGTGCTTCGGATGATGTTGATGAAACCGTTTAAAATCGTGTAAAGCAATGGATTTTCCTTGAGCCCGCCTTTGCGGGTCAGCCATAAGACAATGGCGATGAAAAATCCGACGATGGAACCGATAATCAGGGAAAAACCGACCATATACAGGGTTTCCCAACCGGCCTTGATGAGTTTGTCCGGCGAAATGCCTAAATACTGCTGAATCATGGTAATATAACCTCCTTATATTCTTCGTTTGATTCGAGAATGTAGCGCTCGGCTTTTTTGATTTCCTCGTCGCTTCCGATGAAGAGGACGAGCATGATGCCGACGACGATGCCCTGAATGACGTTGATGGTGGAGTAGAGAATGTTGGTTTCCACCTCAAACCGCCGGTTGATATCCCAGAGAAGCGGCTCGGTGCTGTCTGTATTTTCCAGCTTGATGCGGAGCAGACGGCTGTTCCGCGTTTCACGTCGGATGCTCTCGACGAGCGGTTCCGGAATAACGTCGCGGATGAGATTGCCGACAAACCGTTTGGCGATATCGGACTGCGGGTCTGAGAAAACCTGGATGACAGAGCCCGTTTCTACGACTTTACCGAAATCCATGACGGCGACTTTATTACAGATTTTCTGGATGACATTCATCTCATGTGTGATAATCACAATTGTAATATGAAGAGTTTCATTAATCTTCTTTAGCAAATCGAGAATGGAATCGGTCGTTTTCGGGTCGAGGGCGCTGGTCGCCTCATCGCAGAGAAGAATCGACGGATTATTTGCAAGCGCCCTTGCGATACCGACGCGCTGTTTCTGTCCGCCGGAGAGCTGTCCCGGATAGTAGGACTTCTTATCGGAAAGTTCGACGAACTCCAGCAGCTCATTCACACGCGCTTCGATGTCTTTTTTCGGGGTACCGTTTAGTTTCAGGGCAATCGCGACGTTGTCGTAAATTGTCTTGGATTCCAGGAGGTTGAACTGCTGGAAAATCATTCCGATTCCCTTTCGGAGGCTGCGAAGCTCTTTTGCACTCAGGCTTCCAATGTCCTTATCTTCGACGAAAATCTTTCCGGAAGTCGGTCTTTCCAGGGCGTTTACCATTCGGATCAGGGTGGATTTTCCGGCACCGCTGTAACCGATGACGCCGTAGATATCGCCCTTTTCGATTTCGAAGGACACATCCTTCAGTGCTTCAAATGCACCGTCTTTCGTCTGGAATGTTTTACTTAAATGTTCAAATCGAATCATTTCTGGTCTCCTTTAACTTTGTTTATCTGGGGAAGCACATTTTTAAGGGATAATTCCTGAAAAATGACTTCTGTATGTGTCGCGTTTTTTATACGAATGATATATTTGAATGCAATATAATTGTTTGATTTTGCATACTAAAATATAAATAGGTACAAAAAAGGAGGTCTGGTTGTCCAGACCTCCTAAATTGGATTGTATCTATCACTTTCCAGTGAAAGAAAGATGAGAAAAACCTCATGAAGATATCATCCAGTTATCTGTCTGCACAACAAAAGTAAGAGTGTCACAGCAACAGCAGCACATACACTCCATACAACAACACATAGCAGACATAACTGAATAAGATGTTCTCATGATGGTTTCCTCCTTTCCTTAAAATTCATAAACGATTATAAAAATATATTTCCTACTTGTTTTGTGGGTTTTAAATGATTATTCTTATTATAGCGCGGAAATGAGATTTGTCAATCATTTTTTTATTTCATAGGAAATTGCGTCCTATGAAATAAAAAACGCTCCGCGAGAATGTGCCAAGGCACATTCTTTTTCATATCATCCAATACCGCCCAATGCGATGCCTAATATTAATACCAGCGCACATACCGGAATATAAATATAGCGGCACACCGGTACAAACCATTTTGAAAATTTCTTTTCGCGGCCTTTGTTGACCTGCGTTTCTGCATAGTCTTTTCCGAATACCCAGAAGAACATGATTCCGGCGAGTCCGGCACCGAGGGGGCAGATGTAGATGGAGAGAACGTCCATCCAGTCGGAGACGATGCCCTGGATTAACAGGGAGACGGCAGCTCCGATGATACCGATAACCGCGCAGGCAGGGACGCGGCCGAGGTGGAGTTTTTCCTGAACGGTGGCGATCGGTGCTTCGTAGAGGTTGAGCAGGGAGGTCATCCCAGCGAAGAGAACGGCTACGAAGAAAATGATCGCGATCAACGTACCGCCCGGCATTGAGCGGATGAGGTTCGGGAGGTAGATGAAGAGAAGTCCCGGACCACCCTGATCAAGTTTTGCACCGGTGGTTGCCATTGCCGGGATGATGACGAGGGCGGCGAGAATCGCGGCGATCGTATCAAACAGGGCAACCCGCGCGGCAGATGCCGGGATGTTTTCCTCATCGGAGAGGTAGGAACCGTAGATTAAGGTTCCATTTCCGGCGACGGACAGGGAGAAAAATGCCTGCCCCAGTGCGAAAATCCATGTTTTTGGGTCTGCGAGGATCTCAGGATCGATGCGGAAAATGTAGCGGTAGCCCTGCATCGCACCCGGCTGGAATGCTACGTAGATGCCTAAAAAGACAAACAGGATGAAGAATACCGGCATCATCAGCTTGTTGGCGTTCTCGATTCCGCTTCCGACGCCGAACATCAGAATCAGAATGCAGAAGAAGAGGGCGGCAAGCTGCCAGCCATTGTTTCCAAATGCGGACGCCATCGAGACGAAAGCAGAGGCAAAACCGTCTGTGTCAGCCGGGGCAAGCGTGGCACCGGTAAAGGCTCCGATGGCATATTTTAGGATCCAGCCCATGACGACGGTATAGCCGATCGCCATCGCGAGGGAACCGGCTGCCGGGATGAAACCGAGCGCGTCACCTAGTTTGCGCCTGCCGCGTGTCTCGCAGGCAGCGCCGAACGCGTCGATTGGACCGGAGCGGGTGCCGCGTCCCAGGCACATTTCCCCGATGACACCCGTGGAGCCGATCAGGGCGACGAAGATAAAGTACGGGATCAGGAACGAGCCGCCGCCGTACAGGGAGACGCGGGTGGGAAACATCCAGAGATTTCCCATGCCGACCGCTGAGCCGATACAGGCGAGGATGAAGCCCCACTTACTGTTGAAAGATTCTCTTTTTTCCATGAAATTGTAACTCCTCAAACATTATATAAGATTTGCCGCAAATATCTGGGAGTCCGCCGATTGGAAGCGGTCAGGCAGATGTTTGCATAAGTCCATCTATTATACCAGAAGAGAGGCATTGCTTTCAAGTGGCAGAGCGCGCGAATCGTATGTTTTAGGGGAAAAGGCGATCTAAAGTAACTGCCGGTGAACCGTTACAGGGAAATACCTTGATTTATAGGGTGGAAAGATGGTATTCTATAGAGGACGGCAGCGGCGGGCTTTGGGAGGGTGGCGCCGCGGCAGAGCAGATTCGAAAAGGAGAAGGTAGCACAATGAAAAACGCAAACAGGATTCCGGAGACGTTTCAGACGGATGCGGAATACAGACAGTGGATGGAGCGCTGGCAGCAGGAGGCGCGGGAGGCGACGATCGAGGGATTTAAGCAGAATCGTAAGTTAAACGGCATGACACAAACGGAGCTTGGCAGAAAGGCGGGGATTTCCCAGCCGAATATCACCCGCTTCGAGAGCGGCAGCTACAATCCGTCGCTGGATTTTATGGTAAAGATCGCAGCGGCGATGGGGAAACGGGTACAGATTACATTGGTAGATGAATAAGAGGCGTGCGCCGGGGCGCACAGGGACCATTTGGGGAATAAACAGGGGAGACAGCGGTGTGTGTGAGGCTGTCTCCCCTGTTTTTAATGAGTGCATTTCAGCGACGATTCAATAAACCGTGAAATCATATTCCACTCATAGCTTTGTTCCAGCCACGCAAATTTGATCGGGTACCGCGCTTCTTCCCCGAGCGTAAAGACATGGAGTGTATCCAGCTGTTCCTTGCTGAGAATAGAAAATGCGAGGTTTTTCGGGCTGATGCAGGCACCTTTTCCCATCGCGCAGAGGGCAAGCAGGGTAGCGATGTTGTCAGAGCAGGCATGAACCGAGGGGACGAAGTTGTCTGTCGCGAGGATATTCCGCCCGATGCGTCCGACTAGATCATGTTCACGGTTTAGGAGAAACGGACACGGAGCCAGAAGGGAGTAGCGGTGATGGCGGCTGACTTCCTGGATAATGGCTTCGGTCTGTTTGCCGTAAATGTTCTGCAGCAGGGCAGTGGAGACGATGAGAACCATCTCTTCCTCATAGAAATCCCGCAGAATGATGCCGGGAATGCGAACTGAAAAATTGGCGATCGCCAGATCAATTGTGCCGTCCAGCAGGTATTTTTGCAGCACATCGTTGGAAGATTCGACGAGTTCCACATCCACGCCGGGATATTCCTTTTGAAAGGCGGCGATCAGCTTCGGCATGATGGCGTGTCCGCGCGTGAATGCGATGCCGATCCGCAGTTTTCCTGTCTGGTTATTTAAAATATCGCCAAATTCGTGAAGCATACAGTCGTATTTTGTATTAAATTCCGTTGCATAGCGCAGAAATACCTCCCCCGCATAGGTAAGCTCCAGCGGGATGTGACGGATTAGGAGCGGACATCCAAGCTCCCGCTCGATTCCGGCGATATGGGCGCTTAATGTCTGCTGGGTAATATGCAGCGCATCGGCGGCCCTAGTGAAGCTGCGGTTTTTCGCAACCGCGGCAAAATATTCCATTGATTGAAAATTCATATTCGAATGACTCCTCTTTTCCCAAAACTTTCATCTTAAGTTTCTAAAAAGCATCTGACTATAAAAGTGGTCCTTCCAACTCAAACACTGTCCGCTGCAGCTGCGCGATCAGCAGGCTGGCAGCTGGGGACGCTTTTTTTGCTGACGGAATCCGGACGCCGAGCACGCGCTCCATCGGCGGATTGAGCGGCAGCCGGACAACATTTTTAGAGATATCGCGGACGACCAGCTCCGGCAGGATGCAGACCCCCAGGTTGTGGCTGACCATCGCGAGCATGGAGTAGGTGTTCTGCGAGGTAAACACTGGCTTGGGCGGTGCGATACCGAGCTGCTGGAACTGGCGCAGCAGGTCGGTTTCCCCTTTTTCTTCTATATAAGAAACCTTGGGGAGATCTTTTAAGTCAAAGCGCTCATATTCTGCATAAGGGGAATCGTTCGCGCAGACAGCCAGGTAGGGTTCTTTTTTCAGGGGAAGCCAGTCCATCTTTCCGTCCGGGTGGGGGCCGACGATGCCGAAATCGATGGAGCCATTTTCCAGCCATCCTTCAATCTCCTGTGAACACCCCTCCAGCACTTCCACGGTCATATCCGGGTAATCGGTAAGAAACTTTTTGAGGGCGGGCGGCAGCCATTGGACGGAAGCGCTTAAGTAAGCGCCGATCCGGATGTGCCCGGTCTGGACACCCCGGATGGAGGCAGCTGTCTGATCAAAATATTCCGCCGCTGCCAGCGTCCGCCGGATCGGGGAAAGCAGTGCCTCGCCGTTCCGCGTCAGGGCAAGTCCTCTCTGGGAACGCGAAAACAGGGAAAACCCGAGTTCTGTTTCAATATTTCGCAGCATATGGCTTGCCGCCGACTGTGTGTAACCGTTTTTCTGGGCGGCACGCGTCAGGTTATTTTCTTCTGCAATGGCTAAAAAAAGCCGCATATCTTTGAGATCCAAAAAATACTCCCTCCATTTTCGTAATAAGCGTTCGGTCTGATTCATAAAATGTACAGAGCTGACAGATACCAAAGGAGGATGAGAAGATTTGTAAGAATTATGTAGAATGCGAATCTGATTCATACGGAATATCCGGGCGGATTACATGGGTGCGTGTGCGGCGGACATTCATTCCGATGGCTCTGCCAAGTGTCCCTAGTATATCATATTCGTGAAAGAAATGGGAGAAAAAGATAGAAATATGCCTACGATCTCAAATACAACATAAAAAATTCATCTAAATGAAACACACAAAAAGTTAAAAAATAAACAAATGGTAAACAAAATTCATGAAACTCCGAAAGAAAATGGACAAAATTCTGAACGGGAGTCTAACGGAAAATGGCGCAGTTGTAGACAAAATATCATGATATCTTGTGCATTTATACTAATTGACGCTCGAAAAAGTGCAATTTATTTCATGAAAAAAACAGATGGATTCATGACTTTGCGTTATTTTATGAAAATCCTGCATAATAAATTCAAATAATGTTATTGAACAAATTTCACTTTAGTGATATAATTTTTTCAAAAGCAAGAAGTTTTTTGAGCGAATTGAAAAACTTGCTTAGCCAGCGCGCGGCACTACATCAAATAAAGGGGGAACTTTATATGGAAGCAATTAACAACATTGTCGGTATGTTGAACGGACCCATTTGGGGCGTTGGAATGTTAGTTCTGATTGTTGGTAGTGGTTTATACTTTACAATCCGTCTCGGCTTTTTCCAGTTTGTTCATTTCAAAGATATGTGGAGCCGGATCATTGACAAGTCGGAGTCTGAATCCGGTATTTCTTCATTCGCATCCTTCTGTACAACCATGGCGATGCGTGTTGGTACCGGTAACGTAGCCGGTGTAGCCGTAGCTCTTTACATGGGCGGACCTGGCGCACTCTTTTGGATGATCATCGCTGGTATGACAAACTCTGCTGTTTGCTTTACTGAGTGTACATTATCCGTACTTTATAAGAACCGTATCGATGGTCAGTATCGAAGCGGCGGCGCTTACTGTGCTGAGAGAGGTCTTGGTTGGAAAGCTTATGGTGCCTTCTATGCAGCATTCTTCGGACTGGGCGTTGTATTATTCATGCCGGCAGCAGCTACCTATACAATCTGCGATGGATTTAAGAACGCTTTAGGTATTCCGATGTGGATTTCAGCTCTGGTTATCGCACTGGCTATGGCAGTTGTAGTTATGGGTGGTGTTAAACGAATCAGTTCTGTAGCATCTATGCTGGTTCCGCCGATGGTAGGCATTTACCTGATTGCAACCGTTGTTATCTTAATCGCAAACGCAGGTCAGATTCCGAGCGTTATCGCTCAGGTTGTATCCTGTGCATTTGGTTCCAAAGAAGCTCTTCTGGGCGGCGGCGTTGGTATCGCTATCCAGCAGGGTGTTAAACGAGGCACATTCTCATCTGCATCTGGTATGGGTGAGTCCATGCCGACCGCAGCAGCAGCAGAGACCAGCCACCCGATTAAACAGGGTATGGCAAACGCAGCTGGTGTTTGGCTGGATACCGTTATCGTATGTACCGCTTCTGGTCTGATGATGCTCTTAAGCGGATGCTACAATACACAGTTTGGTTACATCGGTGGTACCGGTGCAATGCACGATCAGATGGCTCAGTTAGCAGCAGATGGAACATATGGCGTTATCTTCGTTCAGAATGCCTGCAGCACCGTTATGGGAAGTATTGCTCCGCTGTTCGTTGCTATCATGCTGGCTCTGTTCTCCTTTACATGCTTAATCAGCTACTATTACGAGGGCGAGACTTCGGTTCTTTACCTGTTCCAGGGCGATGATAAAGCAGCTACCCGTAAAGTAGTTATCAGAATTATGCAGATTGTTATGCCTATCCTTATCTTCATCTGGGGCAATATCGATTCCGGTCTGGCTTGGAATCTTTCCGACCTTGCACTTGGTGGATCTACATGGATCAACATGTTAGTTGTACTGCTTCTGTCTCCGAAGGTATTTGCACTGTACAAAGACTACGAAGAGCAGATGAAAGCAAAGAAAGACCCGTACTACAACCCGGATAAGCTTTGCTGGAAGGGCGTAGACGTTGAGATGTGGAAAGACATCAACAAAAAACGTATCGCAGAAGATAAATAATCGAATGTGAATCGTTACATATTATTAGATATAGAGCTTAACTCTTAGAGTCTAATATAAAAGGCAGTCCCTGTCGTGTGGCAGGGGCTGCTTTTTTGCCATTATATAGATAATGTCTATGATAGAAATGGTAATTTTTTGTAAATTGTCATTGACGATCCAGCCGCCGCGCGATACAATCAACCGCGAAAGGCGGTAATGGTATGGTACAGAAAGTGATTCGGGATCGCCTGGATGCGATCCTTCATTGGAATATATCCCTGGTCGGAGGATTTCTCGGAGCCTATGCGATTTTGCTTCATGCCGGAAACTTTGGCTCTGCTCAGACAGGCAACCTGATGGAGATGGGAGTGGAACTGGTATCGATGGAATGGTTTAACGTCCTTCTGCGTCTGGCTGCGCTGGTGCTGTTTGGACTGGGCGTGGCATCCGCATATCTGCTCACGAACTTTACGAAGATAAACATGCGGAAACTTGCCCTCTGGGTGGATGCGGCTGCGCTGGCACTGGCGTCGATGCTGCCGCTTGAACCGGCGCTGGTCGGAATTTATCCGATTTTCTTTGCATCCGCATTTCAGTGGGGCGTCTATTCCGGTGCCGACGGATTTAACAGCGCGACGATCTTTATGACGAACAACTTCAAACAGTCGGTGCTTGGCTGGCTGCAGTACGGTCTGACAAAGGATAAGGAATTTAAGAGAAAAGCAATTCTTTATACCTATACGGTCATCAGCTTTTTCCTGGGCGTGGTACTCGGAGCGTGGGCGGTCGGTCAGTTCGGCATCTACAGCGCCTATGTAGGCTTTTTGCCATTGGCGGCTGCGAGAACCTTTATCGCGGTCGGTACGGCTCCGCTTGAAAGCGAGACTCCGGAGGAGACGGCAGTCGAGGCGGCAGAGGAGATGGAAGAAGAAACGGCAAGGCTTACGGCGTTGCGGGAAAAACTCATCAACGGACTGTTGGAGAAAATTTCTACAAGATGCAGGAAAGAAAAGCGGCAGGAAACAGGCTTCGGCGGGAACAGGATGCGGAAAAATGCAGGCGCTTAAGAACAGCAAACGTGAAGCAGTGGACAGATTTAATGCTGGTGATATTGTTGCTGTAAAAATTTTCCCAGTATTCCTACTACTTGATATAGCGCCGCAGACATAATACATAAAAGAATAATACTCATCACAACCATATCCATCTGGAATACCTGTGAGCCGTAGATGATCAGATATCCGAGTCCCTGTTTGGCAGCGAGAAATTCACCGATGATGACGCCGACCAGGCAGAGACCGATGTTGACCTTCATGTTGGCGAGAATCAGTGGGATTGAGCCTGGCAGCAGGACTTTGGTTAAAATATGAATCCGGTTTCCTCCGAGGGACCGGATTAATTTGATCTGGTCGGGATCCATCGAGGAAAATCCGTTGTGGAGTGTCAGGATCGAGCCGAAGACAGCGACCGAGATGGAGGCAACGATGATCGTGCGGATGTTGCTTCCAAGCCAGACGATGAGAATCGGGGCGAGGGCAGATTTCGGCAGACTGTTGAGCATGACGAGGTACGGCTCCAGAATCTCTGAAAGATTCCGGCTCGACCAGAGGAGAACCGCGCCGATCATCCCGCAGAGGATGACCAGTGTAAAGCTGATCAGCGTTTCATAGAGCGTCACGCCGGTGTGGATGAGGATGCTTTTGTCCTGCATCATCCGCAGGAAACAGTGCACGGTGCGTGACGGGGAACTGAAAATAAACGCGTCGATGAGCCCCAGTCGGGCGCTCATTTCCCAGCATATTAAAAAGAAAACGAATAAGAAAATCCGGCAGAAGAGAACCAGACGGCGCCGATGGAGCTGGCGGCGGAGGTAGGCTTTCTGGGCGGTGGACTCTTTCTTACATTTCATACTTTTTGCCCTCCCCTTGCAGTGTCTTCCATAGTTCATTGAAATAAAGAGAAAAAGCCGGATCATTCCGGCGTTCCAGCGGTCGGTTAGCGGACAGCGGGAAGGTAACCGGCAGGATGCGGCAGATGGTTCCGGGGCGTTTAGTCAGAACCAGGATGCGGTCGGCGGCACTCACGGCTTCGGAGAGGTCGTGGGTGATCAGAATCGCTGTTTTGCGGCGCTCCCGGATGATGGTGCTGATATCGTCGCAGACGGTTAAGCGTGTCTGATAATCGAGCGCCGAAAATGGTTCGTCGAGAAGCAGAAGCTCCGGTTCTAGCGCCAGTGTCCGGATCAGGGCGGCGCGCTGGCGCATTCCACCGGATAGTTCGGAGGGGCGGGAATGCTCAAATTGTTCCAGTCCGTAGATTTTTAAGAGCCGGTGGAGGCGGTCTTCCGCGGCATGATCCATTTTTTTCTGAATTTCCAGCCCGAGGGCAGCATTCTGGATGATCGTCCTCCACTCGAAAAGTTGGTCGCTTTGCAGCATATAACCGATGCGGCACTGGCTTTTCGAGAGCGGAACCCCATTTATAAGAATGGAACCTTCTTCCGGCGGCAGGAGCCCGCTGATTAAGGAGAGCAGCGTGGATTTTCCACAGCCGGACGGTCCGACAATGGCGATAAATTCGCCGGTTTCTACCTGAAATGATATATCAGAAAGGGCTTTCGTCTCCCCGGATATCGTGTGGTAGGAGTAGGAAAGCCCGGAAACTTCCAGAATGGGCGGCATAAGCAAATACCTGGGTAACTGTGTATCAGTGGGACAGTTACGCTCCTTGAAACATTCTTACTTTATAATATGCGGAAGTGAAAAGCCGGGTTACTGTACACGGGTAGGCACTTTTGGAACCGAAAGTGCCGTAAGAAAACGTGG
>OKSD01003247.1_pt1 | contig 12672 bp, 10 predicted proteins | sample 1601221 | NCBI WGS metagenome assembly OKSD01 (sample SAMEA3541550, study PRJEB24748) | human gut metagenome | biome: human gut; feature: human-associated habitat; material: faeces | place: China | collected 2012
TTTACCTCTTCTCTTTATATGGCGTGCCGCAGGCACTCACTCAATAAGCCCAAGATTATAAAAATCGCATATATACTGCCCACGAACACAGTAACAGATCAAAGCCCCCGCCCCTTGTCGAATGTAAAACTTAAAAATATGGACAGACAAACAAGGGCAAAACGCATTGCGGATTTGCATGTGTTTTATGGGCAGAACGAGGTGGTCGGGGAACTCATCCGTGCAGGCAAGATCGACGAGGAGTATACCTATCCTTTCGTCGATACCGAGGAGGAGATTTTCGAATGGTGGCTGGTATCGCCTTACTTGGCACGGGAACTCAAAGAGCAGGGCGAGGTCATAATCGACGCACTCGGTTGCCATTGGTGGGGACGCACCACCAGCGGACAGGCAATCTACATGGACGGCGTGATACAGAAGATTGCAGGAGAGTAAAACTTAGCCTACATATCGACATGGCAAAAATGCAAATTACAGAAATTAGGGGATTTGCAAGTTCATCAAGATTTTGCAACCTCTGATTTCTGTTTTCTCGGTAGCGTAATGCTGGAATATCATACAATAACAGATTGCAAACAATGGATTTCACGCCACCGAGACAGCCTTAAAACAAAGATTCGATACAATGCGATATTGTATGTCGATACAGAGACATCGGGAAGTGCGGATCGTCTTGGAGACGATTTTCCCAATATGTAAAGAACAAAGTTTACTTTCCAGTTATATCGCTGTTGGATTGTTACTTTGTTTTTAAGACCTTTGTAACTACAATACCCCAAGAGTGTTGCGTATTGAAAAACATTTCCTAACTTTGTGGCATCGTCCCCCAAACGGACGAAGACATATTAGTTTAGTGAAAGTGTTTCGCTAATCCTTACCGAGAAAATTTGGCGATTTTTAAGTAAGCAAGGATAGGCAATACGAACACTCGTCACCGTGTATAGGCATATATCATTCTCGATATATACTATTCGGTGTGGGGTATTGTTTATTTGCTTACGGGCTACGCCAAATGCCTCTCGGTAGATAAACGAACAACTCCACACTTGAACCGAATAACATTCTATATCTTTCTGATTATCAAATTATACATTCAATACTCGTTGTAATTTGATACCGCAAAGTTCCCGCGATTTATAAGTTTTTCTAAGAAAACAGTACATGCTATCAACCCATTTTTCTGTTCAAAAAGTGTGTTCTTTTGCATGAAAGCAATTTTGTTCGTCGAAAGTGCCCTAATATCGCAAAATTTAGCGTAATTTTGTAGCAAAATTCAGAGTGGTATGAAGTTGAACAGGATAAAAGATATTCTTGAGCAAAAAGGTATATCACAAACTTGGCTTGCAAAACAAGTTGGCAAGAGTTTCAGTACAATCAATAGTTACGCTTGCAACAGGTACCAGCCGGATTTGGAAACACTTTTAGCGATTTCAAAGATACTTCAAGTAGATTTGAAAGATTTGATAACTGACGAGAAAGAACGCCAATGATATAGATAACCGAATATTGAACTCCGAGTTTTGATGAGTTGAACTTCCGATAATAAAATATTATATGAACATGGGCATCAGTCATGAATTATCAGAGGAAGATGTAAAGTTCCGCTATATCAACGAAGCCATCACAAGCAAGGGATGGACAAAAGATAGTATTTTCATGGAACAACAAGTGAAATTTACCGATGGTAAAATCAGCTTGCATGGCAATATTGTGCATCGTGAAAAACCAAAGTTCGCTGACTATGTGCTTTATGTGAATAAAGCTACGCCAATCGCTATTATTGAAGCAAAGGATGCCAAGCATACTGTTTCCTATGGTTTACAACAAGCGATGGAATACGCAAAAATGCTCGATGTCAAATTTGCGTTCAGTTCTAATGGAGAGGGTTTTGCCGAGCATGATTTTCTAACCGGACAGGAACGATGTTTCGGTATGGATGAATTTCCGACCCGCGAAGAATTGATTGAACGGTATAAAAAAGAGATAAACGAAGGAAACGGGCTTAATGAACAGGAGGAAGCTGTCATTAACCAGCCATTGTGTAGCGGACAAAATATTTTCCCTCCAAGATATTATCAACTTAATGCTATAAATCGTACTATCAACGCCATTGCAAAAGGGCAAAACCGTATTTTACTTGTGATGGCTACCGGTACAGGTAAGACATACACTGCGTTTCAAATAGTCTGGAGACTGCTTAAGAGTGGATTAAAGAAAAAAGTTCTTTATCTGGCCGACCGCAATATATTGGTAGATCAATCCATTGAACAAGATTTCAAGCCTTTGGAAAAAGTAATCCATAAAATAGATTATTCCAAGGACAAGGACAAATTGAAGGAATTGCTTTCTCATCAAGTGTATTTTGCACTTTACCAGCAACTTATCGGACAAAATGATGCAAAAAACTATCGAGAGCTTTTCCCTAATCCGGATTATTTTGATCTCGTAATCATTGACGAGTGTCATAGAGGAAGTGCAAAAGATGACAGCAACTGGCGCACCATACTGGATTATTTTTCCTCTGCATCACACATCGGAATGACTGCAACGCCAAAAGAAACACGTTATCAATCAAGCATTGGATATTTTGGTGAGCCTGTTTATACATATAGTTTGAAAAACGGGATAGAAGATGGCTTCCTTGCTCCGTTTAAAGTCATAAATATTTCAACAAACATCGGGGATGAGTGGAGACCAATCAAAGGCCAAAAGGATATTTACGGCAATGAAATCGAAGACAGGATATACAACAACAGTGACTACGACTATAACATCGTGATTGAAGATCGCCATCGGGAAGTAGCACAAGAAATAACCAACTATCTCAAAAGCACAGATCGTATGGCAAAAACCATTGTATTTTGTGCTGACGAGGCGCATGCGGAGAGAATGCGAATCGCACTGGTCAATGCCAATGCAGATATGTGCAAAAAGAATCCCGACTATGTAGTCCGCATTACTGGCAGCGATGAATATGGCAAAGGGAAACTGGATTATTTTATTTCTGTTGCATCAAAATATCCGGTAATAGCTACGACCAGTAAATTACTATCAACTGGTGTTGACTGTAAAATGGTCAAACTCATAGTCCTCGACCAACAGATCGGCTCAATGACAGAGTTCAAGCAGATTATAGGACGAGGCACCCGCATTCGTGAAAAAGAAGGGAAAACACATTTTGTAGTAATGGACTTTCGCAATGTGACACGCCTTTTTGCTGATCCGGATTGGGATGGCCCGATAGAGATTGATCCAGATTATCCTCCGAAGCCATGTTCTGTTTGCGGCAAAAATCCTTGTGTCTGTCCAAAACCTACTCCACCTTCGGTATGTCCCGTCTGTGGCAAAAATCCTTGTGAGTGCCCGACACCGGTGCCACGACCAAAACCAATTGTGGATAAAAATGGTTGTGAAGTAAAAGTAATCAATAAAGTGGTTTCCGTTTATGATACGAACGGGAAACTACTTCGTACAGAAAGCATCACAGATTATACTAAGAAGAATATTATTGACACATATGCGACAATAGAAACCTTTACCTCTAAGTGGAATGCCCTAAAAAGGAAAAGCGAGATAGCGGAAATGCTTAAAGAAGCCGGTATTGACCTTGCGGTTCTGAAGCATGACCGGAATATGGATGATGTGGATGACTTTGACTTTATCTGTCATATTGCATACGGAAAGAAGACCTTGACAAGACGAGAACGAGCAGAGCAAGTAAAGAAACGAGATGTCTTTAGTAAATATGGAGAGCAAGCCAGACTCGTGCTTGAAGCTCTGCTTGACAAATATATGGACGAGGGTATTTCTGAACTGGAGAATCTTTCGGTTTTGAAAAACGATCCATTCAGAAGATTTGGCTCCCCTGCAAACATTGCCAGACTGTTTGGCGGCAAGCAAGGTTACCTTAATGCAGTAAACAATCTGACTCAACTGATATATAATGTAGCATAAAAAGAAAAGTAAAATATGAGTTTGTCGAATTTCGTAAAACGGATACGCAATATAATGCGCAATGATGCCGGTATCAATGGTGATGCACAGCGCATAGAGCAGATGGCATGGATGCTCTTTCTTAAAGTTTATGACGAGAAAGAGAATGACTGGGAAATGGAGGATGATTATAAATCCATTATTCCTGAAGAATGCCGTTGGCGTAATTGGGCTCACGATGATGGAAGCGGGCATGCCCTGACGGGAGATGACCTGCTATTATTTGTCAACAATGTGGTATTTGATAAACTCAAGAAGATAGAGATTACTCCCGACACACCTATCCGACAAGCAATCGTAAGAACTGTTTTTGAAGATGCCAACCAATATATGAAAGATGGGGTACAACTCCGACAGGTTCTGAATGTAATTGACGATCTCAATCTTGCCGACTATGAAGAAAGTCATGCTTTCGGTGAAATTTACGAAAACATACTCAAGGAAATGCAGTCCGCCGGATCTTCCGGCGAGTTTTATACGCCGAGAGCTTTAACTGAATTTATGGCGGAAATAATTAAGCCGCAGATTGGGGAGAAGATGGCGGATTTTGCTTGTGGAACCGGTGGCTTTATTACCAGTTGGCTTGGAGAACTTGACAAGCGAGTGGTTACTGCTGAAGACAGAGAGAAGTTTAATCAATCTGTATTTGGTATCGAAAAGAAACAATTCCCTTATATGCTGTGTGTAACAAATCTCTTGCTCCATGGCATAGATAAGCCATTGGTATTTCATGACAACTCACTGACTAAAGATGTTCTCAACTATACGGAAGAGGATAAATTTGATGTCGTACTCATGAATCCTCCATATGGTGGGAACGAAAAAGCCGATGTCAAGTCTCATTTTCCTTCCGACATGCGAAGCAGTGAAACTGCCGACCTGTTCATGGTGCTTATCATGTATCGCTTGAAGAAAAACGGCAGAGCAGCCGTTATTGTTCCTGATGGCTTTCTGTTTGGCGCGGACAATACCAAGATAGCCATAAAGACAAAATTGTTGCGTGATTTTAATCTGCATACAATCATTCGATTGCCAGGAAGCATTTTTTCGCCTTACACCAGCATAGCAACGAATATTCTGTTTTTCAATAATGAAAAGGCAGAAGATTCACCTGTCGGTTACTCTACCAAAGAGACATGGTTCTATCGTTTGGATATGCCGGAGGGATACAAGCATTTCTCCAAAACAAAACCGATGCGTTTGGAACATTGTAATCCTATCAAAGAATGGTGGGATAACCGTAAGGAAATCATTATTGAGGAAGGGAACGAGAAAGCTCGCTGCTATTCAGTCGAAAACCTGATTGGTTCTGACTGCAATTTCGACTTATGCAAGTTCCCGAAAGAAGATGAAGAAATTTTGCCTCCGGCCGAGCTGCTGGCTGACTATTACAAAAAACGGGCGGCTCTTGACCATGAGATAGACAAGACCTTGGCCGAGATACAGAAAATTCTCGGTATAGAAATAGAAAGGTGACCTATTAGAAAAGAAAAAGAAGATGAATACAGAAACAACGATAGTGCAATATAACGATCCGGCGTACAGTGAACTTGTCAACCATATTACGGATTTATGGACGGAGGCTAAGGCCGATGCCATAACAGCCGTAAATGCACACCTTCTTGATGCGAACTGGAAGACAGGACAATATATTGTTGAATTTGAGCAAAAAGGGATGGCTCGGGCCGAATACGGCAAGCAACTTCTCGTAAATCTATCAAAGGACTTGACAATAAGATGCGGTCGTGGGTTCAGCCGGTCCAATTTAACCTATATGCGTAAACTCTATCTCGCTTTCCCAAAAAGTGAGACACTGTCTCACAAATTGACATGGAGTCATTATTTCGAGTTGTTGAAATGTGATGACCCTTTGGAGATGAAGTTCTACTTCACGGAATCCATACGCCAAGGCTGGAAAGTGCGGGAGCTGAAACGGCAAATAAAAAGTGCATTGTTTCAGCGGCTTGCATTGAGTACGGATAAGAAAGGAGTATTGGCTTTGGCAAACGAGGGGCATCAGGTGCTTACTCCACAGGATATTATTAGGGATCCTTTTGTCTTGGAATTTGCCGGACTTCCGCAGAAGAAACAGTACAAGGAAGGTGAATTGGAAGCAGCTCTGAAGGCCAATATGGAAAAGTTCTTACTGGAACTCGGACGGGGGTTTGCCTTCGTGGGGCGCCAGTTTGTGATGCACATTGGAAGCAGACGACTCAAGGTGGACTTGGTGTTCTATCATTGCATATTGAAATGTTATGTTCTGATAGACTTAAAACGGGGTGAGATCAAGCATGGAGACATAGGTCAGATGAATCTTTACCTGAACTATTTCAAGACAGAGATATGTCAGAATGATGATAATCCTCCTATCGGGATTGTGTTGGGCGCAAAGAAAGATGAGCTGCTGTTGGAGTATGCACTCGAAGGTATTACGAATCAACTTTTTGCTGCCAGATACCAATTATACCTCCCAAAGCGAGAAGAATTGCAGGCTCAACTTGACAAGATTCTTGACGAATATCCCGAATGATAAATATGTGAGACAGCGTTTCACATTTCAATACAGCAAATAAATGAACGGAAAACAACTTAAAAACAGCATACTTCAATGGGCGATACAGGGAAAACTTGTACCGCAAGATCCGAATGACGAACCTGCATCAGTACTTCTTGAACGGATTAGGGAGGAAAAGGCTCGGTTGGTCAAAGAGAAGAAAATCAAAAAAGACAAGAACGAATCCATTATCTATCGCGGTGAGGACAATTCCTATTATGAGAAGTTCCTCGCCACGGGGGTGGTGAAGTGCATTGATGAGGAGATTCCGTTTGAGATTCCAAGTAGTTGGGAATGGACACGCATATCGTCTATATTTCAACTTAATCCAAGGGTAGAAGCCAATGATAATATGCTTGCAGCATTTATTCCAATGGAAGCAATTAGTGCTGTATATGGTTCAGATTACCATTACTATGAAAGGAAGTGGAAAGAAATAAAATCCGGCTTTACTCAGTTCGCTGACGGAGATATAGCATTTGCTAAAATAACGCCATGCTTTCAAAACAGGAAATCAGCCGTTTTCTCTAATTTACCAAATGGTATAGGAGCAGGAACAACAGAATTAAAAGTTTTACGTCCATATGGGGAAACTATAAATCGTTTCTATACCTTGTATTTCCTTGAAAGTCCATACTTTATTGATGAAGCTACTTTTAAAGGTACAGCAAATCAACAGCGTATTGTTGTTGGGTATTTGGAAAACAAGCTTTTTCCGTTACCTCCAATTGAAGAGCAATGTCGAATTGCCGGTAAAATTGCTGAAGTTTTACCGATAGCGGATAGATATGGCAAGACTCAAACAAAACTTGATAATCTAAATGTAGAATTAAAAAATATACTTAAAAAATCTGTTCTTCAAGAAGCAATACAGGGCAAACTTGTTCCACAGATAGAGGCAGAAGGCACAGCACAAGAGCTACTTGAACAGATACAACAGGAGAAGCAAAAACTTGCCAAAGAAGGCAAGTTAAAGAAATCAGCTCTCAATGATTCCATTATTTTCAAAGGTGACGATAACAAGTATTGGGAGAAGATTGGAAAAGAAGTGTGTTGTATTGACGATGAAATGCCTTTTGAAATACCTGAAACTTGGGCTTGGGTAAGACTTAATGATATTTGTTCTTATATCCAACGAGGGAAATCACCAAAATATTCTCTAATAAGGAAATATCCTGTTATAGCGCAAAAGTGCAATCAATGGAGCGGATTTTCTATTGATAAAGCACAATTTATAGAACCTTCTACATTGATGTCCTACAGCGAAGAACGATTGTTGCAAGATGGTGATTTGATGTGGAACTCTACGGGATTAGGCACATTAGGCAGAATGGCTATTTATCGGAGCAGTCTAAATCCGTATGGTATAGCCGTTGCTGATAGCCATGTTACTGTCATACGGGCATTAAAACAGTTTGTGCTTCCTAAATATCTCTATTACTATTTTTCAAGCAATACAGTACAATCTGTTATTGAAGATAAAGCTGATGGAAGTACTAAACAAAAGGAACTTTCAACTGCAACAATAAAAAGCTATATTCTGCCACTTCCTCCCTTTGCAGAGCAACAGCGAATAGTGGCTAAAGTTGAAGAATTAGCAAGTATTATGAGCAGATAGGAAGTAAAGTGGTTGATATAACTGGCGATATTCCTTTTGAAATCCCTCCAACTTGGATGTGGTGTCGATTCGGCACAATCGTTAAAATGCGTATAGGAAAGACACCACCGCGTGGAGAGCAGGTATATTGGAGTAATGGTAAACATAATTGGGTTTCAATATCAGATATGGTTGAAGGAGGGACAATAAAAGCAGTAAAAGAAAAAGTGTCAGATATAGCTGTTAATGAAATCTTTAAGTGTTATCCAACTCCTAAAGGTAGTTTGCTTATGAGTTTCAAACTTACTGTAGGACGCACATCTATCTTAGGGGTAGATGCCTATCATAACGAAGCTATAATCACGATTGTGCCATATGCAGATGTTAATAATATATTTCGAGATTATCTGTTTTATATTCTCCCTACAATTTCTAATAGTGGAGATTCTAAAGATGCTATAAAAGGAAAAACACTTAATAACAAAAGTCTAAATAATTTATTGATTCCTTTGCCGCCTTTACTTGAGCAGAAAAGAATTGTGACAAAAATAGAATTAGTAAATAGCAAGATTAAGGGCTAATCAGCCCTTAATCTTGCTGTATATTTCATTGATTCTGTTCACAATTCTCATTTGCTCTTGGTACGGTGGAATGCCGATAATAAGCGAATAGAATATCTCCTTGTTTAGATGTGGAATGGCTGCGCCTCGTTTAGGCTTTCGCAATAACTCCTTGTAGAACAGAATATAGTTTAAGACATACGGCAAATGCATAATAGAACTAACCCAGAGTTGCTTAAATGTGCTACCCATATAGCCATCGCAAGGCACTGTGAAAACTTCGCCGGAGTTCTCCCCATCCACAAGGATGATATTATCTCCTTTGTGGACAAATTTGCCTCTTTGCTGATATTCTCCGGCACTCTTGCCTCGTAAAAATTTTGCATCAAGACACAACTGCTGTCCCTCTTTCTTTTCGCCATCAATGAGAGAACAAATTGAGGATAATCTCACAAGCGACCAACTATAGGGAAAGTCATAATCACACTCTATCTGAACGGCTTGCCCATTTATCTGCTCATAATACTTGTTATCGTCACCTTTGAAAATGATAGAATCATTGAGTGCAGACTTTTTCAACTTGCCTTCATTCACAAGGCGCTTTTTCTCTTTACGAATCTCGGCAAGTAATTCTTCGGCTGTTCCTTCCTCAACAATTTGTGGAACAAGATGTCCCTGTATTGCCTCTTGTAAAATAGATTTTTTCAGTTGTTCCTTGACAGAGGTATTTAGTATGTTAAGTTCACTTTGCGCCTTGTCATACCTTATTATTAAGGGTTGCAAACTTTCAATTTGATTAACAATTCGCGCCTGTTCTGATATGGGAGGAACTGTAACCAAAATGGAATTCATCTTTTCCTGATTCATCTTTGGCTGTGCAGTCCCTGTTACATAATTCACAAGTGATATGGCGTTTATAAACAAAGCTATGTATGCCAGATTAAGTCCTCCGCATACATCAAGGACATGAGCATGATTATTTACCCAATATTTCCCTTTGGCTATAAATGCAATAGGAGTACTTCTGTTGATAAGGTTTGCGCCATCTTCTCCTATCAACAACAAGTCTTTGTCAAAAAGATATTTATCAACTTTATCAATTACTCCAGATGCCCCGTAGTAATCGTACACCTTTTTAAGAGTTTGCCGCTGGGCAACAGACAATGGGATCCTCTCGCTATCCCGATTTATCATTAAACTTCCAAACCTGCACCACTCCCACCCTTGTGGAATCTCAAACGGAATCTCCTCGTCAATGCACTTCACCTCCCCTGTGGCGAGAAACTTCTCATAATAGGAACTCAAAACACTAACCACTCTCTACATTATTAGTGATAACAATTTGTTTAACTAATAATGTAGAGAATATGAACAACGAAGATTTTGAATTGTATTTGCGTCAAGGGAATATGGCGGAAAATACTATTAATGCTTATCTTTATGCCATCAAGGAGTATTATTCCAGGCATAGGGAATTGAACAAGCGAAATTTGCTTATCTATAAAACTTATCTCATCGAAACCTTCAAACCAAAGACTGTGAATCTGCGCATACAGGCTATGAATAAATACCTTGAGTGCATAAAAAAGCCGCGCTTGCGATTAAAATCTGTCAAGGTGCAACAGCGTTCATATTTAGAGAATGTAATCAGCAATGCTGACTACATCTTCCTAAAAAACAAACTGAAAAGGGAAAATAATTTGACATGGTATTTTGTAGTGCGTTTCCTCGCTGCGACTGGCGCAAGAGTCAGTGAATTGATACAAATAAAAGTAGAGCATGTTCAGATTGGGTATTACGATATTTACACCAAAGGTGGCAAAATACGCCGAATTTATATCCCGAAGACATTACGCAAGGAGGCAGCCGAATGGCTGATCAAAAGCAATCGCACAAGTGGTTACCTTTTTCTCAATCGTTTCGGAGAGCGTATCACTACAAGAGGTATCGCCCAGCAGTTGAAGAACTATGCTGTGAAATACGGACTGAATGAAAAAGTCGTTTATCCCCACTCTTTCCGCCATCGGTTTGCCAAGAATTTTTTGGAGAAATTCAATGACATAGCTCTGCTTGCTGACCTCATGGGACATGAAAGCATAGAAACTACCCGTATCTATCTGCGTCGTAGCAGCGCCGAACAACAGGAGATTGTAGATAGAGTGATAACTTGGTAAATAAAACACTGTCCCATAGACAAAAAACTATGGGGCAGTGTTTAGTTATTGTCCAATAGCATTTCTCACCGAATCATAATCCCAATATAAGGTATTTCCAATCCATTTTTCCATAGGAACATGAATGCCTTTCCATCTGATTACTTCTGGGCATTTGTCCCTATTGACGAATGTTGATTTATATAGGACTATTATCTTTAAACCATCTCGAATTGCTTTCTCACATTCGAAATCAATATAACTTCGAGTATCTATTGTATGACCTCTGCTACAGGTTCCCCTATAGCTGTTATAACTACCACAGTATTGACATCCTCCAGCTTTTAACTCTTTGGTATGGTCACCAACGATAAGGATAAATGTTTTAGATGCATCCAATCTCTCAGCCAATGACCTTTTAATCGAGCAATTTAGACTTGTGTCCTTTGCTTGCTTTAACTCATGAGCATCTGAAAACGAAAGTCCGTATTTGGAACTCTCATTCCATCGGTGTAATGCTTCAACAGCATCTTTGTCATGATCCCAATCTCCGGCGATGTAAGTTCTTGTCCTGTAATACATGATTAAAATATTTTTTTAATATCATACAAATTAATTTTATCAATAGTTTCTCGTGTCAATACAATTGTTATCGGTTGATATATTGGAGCATTCGATGTTTTAAGCGTACAAAGAATGCAACGAAGCAAATTAAATTCATTCTTATCTGTAATGCGTGTTATTCCTCCCCCAAGTAACGGTATAGCAATAGGTTTATTAGCATATACTCTGCTTATTTCATTCCACATCGCCCTAAGACAAATTTCGTAATCGTTATGAGATAGTTTAGCCTGATTATTCTCAAAATGAGAAAATGCCAATAACAAATAATCTTGATATACAATGATTCGTCCAAGTGGATAACAAATTTTACCTGCTTTTGTTTTTCTTTTCATTCCAGGTATGTCTTCTGCTTCGTTAATTTGTCGCTTCAAATCATCAATATCTTGTAATCTTTCTATGAATTTTCCATTCAACGAGTTCCGAGCAATAACGACATCATCTACAGTGGTATCAAAAAATTCATTAAAAGGGATTAATTTCCAATCTGTTGACTCAAATATATCCCCTTCTTCAATTTTAACATTGATTCCTTTTATTTTTAAAGTGATTGAATGGTCTGCTCTGAATGCCTTTACTACAGATATTATAAGCCAAAATAATAAAAATACACCCACAATAACCAAGCCTTTCTCCCACCACTTCTGTATATTGCAAATATCTGTAATGCTAAAATTAGCGATAGCACAAATAGTTTCTATAGCAGCAATGAAACTAACTGCGTACAAAAAACTGTCTTTCCAAAGTGACTTACTATATAATTTTGATAATTTCATCGTTATATTTTTATATCCAATACAAAAGTAGATATTTTTCTGCTAATCTATCTATTGAATTGATAGCTTTATCGTTTCAATCCTTTGGATTTCTTATCATTCCACGGAAGTTCCGAAGACACCCCTCCACCACTGGTGCCGACATGAACCTCTGCCTGTCCACCGGCGGCAAGAGTGAAAGCAGCGCCCAACAGCTCGGCCTGCTTCACGCTTACCTGTTCCTGCGGCTCGAATACGGCGTTGACAAATTCCTCGTCCGTGATCTGGCCGTTAAAATGTCTTTGGGCCACATCATAGTCTATCTGGAATTTGGTGTCCTCAAAAAGCTCCTCGCCGACCCGTGTCCAGATGTGGAGCGACGGGTTCCGGTAGTTGGACACGTTGATTCGGACAAGCTCGGCACCGGATGAGAGGCTGT
>OKSD01003263.1_pt1 | contig 12608 bp, 18 predicted proteins | sample 1601221 | NCBI WGS metagenome assembly OKSD01 (sample SAMEA3541550, study PRJEB24748) | human gut metagenome | biome: human gut; feature: human-associated habitat; material: faeces | place: China | collected 2012
GGCGTACAGGACGGCCAGCCCGGTCAGAATATTGACCAGTCCGACCTGCTCCTCGGTCAGGAAGTTCGTCAGCAACAGGATCTTGTTGACATATCCGATCAGGATCCCCAGGTAGGACAGGATCGTGATCGTGATGCTGTTGCGTTGTACGATGCCCAAGGCCGTATCGGTTAAAGGCTGCGGAAAGCCGGTTTACATGCGTTGCGGAACTCCGATACCGAGCAGCGCCATCGCCGAAGCGATCACGCGGGCTACGGTTTCGGAAAGCGTCAGACGCATCGTTTGTTTCTGCGCATCGGCCTCCCGCAGGATCGGGAAATCGTGGTAATAGCTGTTGTACGCTTTGGCCAATTCGTAAGCGTAATTCGCGATCACCGACGGCGAGAACGTCGCGCCGGCCTGCGCTACGGCGCCCGGATAGTCGGCAAGCATCTTGATCAGGCCGACCTCTTCAGTCGAAAGCGCCGAGCTATGCAGCTCGGAAGCCGGAACGATCCCGCGCTCGGCCGCCTTGCGCAACACCGACTTGATCCGGGCGTGGGTGTATTGGATAAACGGCCCGGTATTGCCGTTGAAGTCGATCGACTCGCGCGGGTCGAACAGCATCGTCTTACGCGGATCGACTTTCAGAATGAAATATTTCAACGTCTTGTTGTAAAGCGCAAAATGCAGCGTCACGTCACGCGCTTCATTCCGTGGCGTCCGGCGTCGCATCGTCGAGTTTGCCGAGCTCCTGCGACATGTCGTAAGCCGTCCGCACCATCTCGTCGATCAGGTCGTCGGCGTCCACCACCGTCCCCTCGCGCGACTTCATTTTTCCTTCGGGCAGCTCGACCATACCGTACGACAGGTGCGTGATATGATCGGCCCAGCCGTAACCGAGCTTGCCGAGGATCAGTTTCAATACCTGGAAATGATAGTTTTGCTCGTTGCCGACGACGTAGATCATGTCGTCCAGGCGTTCCTCTTTGAAACGAGTGTAGGCCGTGCCGAGGTCCTGCGTCATGTAGACCGACGTACCGTCGCCGCGCAGCAACAGCTTCTGGTCGAGACCGTCGGCGGTCAGGTCGCACCAGACCGAGCCGTCCTCCTTACGGAAAAACACCCCTTTATCCAGTCCCTCCTCGACGATCGATTTGCCGAGCAGGTAGGTATTCGATTCGTAGTACACCTTGTCGAAGCTGACGCCCATCGCTTCGTACGTCTTGTCGAAACCTTCGTACACCCAGCCGTTCATCGTCTGCCACAACCCGTAAATCTCCGGGTCTTTGGCCTCCCACTTGCGCAGCATCGCCTGGGCCTCTTTCATAATCGGCGCTTCGCGCTTGGCTGTTTCTTCGTCCATACCGCCGGCCGTCAGTTCTTTGACTTCGGCCTTATAAGCCTTATCGAAGGCCACGTAGTACTTCCCGACCAGGTGATCGCCCTTCATGCCGGACGAAGCGGGCGTCTCGCCGCCGCCGAACTTCCGCCACGCGAGCATCGACTTGCAGATATGGATTCCGCGGTCGTTGTGTGCCCGACGTGAACAATTCCGCTTACATCATCTTCATGCTGATAGCCATTGTGGGGTATTTCACCATTCCGACAGTATCCACATGGGTGATTCAGGCATCGGGAGCCGGCAACTACGGCAAGCAGGTCAACTCGTGGTCATTGAAGGGCGGACGTGCGGCTGCCGCTGTTTCCGGTGCAGCCGTCGGCCATGTAGCCGGCAAGTTAAGAGGCAGATAACCCAATATAAAATCTTAGAAACATATGGAATTTAAGAGTTTGAAGAATATAGAAACGAGCTTCCGGCAAATCCGCACGATGGGTATCGTGTTCGTTTCGCTCTGTGCTCTGGTTACCGGCTATGCTCTCTGGAGTTCCTACCGGTTCGCCGAACGGCAGAGGGAGAAAATCTATGTGCTGGACAATGGGAAGTCCCTGATACTTGCTCTTTCCCAAGACCTTTCGCAGAACAGGCCGGTGGAGGCGAAAGAACATATCCGGCGTTTTCACGAGCTGTTTTTCACCTTGTCGCCCGACAAGGCGGCTATCGAGTCGAATATCCGCAGGGCGTTGTTCCTGTGCGACGAGAGTGCGTTCCGCTACTACAAGGACTGGGAGGAAAAGGGGTATTACAACCGTATAATCTCGGCCAATATCAACCAGAGCATCCGGGTGGACAGCGTGGCGTGCGACTTCAACAGCTACCCGTATGTGGTAACGACCTACGCACGGCAGTCGCTGGTCAGGTCAAGCAACATCACGGAACGGAGCCTTGTAACCCGTTGCCGGCTGTTGAACTCGGTCAGGTCGGACAATAACCCGCACGGCTTCACGATGGAGCAGTTCAATATCGTGGAGAACCGGGATTTGAGAACCATTGAACGATAACTTAAAAAAGACAGGAAATGAACCGATTGAAAAAATGGATCAGGTACGTGCCTGACAGGATAGACGACGGACTCCGCTATCTGTGCGGACGGATGTCGCCCGATGTACGGCTCGTCTGCGTGGTGGTCATGCTCACCGGCTTCGGCTGTCTGTCGATATACATGACGGTATCTTCGATATACCGCATCGGCAGGCATGAGGGGGAGCAGTTGCAAATGGAGCATATCAGGCGGATGGAGCTGTACAGGGGGATAAACAAGGATAGTATAAACATTAAAAACCAGGTGGATTATGGAGAACCTAAAAAATCAGGAACGGCAACCGGCGAACGCTGCAACGCCTGAAAAGGCGGAAGAGAAAGGGCAAACGCCGAAACAGGGGAAGAAAGAGGCCAGACCTCTGACTCCGGAAGAGATGCTCAAGCGGAAGAAGATGCTCGTGTATCCGTTGTTCTTTCTCGTGTTTCTGGGAGCGATGTGGCTGATATTCGCTCCTTCGGACAGCGACGAGCCATTAAGGGAGGGATTCAACGTGGATGTTCCGATGCCGGAGGACAAGGGGCTGCTGTCGGATAAAAAGACCGCCTACGAACAAAGTGCCTTTGAAAAGAAACAAAAGGAGAAAATGAACACGCTTCAGGATCTGGCGGTATCACTGGAACAGGAAGAGCCGGCAGCGGACGAAGTATTCCTGACGGAAGAGGACACGGACAATGGCAGTCCGTCTATCCGTTCCTCGGCCAATGCCTATCAGGACATCAACCGGCAGTTGGGCAGTTTTTATGAAACACGGCCTGCGGAAGATGACCAGAAAACACTGGAACTGGAATGGCGCATTCAGGAGCTGGAGCGTCAGGCGGAGGAAGAGCGCAAGGCCAGAGAAAACAGCGAGGAGCAACTGCGGCTGATGGAGAAGTCTTACGAGATGGCGGCAAGGTACATGCCGGGCGGCGGTGAAACCAAACAGGTCGCCGTGTCCTCCTCTACGGGTAAAACGCCAGTCTGCCCGGTTACGCAGGTAACGGAACGGGTGGTCAGCCTGCTGGCCGCACCCCTGTCCGATGAAGAGTTTGCCAGACAGTACGGCAAACCCAGAAACATGGGTTTCCACACGGTGGGGACAGTCCGGAGCCGTACGGAAAGGAACGGTATCCGTGCCTGTGTGTACAGGACGGTAACGGTTTCGGGAAGCGACGGTCAGGAAGTGGGTCTGCGCCTGCTGGAGCCGGTGCAGGCCGGGGAGTTGTACATACCCGCCAACACGATACTGACCGGCACGGCGAAAATCAGCGGTGAGCGCATGGAAATCACCGTTTCTTCGATTGCCTTTCAGGGAACAATCCTGCCGGTGGAACTGGACGCTTATGACACGAGGGGCATGAAGGGCATTGAGGTCAGGGGATCGCAGGAGCTTACCGCCGTCAAGGAGATGGCGGCCAACATGGGCTCGGCAATGGGAAGCAGCATCAACATCTCCACCAATGCCGGCGCACAGTTGGCTGCGGACTTGGGCAAAGGGGTGATACAGGGCGCATCGCAATACCTTTCCACAAAGTTCAGGACTGCCAAGGCGACTTTGAAGGCGGATTACGAGCTACTGCTCGTGTCAAGGCAATAAACGGTTAAAATCAATTTATCAATCAAGAAAAAACAACAAGCATGAAAAAAGTAATTTTAATGATGGCTTTTGCCATTGGTATGACCGGTGCGTATGCACAAAAGACCGTGAAAGTGGAAAAGACGGGAAATGACACGGAAGAAACGACAGATTCCGGAGAAACGGAAACCATGCCGCTGCCGGATAAGGAGGACGCAAGGCGCAGTCCGTCCACCGGTGATCTGTTTGACGGGCTGACACGCCCGGTGGCATTCGACCGGATGGTTCCTCCATACGCTTTGGAGGTGACATTCAATAAAACGGTACACCTTATCTTCCCGGCTGCTATCAAGTATGTGGATCTGGGATCGGCGGACATTCTTGCCGGTAAAGCGGACGGTTCGGAGAACGTGCTTCGGGTGAAAGCGGCGTTGAGGGACTTCTCCCGTGAAACGAATCTGGCGGTGATCACGGATGACGGCAGCTATTATACATTCAATGTGAAGTATGCGGACGAGCCGACCAAGCTGAATATCGAGATGAAAGACTTCATCCATGATGGCGAGGCGGTGAACCGGCCGAACAACTCTCAGGAAATCTACCTTACGGAACTCGGCAGCGAGTCCCCGCTGCTGGTACGGCTGATCATGAAGTCCGTCTATGACAACAACAAACGTCTGGTGAAGCATATCGGCTGCAAGCGCTTCGGCATCCAGTATATCCTGAAGGGGATTTATACGCACAACGGTCTGCTTTATTTCCATACGGAACTGAAAAACGCTTCCAACGTGCCGTTCTCCGTTGATTTCGTTACTTTTAAGGTGGTGGACAAAAAGGTTGCAAAACGTACCGCCATTCAGGAACAGGTTATCGTGCCGCTTCGTGCCTTCAACTATGTAACGGCGGTTGATGGAAAAAGCAAGGAACGGACGGTATTTACCCTGCCCAAATTCACCCTTCCGGATGACAAGCAGCTGGTTGTCGAGATGAACGAGCAGAACGGGGGAAGGCATCAGCGGTTTATTCTGACCAACGCCGAGCTGATCCGTGCCAGAGTCATTAACGAGCTGAAGGTGAAATAGTATGAAAAGGGTATCTGTTATTATATGTATGTTTTTGTGCTTTGTCCTGACGGACAAGGCACATGCCCAACGTTGCCTGCCCGGTACAAAAGGGCTGCGTATTACCGCCGGTATGACGGACGGTTTTCACACTGCGGACAAACGTAACGAGCTGGGTTACCATTTCGGACTGGGAACGGACAGATATGTGAACGGCTGCCATAAGTGGGTATTCGGGGGCGAGTATCTCCAGAAGTATTATCCATACAAGGACATACGTGTCCCGGTTTCCCAATTCACTGCGGAAGGCGGCTATTATTATAATTTCCTTTCGGATGCCAACAAGGTGTTTCTCTGCTATGCCGGCGGTTCGGTGCTGGCAGGATATGAAACCGTGAATTGGGGCACAAGTACGTTGTTCGACGGCTCACGCCTGTGTGCCGGGGATGCGTTTGTCTATGGCGGTGCGGTATCGCTGGAGATAGAAACCTACCTTGCCAACCAGGTGGTATTGCTGTTCCATGTCCGTGAGCGTTGCCTCTGGGGAAATGACAGCGGACACTTTCATTTCCAGTTCGGGGTGGGCGTCAAATTCATAATTGATTAGGGCATGGTTCTTTTGGAATTATTTTCGGGTATTGGCGGCTTTAGTAAAGGATTGCAGGCTGCCGGATACTCGTTTGAGAAAATATATTTCTCGGAGATAGAAAAAAATGCAATCGCCAACTTCAAATACAATTTTCCTTATGCGGAACATATCGGATCGGTTACAGAAATCGGAACAGCGGAAATCGGACATCCCGACATCATCACTTTCGGAAGCCCTTGCCAGAATTTTAGTTCAGTCGGCGACGGCAGCGGGCTGCGTGGAGAGGCAAGTTCCCTTGTCAGGTATGCTGTCGAAGCCGTCGGGAGATTCAGACCTGACGTTTTTATCTGGGAGAATGTTAAGGGAGTCTTCTTCGCAAAGCATCGATCAGATTTTTGGAGCATTATCAAAGAGTTTGCCGACATTGGCGGTTATCGACTTGAATGGCAACTGTTTAATACGGCATGGTTTCTACCCCAAAACAGAGAGAGAATCTACCTTGTCACCGGTGTACCGGAGATGTATTTCCTTTCCCGGCGCCGGGTGGAGGGAATCATCCGTGCAGGAAAGACACGGTTCATTCCCATACCTGCGGAACGATAACACGTAACTATTACAAACAGCCCAATTTCGGCAATTATCTGATAAACCTGCAACCGGGGGAAACTTTTGACGGACAGCCGAACGAAAAACAGAAATCCCGAATCCGTATGCTGACGGAAGTGGAGTGCGAACGCTTGCAAGGGTTTCCCAATGATTTTACCAGATACGGAATTATCAACGGGGAAGTGAGGGAAATCTCACGAGCCAACCGGTATGCGATGCTCGGCAATGCCGTGAGCGTACCGGTGGTACGTGCCGTAGCGGAACGCATCAGAAATAGTACTGTTTTAAACGATTAAATTTTTAATGTGTATGAAAAAGATGATAGAAACATTGTTTATTGTTACATTCATGCTTGTCGGTATGATATGTGTAACCGCCTGTTCTGACAAATTGGACGTTCAGCAGGTGTATGAGTTTGATTTGGCGACCTTGCCGGTGCAGACGACAATCGTAAAGGGCGAGGAAGCGGAAATTCGTTGTCAGCTTGTAAGAAGCGGCGAGTATCAGGACACCAAATACTTCATCAGGTACTTCCAACCGACAGGCAAAGGGGAACTTCGCATGGAGGACGGTATGGTGCTATTGCCAAACGACCTGTATCCGTTACCGGAAGAAACGTTCAGACTCTATTACAAATCACTTGACACAGACCAGCAGAAAATAGATATTTACATTCTTGATTCCTTCGGTCAGGTTGTACAAAAGTCTTTTGCCTTTAATAATGAAGAAGATGAAAAGGAGGATACCGAATGATTTATGCCGGATATACCCCGAAAAAAAGCAGCGACGAGCAGTATACTCCGGCTTATGCGGTGGCTCCTATAATCAAATATATACCCGAAAATAAAATAGTCTGGTGTCCGTTTGATACAGAGCATAGTGAGTACGTGCTTGCGCTGAAAGCCGCCGGTATCAGAGTGGTTCACTCCCATATCCTTACCGGTGAGGACTTCTTCGTTTACGAGCCGGAAGAGTGGGATCTGATTGTTTCCAATCCTCCGTTCAGTATCAAACAGAAGGTTGTGGAACGCTGCCTTGCACTCGGCAAGCCGTTTGCGTTACTGCTTTCCAATCTTTGGCTGAACAGCAGTGCACCGGTTCACTTGTTCCGAGAAAAGGAGATGCAGATGTTGTTGTTCGACAAACGTATCCAGTTTACGGAAAAGAACGCTGCCTATTTCGGATCAAGTTACTTTTGTTGGGAAGTCCTCCCAAGACAGATTGTGTTTGAGAATCTGAACCGTTCCAAATATGAAGAGAGCCGGATGGCTGATGACATGAGGAAATTGATAAAACCTTTAATGAACGGGCATGAATAGGAAACAGGAAGATGCGGATATAAAATCAGTACAGGAAAATCCCGGATATTTTCGGGATCTTCCTCCGGAACGTAAAACTGAGAATGTATGCTGGCACGCTGTCAATGCCGACAGTGCCAATGTGCGTCATGTACCGGAAGAAATGTTCTCCTACGAGATTGTCGGTATGGCTCTGACAAACAAACCCGATTCCATACATGATATGCCTTGTGGGGTACTGAAGTGCTTTTTGCCGTTGATTCTGGAAGATGACCGGTATCTCCGGGAGGCACTGCCGAAAGACGGCATACCTTTGGAGGTATATGAGGAGATGGTCAGACGGAACGGAAAGGCTCTGGAATATGTGCCTGAAGGCATGAGAACACCGAAAATCTGCCGTACCGCATTATCAAAAGTAAAGCACGATCCGGCTGTGCTGTTGCCTTATGTTCCTTATCCCGACATTTGTCTGGAGATTATGAAATTGCTTGAAGGGAAATGGAGATGTTCGGATTTGATGCGTTCTGTCCGGTGGAACATTATAGATGACCGGATGGCGGAATATGCTGTAAGTAGGGACGGCTATGCAATTTCGTCTGTGCCGGTACACCTGCAGACGGAAAAAATGCTCTGTCAGGCTGCCGCCGATACCTATAATTCGGCATTGCAGTTGAAAAGCATAAGGTATGATCTGAAGACTGAAAAAGCATATCTTGCGGGAATGGACAAAAATGTACCGGAAAGTTTTCTGAACATCCCACCCGATAAAAGAAGTGCGGGAATCTGCCTTCAAGCGGAAAAGTGGTATCCGGAACTATTGAAAAAGCAACCGGAACTGATTCCCGATATTGTCAGAAACAGCTGTAACGTATATTCTCTCAATCACAAAATGGAACAATGCACGGGCACAAAGTTCTCTGTCGGGCAGATAAAAAAACTGTATGACGGGAAGGCTTTGCCTGTTAAGGAAATTTGGACTCCGAAGGGGGTAATGAAAGATGTGGCGGTTTCCTTTGACAAAAGGCTGAAAGAGTTCAACTTTTCACCTGTCAGACAAATCAAAAGAAAAGGAATAAAACTATGACATGTGAACTCTCCTTGCAGACAACCGGCAAGGAGAGTTCTTTGGTGCAAATGGTTAATAACTCTCTCTCAATCTTATTACATATTATTATATCTTGTTTTTCAGATATTTATTGTTCTGTCATATACTTTCTTTGTTTTTGAATCAACCATTCATCACGTTTCTGTCTGCACTCTTCCAATGTGGGCTTCACACAGGAGAAAAGTTCGTTGTCTGCCGTGTCCCTGTAATCATAATGGTAAAACGTGCGGCTTTTCCGTCTTACGGTCATTTGGAATTTTTCATATTTCTCACCCGCCTTGCAGGTTGAAACTCCGTTCTTGTTCATTTTTGTTGCCATAACTTATGATTTTATAGTTTGTGAATATTAAAACAGGCTTAACTGTCGGGGCTGTGTGTATTTCCGCTTGAGTTCCAACAGTTTTTCTTTCAAACTGCGGATAACCTTCGGGTTGTAATTGCTTCTGTCGGAAACAGACCAACATTCCGCTTTGTTGTATTGTCGTTCCAACAGGCGGATGCCTTGCCGGACAGCTTCCTTATAATCTCTGACAGGCTCATCCCAAACGGACGGGTGGCTGCCGCCTCCGGCTGTGCCGGTACACCAGTCGATGGATACCGCATACGTCCCGTCAACGGATTGCCCGATATGGATCGTGTTGGAAGTATCCAATTTGATTTCTTCAACTATCGGTAACATACCATTAATCCAACCGTGTTCGTTGAACCGCTTGCCGACATAGCCGAAAATCAGCCCTCTTTCATACGTGCGTACATTGAGTATGATATGTCGTACACTCTTGCCGAAACTTTCGAAGTAGGCGATTTGTTCCGTGTCATTGCGGCGTAGTGCCAACAAGTACCGGAGGACTGTGCTGCGTTCCACCCTGCAAGGACTGTATTCTACAATCTCCTGCAATTTCTCTTCTCGTGTCATTTGAAATATTGGCTTCATGTCATTTATGTATTAGAGGATTAAAATGTCGCAATGAATAACCGGCTTTGGATGAACTGCACGCTTCCTTTGGAAATGCGCTGGTTGCACCAGAAATGGTGTGAGCCATAGCCGTAGGTGAAAAATTCGTCCAGTTCGGTCGTTTCCCGAAGTTTGTCAATGGATTGGCGGAGTTCCTCTTCCGTCCGGCAAAAGAGAAGGGTATTTACCAGTCGGATAAGGAGTGCAGGGATTTTCTCATCCCATGCACAAATTACGGTTTCAAATGTTACATTCATATTTTCCTGATTTATTCATTAGACAGTCATCTTTAAAATCTCTCTCCAGTATATCGGCTCTACCTCACTGAGAAGAAAGTCGATAAAATCTTTTCTCGCCTCTTTACACAATTCCCGGTAAAGTTCTCCAAAAGTGGTGATGTTGCCGTTCAGGTAGGTTTCCACCATATACTCGAAAATGTTGTTTACCTCGTAATATCTGCACTGCTGTGCGACAGTCCTGCTATATCGTTTCATAAGGCTTTATTTATAAAGGTTTATAATGTTTCTGTTCATCATCCGTGCTTTTCCTACGGTATAATAAGTACCGCCATAGGGCTGCTTGTCCCAATAGGCCAGGACGATTTCGGAGTTGTCAATCAGGTAGTCGTTCCTGTGATGGAAGCACCCTTTGCAGTAATCTTCCCTGAGAATGACCGTTTCATCGGCAGTTTTCATTATCCGGTCGTATAAGGACTTGTTCTCCGGGCGGTATCTGTCTGACTGCCGGCGGAACGGCACAACGGCAATGAGCCGAATATCCGTGTATTTCATTTTGAGGTCGGCTACCGCTTGGGCTGCAAGCAAATCAAAGCCTTCCGCCATTCCGCTTAGAAAGTAACGATAGCCCAGACTATACAACCTTTTCACTTGCGAAACTATATCCAGATAAAGATACAGCATACGGACTTGGAAGATACGCTCTGAACGGTGTCCGGTGAACGCTACTGATTTTGTAATATCCATTGTCATAACTGTGTGCATTAAAGTATTAATAACCAAATGATAATCCCGACTACGACAGCAAAGGAAAGAATGGAAACCAGACAACCCCATGCGAAGCGGATCACGTCCGTTATCAGTTCTTTTACGAGCCACAGACCGATAAACCACGCCAAAAGACTGCCACCGTACAAACTCCAACAGAAGCCTGAAAGAATGAGCCGAACCGACCAGCCAAACAATTTATGCAGAGGCAGATTGAGTCTGTTCTTATTTCCGTTATGTATTTCTCTTGCTGTTTTCATAATCACGACATTTTTTTTATGCATTGACGAGTTGAGCTGACTTATTTCATGTGCGTCAAAAGGTAGGGTTCAGGAAAAACAAGGTTTTTGGAAAAAATACCTCGTGCCATTTATGGCGCAGGGAAGATTTTTTTCAAAACCGGAACGGCTTGACCTTGTTTTTCCGTTAAGAACCCGAAGTACCTTTGCACTTGAATAAGTTAGTTTAATTCGTTCCTTTGTTTTAAATGTGGAGTGATGGCTACTGAAAACAGTGAGAGAAATACCCCGAAGGAAGTTAGCCTTAAACTTTGCTTAGAATCATTGTGTTATAAATCCTTTATGCATAAAGCGGTGATTAATACGAAAAAATTTCTACCTTTGTGTTAGCGATGCAAATAGCATCGTGTAATGTGTTCGTTTACCAACGTTCGGAAATCGCCAATTTCAAAAGTGTGAAGGTAAATGAACCGGGTAGGTTATACTTTGACGTAACCTGTCGGTTCACTTTACACTGGGTGTTTGGCGATACCTCGAACGTAGTATCCGGCAGCGTTACGTCAATTTAATATAATAACCTTATTGTTATGGATTTACAATCGACTCCCCTGAAAGGAATAGTCCGGTCTTCAGAAGATGGGCTTTTCTATCTGTTTCCCATTCAGAGTTTATCTACATTACAAGAGATGAAAGGGCATTTGACCTGTGCGATAGATGTCTTGAGTAATCCGGATGAAAATGATACGGAAAAGCGTTTGGACGCAGTTCGGACATTGAACAGCCTTGTTGCTGCGTTGAGCGTTAATGACGGCGATTACTATGATGCGATAGATATTGCCTTTGAGGAAATCAGAGAGTAAAAATATACAGATAATAATAAAAGCCTTCCTATTTCAAAAACGGAAAAAAGAAAGGTGTTGTACCGGGCAATGTGGGATTCATCACGCTTGCTTGTACAACACTTTTCTGCGATTTTGTATGGATGAAAGATCGCTCCGGTTTCGGAGAAATGGGAACGTTCTTTCTACCGATAATGATGCGGCTTTTATTCCGCTATCGAGGTTGAGGATTAGAATGGAAGAACTTCATCCGTTCCGTTATTCATCTGTTCCTGTTCATGCTCTTTACGCCGTTTTTCTTTTTCCTTCTTTTTTTCTTTATCCTTTATTTCCTGTTCTTTAAGTATTTGTTTCAGGGGCTTGACTATATCAGGACGTTCCTTTTTGAAACGTTTATAGAAGATCTCTTCTATAAATTCCGGTAAGGGGGCTTTCCACGACTCTTGCCGGTGGTTGTCTATCTTGCCGAGTTTGTCGGGGTTGAGTCCAAGTTCACGTGCCATTTGTACATGGGTATCCGATAGCCGGTGTTTCTTTTGGGCGACTATCCATTTTTCGATCTGGGATTTCTTGATTGCCATATTACTTTTGATTTTCAGATTTTACTGTTTTACCTAAAAACAAACCGGTAACGGATTTTGCGCCGAGTTGTATCAGTTTGCGTTTCATTTGCGTGAAATTCTCGCCGGAAGAGATAATGTCATCTATTAAAAATACGTCCCGGCCTTTAAAATAATCGGGATGAAAGATCAAGTTGGATAACTTGTCTTGTCCGTGAGTTCCTTTCATCTGCTCACGGTCTTCTTTTATCCATGTGGCACGAAAACCGTCCACAACTTTAAGCCGATGTGAGAGAAGGCTGCAAAAACGGGCAAAACGGGTGATGTTCCGTTCACGGGTTGCCGCCGGTATGGGGATCAGCACGGCGTTGGCG
>OKSD01003264.1_pt1 | contig 12606 bp, 7 predicted proteins | sample 1601221 | NCBI WGS metagenome assembly OKSD01 (sample SAMEA3541550, study PRJEB24748) | human gut metagenome | biome: human gut; feature: human-associated habitat; material: faeces | place: China | collected 2012
GGGGATTCGCTGCCGCACGATCTGTCCGATCGCCGCCATAAGGTCGCCGGCGCCCCGAAGGAGAAAAGGAGATCTCCATGTTCACCCTGCTGATGCACTACAGCAAGGAAAACAAGGAGCTTTATAAGGCGCAGCAGGCCGCGAAGAAGGCGGCGAAGGAAGCTGCGTCCGCGCAGTCTGTGCCGCAGCCCGGCCAGCCCGCCCCCGCCGGGGCGAAGGCAGCGCCCGCATCGGGCTTCGCCGTTCCCGGCAAGTCGCAGCCCGGCTTCGCTGTACCCGGTCAGCCGCAGCCGGGCTTCGCCGTACCCGGCCGCTCGCAGCCCGGCTTTGCCGTTCCCGGCCAGCCGCATCAGGGCTTCGCCGCGCCTGCCCAATCCCCTGCCCCGGCGCCCGCACAGCCTGCTCCCGTGCAGGCAGCCGCGCCGGTGCAATCCAGACCCGCACAGTCCAGACCCGTGCAGCCTGCCGCTCCCGTGCCGCAGGTGCAGCCCGCGAGCTTTGGCGAGACGACCGTCCTCGGCGGCGCAGCCTCCGGCGAAACGACCGTCCTCGGCGTGGGAACGCCCGCCGCGCCCGTGCAGCCCTACCTGCTGCGCGTGAAGAACAATGAGCGCATCCCGATCAACAAGCCTTCCTTCCGCATCGGCAAGGAGCGCAGCTTTGTGGACTATTTCATCGCGGACAACACGGCCATCAGCCGCAGCCACGCGAACATCCTCAACCGCGACGGCGAGTACTACATCGTCGACACCAACTCCACCAACCATACTTACGTCAACGGCGTTATGATCCGGAGCAATGTGGAAACGAAGCTGACGCACGGCGCCAAGATCACGCTTGCCAACGAGAGCTTTGAATTCCTGACGTACTGATCGGAGGGAATGACGTGAATTTCATCATTTCAGCGACGACGGACGTCGGCACGACCAAGCAGACCAATCAGGACAGCCTGACCGTGAAGACTATCCAGACCTGTCAGGGGCGGATGGTGCTTGCGGTTCTGTGCGACGGCATGGGCGGCCTGCAAAAGGGCGAGGTCGCCAGCGCGAGCGTGGTGCGCGCCTTTGAGCAGTGGATGTTCGAGCAGCTTCCGCAGCTCTGCGCCGCGGGGCCGATCGAGGACGCGGCGGTGCGCGCCCAGTGGACTGAGCTTGTCACCGCGCAGAATAAAACCATCGGCGCCTATGGCGCACGGCAGGGTATCCGTCTTGGCACGACCGTTGTGGCCGTGCTTTTGACGCAGAGCCGGTTTTATGCGCTGAACGTCGGCGACTCCCGCCTTTACGAGCTGACCGACGGCATCCGCTGCATCACGCAGGATCATACCGTTGTCGCGCGCGAGGTCGCGCAGGGACTTCTCACGCCGGAACAGGCGCGCGTGGATCCGCGCAGAAATGTGCTTTTGCAGTGTGTCGGCGCGTCGGAAACGGTCGTGCCGGATTTCTTTTTCGGCCGGACGCTTGAAAACGCGGTGTATCTTCTCTGCTCGGACGGCTTCCGGCATGAGATCTTTCCGGAGGAAATCTTCGGCCTTTTGCAGCCGGCGGTGTTGCCGGACAGCGCGACGATGGAGCGCAACGCCCGCGCGCTGGTCGACTGCGATATGCAGCGCGGAGAGAGAGATAATATTTCCGTTGCGCTGGTGCGCACGTTTTAAGGAGAGGTCGGAATGCTGGAGATCGGCTCGCTGATTGACGGAAAATATAAGATACTGAATAAGGTCGGTCAGGGCGGCATGAGCGTCGTCTATCTGGCCATGAACGAGAAAGCGAATAAGCAGTGGGCGATCAAGGAGGTCCGCAAGGACGGCGTTAAAGATTTTGAGATCGTCAAGCAGGGCCTCGTGGCGGAAACGGACCTTCTCAAGAAGCTCAGCCACCCCAGCCTGCCGAGCATCATCGACGTGATCGAAGGCCCGGACACCTTCCTGATCGTCATGGACTACATACAGGGCAACCCCCTGAGCAAGGCGCTGGAGGAATACGGCGCGCAGCCGCAGGAATACGTGATCGAGTGGGCAAAGCAGCTTTGCGACGTGCTGGAATATCTGCACACGCGCACCCCGCCGATCATCTACCGCGACATGAAGCCCGCGAACATCATGCTCAAGCCGGACGGCAACATCTGCCTGATCGACTTCGGCACGGCGCGCGAGTTCAAGGAAAAAAATCTGGCGGACACCACCTGCCTCGGCACGGTGGGCTATGCCGCACCGGAGCAGTTCGGCGGCATGGGCCAGACGGACGCGCGGACGGACATCTACTGTCTGGGCGCGACGCTTTACCATCTGGTCACGGGGCGCAACCCCTGCGACCCGCCCTATGAGATCCTGCCCATCCGGCAGGTCAACCCGGCGCTTTCCAGCGGTCTGGAGCGCATCATCCAGAAATGCACCCAGCGCAATCCCGACGACCGCTACCAGTCCTGCGCGGAATTGATGTACGCGCTGGAGAATTATGAAAAGATCGACGACGCATACCGCAAGAAGCAGAAGCGAAAGCTGGGGCTTTTCCTCGCGAGCGCCGGTCTGACGCTGGCCTTCGGCGCGGCGTCACTGTGGGGCTACCTTTCGGGCGAACAGAAAAAAACCGAGAACTACGACCTGATGCTGCGCTCTGCGTCGACGGCGCAGGACTGCTACGACGCGATTCTCACCGATCCCTCCCGCTCGGAGGCCTATGAGCAGCTTGCCGACCTTCTGACGCAGGATCATGTGCTCACGGGCGAGGAGGGCCAGCAGCTGCTGAAGCTGCAGGCCGGTCTGGACGAGGAGAAGTCCAACGGTTTTTCCGAGCGCGTGGACGTCCTGAAAACGCTGAAGGAGAAGAATCCCGACGGCTATCAGGAGGTCTGCTACCGCATCGGCGAGTCCTTCCTGTTCTACTACGACACCGCCGACGACCGCGATTCCTACACCAAGGCTGCCAAGTGGCTCTCCGAGGCGACGGAGAAGTACCCCGTCGCGGAGATCTATTGCAGCATCGCCTCCTGCATGGACACGATCGACCAGTATAACGGCGCGAAGATCAAGCAGACGGAAAAAATGTACGAGGAATATGAGCGCCTGTGGGGGATGCTGCGGGAGCTGAAAGCGCAGGCCGACGGCTTCGACAGCGTCGATTCCCGGCTGGAGGTCTGGACGAAGATCAACCGCCTGATTGACCGCAACGCCGCGCAGTTCCTCGAGGTCGCAGATGCGGATCAGATCGCCGGCCTGCTCCAAGAGATCTCGGACGAGGCCGGAACGGTGAAGCTGTCGGTTTTGCAGGATACCGTCCGGCAGCTTCAGGACGAGATCGCGGCGACCATCCGCCGGGTTGAAACGTCGAAAGGTTAGGGATGCGCTATGACCTACGAAACCTATCGAATCATTTTCATCGCCGGAGCGGTCGCCTGCGGCGTGATGCTGGCGGTCAGCGTGCTGCTGTTTTTCCTGCTTAAGGTGCCGCACCTCATCGGCGACCTGAGCGGCTCGTCGGCGCGCAAGGCCATCCGCGGCATCCGCGAAAAGAACGCCAGCACCGGCGACAAGGTGTTCAGGAGCAGCCCGGTCAATGCCGCGCGCGGCAGGCTGACAGATCGGATGACCCCCTCCGGGCGGATCATCCAGCGCTCGCCCACGCCTTACGGCCCCGGCGCCGTCACGTCGAAGATCAGCACGCAGGAGCTCCTGCAGGAGCAGGCTGCGGATGCAACGACCCTTCTGGCGGAGAATCAGATGCCGCAGGAGGGCGAGACGACCCTGCTTTCCGAGCCGCCCGCGATCGCGGTCGAATTCGACATCACCTTTGTGCATACGCAGGAGCGAATCTGACACGGAAAAACGGGATTTGCCGCGAGATTTACGGAAACCGGAATTGACAAAGCCTGTCAGATTTGCGATAATAAATTGAACAAGGATTGAGTCGACGCGCAGCGGGTTTTCCGTTTGCGCGCCGCCGTTCGGAATGGAGGGGACGCCGTGAGGAAGGAAAAACGCCTGCTTCGGGGAAGCATCCTGTGCTTTTTCCTGATGTCGGCCGCGATTCTTCTGATGCCGCTGGGCAGCCGCGGCCGCGGGTGGAGCATTTTCGCCGGCGCGGTGTTCTGGCTGTTTCTGCTGCTGGGCATCGCCGCGCAGTGCGCGCTTGCATCCGCCTTAAAACGCCGCGAGCGCAGTGCGCCGGAACGGCCGCATCCCGTCCGGCAGCGTCCGGGGCTACTCTGCGTTTTCCGCAATCCGCTGGCGGCCGCCGCGGACGCGGCCTTTGCACTGAGCCTGATCGCGCTGATCGTCACGCTTGTGTGGATCACCCGGACGGCTTATGTCTGTTTTGTGCTTCTGGCAGCGGTATCTTTTACCTTCTGCCTGCATTGTATTCTGAATGGCCGGAGCTTTGCCCGCGTTTGCAGAGCCTCCGAAAGAGAGAGAACGCAAAAATCAACGAGGGGGTCACTCGAATGAGAAAACTCTGGAACTCCAACCTTGGCAGACGCCTGTCCTGCCTTGCGCTCGTGCTGGTGATGGTGCTGTCACTGCTGCCGGTGCGCGCCTCGGCGGTCACGGTAGCCAACAACGTCGAAGTTTTAACAGGCGAAGCGGAGATGACTGGCAGCGGCAGCATTGGCGACTTGGCCTTCAACTTTGAAGAGCTTGAGCTTGAATGGTATCCGAAGGATGAGAGCGTCGGCCGCAATCAGGACGGCTGGTGGATCGGCATCCGTGTGACGATGCCCGATGGCGCCGACCCGGAAACGGCGGCCTTTACGACCCAGCGCTTTGACGGCGCAGAGTCGAAGAAGATCTCCTTCAAGGACGCGCGGGACGGGGAGAACAATGTGATCACCCTCTGGGCCTTTATCGACGAGGAGCTTGCGCATACATATGCGAATTCAAGCAGCAATTCCTACATGATTTACCGCTTCTACTGGTGGAAGGGCGAGGAAAATCGCGCGCAGGGAATCAGGCTGAATCTGCCCGCGCAGGTGCTCACCCTGAAAAAGGACGGCAAGGTCGTCTATAACGGCACGTGGGAAAACAGCAACGGCACGGTCAGCGTGCCGGAGGGCTATACCTACGACAGGACCGGCGTGGCGTGTGCGCCCGAGGTCGAGCTTGCGCTAACCTCCACGGTGCCGCACCAGCAGGGCGGCTGGTTTGCGGATTTTGAGATCACAAAGCCGGGAAGCGCCAAGAAAAAGGCGCAGTACCGCGAGAAGGGGGCCGAGAAAGGCACCAAAATCGGCGTCGAAAAGTTAACGGTCAAAACCCTCCTTGCGGCGGACGCGGAAAGCGCGAAGGACCTCCACGATGTCAAAAAGGCTTGGGAATTTGACTGGGACGGCGACGGCGCCTACGAGCAGACGGTTACGGTGTGCGTCGCGGCCTCCGCGCGGCTGGAGCGGAACTTCAAATTCTCCGCGCCCATCGACGACACGGTGACGGTCCCGCAGGAGAAGGCGCTCGTGGCGACCACCGGTGTGGAAGGCGCTACGACAATTACCTCTAAATATATCAAGGGCGACGGTACGACCGAGATCAAACAGGAAAACGGACAGTATTATGTCACCTTCAATAAGCCCGGCACGATCAGGATCACGGCCTCCGCGCCGGACGACGGTGTCTTCGCCGCGGCAACGGATAGCTATACCTTCCCAGTGGTGCGCGACGAGCAGGCGATCCGCTTCGACATGACCGACCCGTGGATCGTCGTCAATGTCGATCCGCGGTATACCACCCAGACGTATCGCCAGACGGCCAAAAATACGCTGGGCCGCACCGTCACCTATTCCATCGAGAAGCAGACGACGCCGGAGGGCGAGTACGCAACGATTGCGACCATCGACAGCGCGAACGGCCAGATGACCATCCTCCGCTCCGGCGAGATCACGGTCAGGGCCGAAACGCCGAAGGACGACCGCTACGAGGCAAGCTCCGCCACCTATACCCTCACGGTCAAACGCGCAAAGGACGATTCCATTCTGACCTTCGACGTGGAAACCTCCGAGGAAAACCCGGCGCAGGTGATCTACGGCAAGAAAGAGTATTACATCAAGCCGGACGGCCATGAAGGCAATGTGAGCCTGACCAACGGGCTGCCGGAGGGACTGTTGGGCTGGACCTTCACCGATCAGGGACTGCGCATTTTGCTGAAGGATAACGCGACCGGCCTGTTTACCATTTCCTTCACCCGCGCTGCGGATGAAAAATACGAGGCGGTCACGAAGAATTTCTATTTACAGATTTCATACGCGCAGGCCCCGGACCCGGCCTATGTCGTGACGGGCGAAACGAAGAACAACAGCGGCTGGTACACCGGCCCCGTCACCGTTTCCGCCCCGGAGGGCTGGGAGCTTTCCGCCATCGGCAATAAGCTGTGGGGCAATACGTCGTGGACGGAGGCGCTGCCCGCCATCACGGCGGACGGCACCTATGCCAAAGAGAATATCTACCTGCGCCACATGAACGGCAACATCACGGACGCGATCGAGCGCCGCGAGATCAAAATCGACCAGACCGCGCCCACCAGACTTTCCAGCCGCGCATATAAAAAGGTCGGCGATCAGATTCTTGAAATCCTCAGCTTTGGTCTGTTCAATGCCGAGATCCACTATGAGCTGTCCGCGCAGGATGCCACCTCCGGCGTGGAGAAGTTTGAATACTGGTTCGTGGACGAGAACGGCAAGGTGGTTGAGGGCAAGGGCGGTGAGGTTGCTGTCGACAAAAAAGGAAAGGCGGAGTTTGTCGTTCAGCCCGACCTGAAGGGCACGCTGCATTTCGTCGCCTATGACGCCGCGGGCAACTGCTCCGTGGAGATGCAGGGCAACGAGATCGTCCTTGAAAAGACTCCCCCGGTCTGCGAAGCGGTATATTTCGACCCGGTATCTCAGAACGGCACGACCCGCTACTATGGCAACGGTACCACCGTCAGCCTTACCCTGACGGACAATGAGCGCCTGATGCTCAGTGACAACGGTATGCCCGACGCGACCGTCAGGGTCAACGGCGTGGAAACCGCAGTCGGCTGGGTGCTCGTTTCCGAGCAGGAGGCCTTTGCGTCCGTCGACCTCACCCAAGAAGGAACGCATACCATTACCGTTACCGCAAAGGACGCAGCGGGCAACGAGGGAAGCTTCACCTCCGACCCGATCGTCATCGACCGGACGCACGCGGTCGCCTCCGCGGCCTATGCAGAGCCGGTCTCCCAGAACGGCACGACTCGCTATTATAGCGGCGACACCACCGTCACCCTCACGCTGACGGATAACGAGCGCCTGATGCTCATCGACGGCAAGCCCGACGCAACCGTCAAGGTCGACGGCGAGGAAACCACAGCCGACTGGACGGTCAGTCCTGACGGCAAGACCGCCGAAGCCACCATCCCCCTCACCGAGGCGGGGACGCACACCGTCACCGTTACGGTCAAGGACGCAGCGGGCAACCGGATGCCCGAATTCACCACCGACCCGCAGGTCATCGACCGGACGGCGCTGACCGCAGGCGCGGAGTATTCCAAGGAAATTTCCCGAAACGGCACGACCCGCTATTATGACGGCGACGCCGCCGTTACCCTCACGCTGACGGATGACGAGCGCCTGATGCTCACGGACGGCAAGATTGACGCGGTCGTCAAGGTTGACGGTGCGGAAACGGCGGTCGACTGGACGGTCAGCGCCGACGGTAAGACCGCCACTGCGACGATCACCTTCACCAAGGAGGGCGTACATACCGTCACCGTCACCGCCAAGGACGCAGCGGGCAACGAAATGCCTGAGTTTACTACCGAGCCGCAGGTCATCGACCGGACCGCGCCGATCGCCGGTGCGCAGTATGCCGACCCGATGGGCAGCACGGACGACACGCTCTACTATGCCGGTCCCTTTACGGCAACGCTCAAGGTCACGGACACGAACCTTGACCCGGCGGACATCACCGTCATGGACAACGGCGAAGTGGTTTCTGGGCTTGTATGGGCGCAGGATGCGAATGATCCTGCCGTCTGGACGGCGGTTTGCACCGTCAGCGGCGAGGGCGAGCACACCCTCACCATGACCGCGCACGACCGTGCGAAGAACGAGATGGAGCCCTACACCTCTCCCAATCTGCTGATCATCGACCAGACGCCGCCGGTCTCCGAAGTGAAGTACGCCGACCCGATGGGCGGCACGGACGATGTGCTCTACTATGGCGGTGCGTTTGAAGTGACGCTCAGTATCACGGATGTCAACCTTGACCCGGCGGATATCACCGTCATGGACAACGGCGAAGTGGTTTCCGGCCTGGAATGGAAGCCGGAGGGAAAAAGACCCACCGTCTGGACGGCAATTTGCACCGTCTCCGGCGAGGGCGAGCATATCCTCACCATGACCGCGCTGGACCGCGCGAAGAACGAGATGGAGCCCTTTACCTCCAAGAAGCTCATCATCGATGAAACCGCGCCGATCGCCGGTGCGCAGTATGCCGAGCCGAAGAGCAGCAGGGACGGCAAGGACTACTACGACGGCGAATTTGAAGCCCGGTTCACGGTCACGGACGTCAACCTCGACCCGGCGGACATCACCGTCATGGACAACGGCACAGAGATCACCGGCCTTGTCTGGACGCAGGACGAAGCCGACCCGACCGTCTGGACGGCGAGCTGCACCGTCAGCGGCGAGGGCGAGCACACCCTCACCATGACCGCGCACGACCGTGCGAAGAACGAAATGACCCCCTACACCTCGCCCAAGATCCTTGTCATCGACCAGACTGCCCCGGTGATCAACGTCATCTACGGCAACACCGATGTCAAGAACACGGTCGACGGCATTTCCTACTTCGACCGCGAGCAGACCGCAACCATCGAGATCACGGAAGCCAACTTCTCCGCGGAGAACGTCACCCTGACCGTCACGGCCAAGGACGTGACCGGCAAGGACATCGCCACAGAGGACTTCCTCGCCGCCTTGCACGACGCGCAGAAGTGGAGCCATGAAAACGGCAAGCATACCGCCACGGTCAGCTTCCCTGTGGAAGCCAACTACACCCTCTCCGTCGCCTGCACCGACCTTGCCGACCGCAAGGCGGAGGACTACGGCCCCGATGCCTTCACCGTCGATGCCACCGCGCCGTCCGATCTGGGCATCTCCTACAGCACGAGCCTTCTCGACCGCGTGCTTGAGGGCGTGACCTTCGGCTACTACAATGCGCCCGTCACCGTCACCCTCACCGCCGACGATACGGTCTCCGGCGTGCATGGCATCCTCTACAGCTATGCCAAGGCCCTGAACGTCAGCGGCGTGAATGCGGAGCTGCTGAACGATGCGATCTCCGCGGCCGAGATCCGCAGAAACGGCTACACCTTCACCGCGACCTTCACCATCCCCAAGGCGGTCCTGACCGCGGCCAACCAGTTCAACGGCACCGTCAGCTTCACCGCGACCGACCGTTCCGGCAACGCCGCTTCTTATACCGACGGCCGCCGCACCGTGGTCGATACCATCCGCCCGGCGGTGGAAGTCACCCTCACCGACCCCGCCCGCAAGGACGGCACGACCGCCTATTACGCCGGCACTGCCGGTGTGACGGCCAAGGTCAATGAGGCCAACTTCTACGCGGAAGACGTGGTCTTTGAGGTCACGAGAAACGGCGCGGCCTATCCCGTGAGCGCCAACTGGACGAACAATTCCGCCGACCTGCACACCGGCACCTTCTCCCTGACGCAGGAGGGCGAGTACGTTGTCAAGATGCGCTACACCGACCGCTCCGGCAATGTCATGGAGGAGTATGTCTCCGACACCCTCATCGTCGACACCACCGTGCCGGAGCTTACCGTCACCGGTGTGGACGCGGACTCTGCCAATAAGGACACCCCCTTCGGCTTCGTCATCACGGCGAAGGATGCACACCTGGATCCCGACACGCTGACCGTCACCCTCACCGCGGTCGTCCGCGACGAGAACGGCAAGTATGCCACCAAGACCGTCAAGCTCGACCCCGCCGAGATCGTCAAGGCGGGCGAGGAGTGCCGCATCACGGTCAAGAACCTCACGGAAGATGCGGTCTACAGCCTGACCTGCACCGTGGCCGACCGCTCCGGCAATGTCCAGAAGACCTTCGCCCTGCACGACGGCAAGGAGCATGAGAAAATCAGCTTCTCCGTCAACCGTAACGGCTCGACCTTCTCGGTAGACGAGAACACCGCGGCCCTGCTGGAGCAGTATTACACCTATGACGTGCGCAACGATGTCGTGATTTTCGAAACGAACGTCGATCCCGTCGAGCACTACACCGTCAAGCTCAACGGCAAGGAGCTCACCGAGGGCACGGACTACACCACCACCCTCACCACCGAGCCGGGCAAGTGGGCGCTGCGCACCTACACCCTGAATAAGAACCTCTTTGTCACCGAGGGCGGCTACAACGTGGTTGTCGAGTCCACGGATAAGACCAACACCGTCGCCTACAGCGACGTCAAGAGCCTGGACATCTCCTTCGTGGTCGACCAGACCGCGCCCGTCCTCACGGTCAGCGGCCTGAAAACGGGCGGCCGTTACCAGACCACCGAGCAGACCGTCACCGTCATCCCGACGGACGACGGCGGACGGCTGAACAGCTTCCGCGCGCTGGTGCTGGATTCCGACGGGACGCCGCTGCGCAATGCGGCCGGTGAGGACATCAGCGTCCGGTTCGACCTGTCCGGCGACGAGCTGCACGACTACCTCAAGGAGCATGACGGCATGATCACCTTCACCGTCCCGGAGGGACTGGAGAATCAGGTGCGTCTGATCTGCGGCGACTGCGCGGCCCATGCCGACGGCACGACCAACGTCTGCGACGAGCTGTACGAGCGCGTGACGGTGTCGAGCAATCTGTTCATCATCTTCTTCGCCAATAAGGGCCTGTTCTACGGCACTCTGGGCGTGCTTGCGCTGCTGATCGTGCTGATCATCTTCCTGATCGCACGCAAAAAGCGTAAGAGCAGCAAGAAGTAAACAACCAAAAATGCCGGGGAGCATCCGCTCCCCGGCATTTTTCAGACTGTCAAAAAACCTATCCAGCCGAAAGTTTCGGAGGGAAGAATAGTGTGAAAGGGAACCGTCAGGGTTCCCTTTCGCGTTCAATAACCCGCCGCAGCGATCAAAATTGCAAAATAATACTACAAATATTGATTTTGCAATTTTGTAGGCAGCTTGTCAAAAAAGTCCAAAAGGACTTTTTTGACAAGCTGAAAAATGCCGGGGAGCATCCGCTCCCCGGCATTTTTATAGAAAAGTTAGCCTTTGCTTGCACCGCCCGGCACAAACTGCTATAATGAAAAAGAAACAAACACGGAGGTGCGCAAAATGCAGTACAGTGAATTTCAAGGACTCCGGCTGTCGCGTCTGGGCTTCGGCACCATGCGTCTGCCCTTGCTGGCCGGCGGAACGGACGCCGACATCGACGAGACGCAGGTCGCGGAGATGGTGCGCTACGCCGTCGAGCACGGCGTGAACTATTTCGACACGGCCTACCCCTACCACGCCAGCCGGTCCGAGCGTGTCATCGGCCGCGTGCTCAAGGCCTACCCGCGCGAGTCGTTCTACCTTGCGACCAAATACCCCGGCCACCAGCTTGCCGCGCGCTACGATCCCAAGGCGATTTTTGAGGAGCAGCTGGAAAAGTGCGGTGTAGACTATTTCGACTTCTATCTCCTGCACAACGTCTATGAAAACTCCATCCATACCTATATGGATCCACAATGGGGCATTATTGACTACTTCGTCGAGCAGAAAAAGCTGGGCCGCATCCGCCACCTCGGTTTCTCCACCCACGGCCGCGTGGAAACGATGGACACCTTCCTCCGCCGCTACGGCGAGCACATGGAATTTTGCCAGATCCAGCTCAACTACCTTGACTGGACGCTTCAGGACGCGAAGGGCAAGTACGAGCTGCTGGAAAAATACAACATCCCCGTCTGGGTCATGGAGCCGGTGCGCGGCGGCAAGCTGGCGCAGCTTCCGGCGGAGCTGGACCGCGAGCTGAGGGAGCAGCGGCCGGAGGAGAGCGACGCGGCGTGGGCGCTGCGTTGGCTCCAGACGCTGCCGAATGTCAAGATGGTTCTGAGCGGCATGTCCAATATGGCGCAGATGGTGGATAACGTCGCGACCTTCAGCGGCGGCGAGCCGCTCAGCGAGGAGGAGGTTGCGCTGCTGGCGCGCGTGGCCGATGCGCTGCATCAGGGCGTGCCCTGCACCGGCTGCCGCTACTGCTGCGACGGCTGCCCGATAGGGCTGGACATCCCCATGCTGCTGAAATATTACAACGACGCGAAGTTCCAGCCGTCGATGAATCTCGGCATTGCGATCGAGGCGCTGCCGGAGGACAAGCGGCCGTCGGCCTGTGTCGGCTGCGGCCAGTGCGCACAGGTCTGCCCGCAGAGAATTGATATTCCCGGCGCGATGCAGGATTTTGCAGAGATCTGCGCAAAGCTGCCGAGCTGGGCGGAAATTTCCCGCCAGCGCGAGGAAGCCGCTCGCAAGAGCCGCGGCTGATCTATTGTGATTTGCGGATAAAAAATGAAACAGGCGCAGACGGGGAATCCGCCTGCGCCTCAGTGTGTCAAAGAACCCATGCTTTCAAGAAGCGAGAGCATGGGTTTTCCTCAA
>OKSD01003265.1_pt1 | contig 12601 bp, 12 predicted proteins | sample 1601221 | NCBI WGS metagenome assembly OKSD01 (sample SAMEA3541550, study PRJEB24748) | human gut metagenome | biome: human gut; feature: human-associated habitat; material: faeces | place: China | collected 2012
CGATTTTATCGGGTTCTTTTTCTTTTCGGGGGCTCTGCGCGGCAATGCCGTGCCGCCTGCGGCGTGAACCCCTTCGGGCCTGGCAGTTGACAGAAGAGGGAAAAACCAGGAAAACTCAGCAGACTTCATCCAGTGCGTTGCGTTCGGCAAGGCGGGAGAGTTCGCTGAGAGATACTTGCATAAAGGGACAAAGATTGTGCTGACTGGTAGAATACAGACCGGAAGATACACGAATAAAGAAGGCCAGCGCGTATATACGACAGACATCGTGGCAGAGGACCAGGAATTTGCCGAGAGCAAAAACGCAGAGAACAGCAACGCAGGAGGCTACAACACACAGCCTACACCGGCGCCACAGTCGGGAAATGATGGATTTATGCCCGCAGGAGACGACAGCGAGTTGCCGTTTGTATAGGAGGACAGCAATATGGCGAAATGTATGAAATGTGGAGCATACTGCAGAGAGCATTATACTTACTGCAGGGAATGCTATTTTGAAATGGGACAGCCCTATGGAAAAGCAACCGAGAGGCAACATAAATGTAGAAGTTGCGGAGCAACAATACGAGGCAGATATAGTTATTGTTATTCTTGTGCTCATAAAAAAGGGTTTTTGAATCACATAGGGAAAATGCAATAAGGAGGGCGAAAGATGAAGCAGTACACATTGAACAGAAAGACATACAAGGACGTTAAGAGAATGGATCATCAGCAGATGGATGTGTTCTGTAAGAATTTATACAAGGCAGGTCATGCGGACGGCATGAAGGATGCGGAAGGTTTGACCGAGGATGAAGTGAGAGAAGTTATCCTGGGCGTGAAGGGCATCGGGCCAAAGAAGGCAGAGGATATTGTGAATGCTCTGACTGCAGCACAGAGAGAAAGGAGTTAGTTGACAAATGGATAAGAGTAAAGTATATTTAGAAGTGCCGGAGTTCACTGGCGAAAATGTACCGGTGGCAGTAGCGGCAAGAGTAATGAAAAAGGATCAGCAGTTTATACGCCAGGGCATTATCCTTGGATTTCTGAAATTCGGAGTTGCTTTCAAGAAGGAAGGGAGCAGCCAGTACGATTACTACATTTCCCCGATGAAGTTTTGGGAAGAGACAGGTTTTGTGTATGCCGGAGAGGAATGCTAAATAAGCCGTGAGAAGTGCTGAATAGGTATAAAAATTGATGAATAGGAAACATACAGGCAACAAAAACGCTAGCGGATGCGATAAATACGTGCATTACTGTTTCTGTTGAGGAAACCGAGACACCAGCAGAAGAACCGTCCGTACCATCTCAGGATGAAAATGCCGCTTCCACAGAGGAGCCAGAAGTACCGGAAACGCCAGAACCGACAGAGGATCCGAATCCAACGGAGACACCGGAAGACCCGAATCCAGGCGAGATGCCGGAGCCATCTCCAAGTGAAACCCCGGAACCAACTCCAGGCGAAACTCCAGAACCGTCGGTAACGCCATCCCCAAGTGAAACGCCGACTCCAGCCCCGTCCGAAACCCCGGAACCAACTGAAACCCCGGTGCCAACCGAGACGCCTGCACCAGCACCGACAGAAACACCGAAAAATGATGAGACACAGGCGGATGACTGGATTCAGACGATTGATTACGGAAAATATATCAGCTCCATGAAAAAAGATCTCCGCGCAGGTTTCGCACAGGTCGACAAAGCGTACGCCTACGCAAAGGTCGATACCAGATTAAACGTCCGCGAAAGCGGTTCCACCAGCGCACGGATCGTGGGAACACTTCCGGCAAAGGCACTCTGCTTTGTGATCGCCGATGCGGATCAGGAGTGGGTTTATATTGAATCGGGCGATGTCCGCGGTTTTGTCCGTACGGATTATCTGCAGCAGGGAAAAGAGGCGCTGGAATATGTAACCGGCACCGGAGAGGATCAGATGAAACTGGCGGATCAGGTGATTGATCCGTCTGAAAATGAAGCCTTTCCCTATAAAAAAGAAACGGTTTATGAAGTAAAAACCTCAACCGGAAACGGTATTATCACATTTGCAAAACAGTTCGTTGGCAGACCATACGTCTGGGGTGGAAACTCCCTGACGGACGGTATTGACTGCTCTCATTTTGTATGGCAGATTCTGACCCGTTGCGGTGCGTACGACGGTGAATATACGATCTCCGGCGGATGGCGCAGCCTTGGAACGGAGGTTGCAAGCCTGGATGAGGCACGCGCAGGCGATGTTATTTGCTATAATGGCCATGTGGCGCTGTATGACGGAGAAGGAAAAATCGTAGAAGCGCTGAACGAAAACGCCGGTATCACCTGCGACCGCCCAGTGGACTGTGACACGATTCTGACGATCCGTCGTTTTGCAGCCGACGATGAAATCGGTGGAACGAACGCAGAAAAGATCTGGAATTACTTCCTGATGCACGGATTTACAAAAGAAGGAGCCGCCGGTATTATGGGAAATATTGCAAACGAGGCATCCACAGACCTCAATCCGACACTGCTTGAGTATGGCTCTACCAGCCGCACAAGCCTGAGCGGAGAGCAGTACACGAACCTTGTTGATGCCGGAATCATTTCCCGTGACGAAGTGATCCGAAGTTCCCGTTTTGGCCTTTACAGTGGCGGAAGATATGGATATGGTCTCTGTGGTTTTACAGATCCAACGATCAAAGAGTATCTGTGCCGATATACCATTGATCTTGGAAAGAGCCTTGGAAGCCTGTCCGGCCAGCTCGACAGTCTGATGGCCTACCTTTCCGACTACAATCCGAATCTGCTGGACAGACTGAAAAATGCCGAAGATGTTGACACCGCAGCAACTGCCTTCATGCGTGAATACGAAAAATGCGCAAACCAGAGCACACAGCAGAAACTGCGTACAACAGCAGCAGAACAGATCTACAATGTTATGGAATTGTATGATTCGCCGGTAGATGTAGAATAAACGAACAGATGATGAAAACGTGTTAAGGAAAGTCCTCCGCAGCAGAAAGATTCTGTGTGGAGGACTTTCTTACAGTAAAATAATTGAATTTATGTATGATTTTTTACTTCCAGCTTTTCAGTTTGTCCGCTTCTGGAGTCTGCAGCAGAATTTCTTTACAGGCCAAAAGAGAAGGACTCACATAATCACAAAATGGAAAAAGCTCTTTTGTATACGGTGTCAGATCCGGGATCATGCAGGAGATGGCACCAGCTGCACGCGCGGCCTTCAGACCATTGATGCTGTCTTCGGCTACTATGCATGCAGCAATCGGAACTTTCAGAAGAGACGCTGCTTTTAAGAAAATTTCCGGATCCGGCTTGCTGTTGATTACCTCATCCCCGCAGACTGAAGCATTGATATACTGGTCAATGCCAGACTGTTTCCAATAGTCTTCCGCAACGCGCCGCGTTGTAGAAGTAGCAACGGCAACTTTGATCGAATGCTCTTTGAGCCAGGAAAGAAACTCATGAAGCCCTGGCTTTTCCGGGACACCGTTGCGTCGAATATAATCGTTTAGATACGCCGTGCGGATTGCGCGTCCTTCATCGTATGTCACCTGTCCGTGAAACCACTCCTCAAACAGCTTTCTGCTCCGCGGAAGCGCACTGCCGCGCATCTGCGAAAGATGTTCCTCCGTGAGCGTAAAATTCAGCTCCCGGGCAGCTTTTTGCCAGCCCTCTTTCATTACAATCTCGGTGTCAAACAGGATACCATCCATATCGAATAATACTGCCTTTATCATAAACATGACCTCCAAAGCACTTCTGTATTTTCAGTTGCTTAAAAACTATATTCAGTATACGAAAAATCCAGAAAAAAGACAAGCCCATGAGACAAACAGAAGACCACAAATTATACTTGACTTCAACCTAGCTTGAAGTGATATGCTGTCAAAAAATGACAAATCAGGAGGAATGACAAAATGGAAAAGTCAACGGTTTATTTTACCGACTTTCGATGTCCGGTTGGAACGAGTCAGCTTGACAAGCTGAAAAAGCTCTGTATTGCTGCTGGCATCAAAGACATTGATATGGAAGGCAAATTCATCGCAATCAAAATGCATTTTGGCGAACTGGGAAACATGGCGTTTCTTCGTCCGAATTATGCGAAAGTGGTTGCAGATCTCTGTAAAGAGCAGGGAGGCCTTCCGTTTCTGACAGACTGCAATACGTTATATCCGGGCAGCAGAAAAAATGCCCTGGAGCATCTTGACTGTGCGAATCTGAATGGATTCAATACCATTACCACAGGATGCCAGATTATCATCGGAGATGGAGTGCGAGGAACCGATGAAATCGAAGTTCCGGTTGTCAACGGAGAATATTGCAAAACAGCATTGATTGGTCATGCAATCATGGACGCAGATATTTTTATCAGTCTGAGCCACTTCAAAGGCCATGAAGCAACGGGCTTTGGCGGTGCACTGAAAAATATCGGTATGGGATGCGGAAGCCGCGCCGGAAAGATGCAGCAGCATGCCAGTGGAAAACCGGCAATCAATACGGAGGTCTGTCGTGGCTGCCACCGCTGCGCAAAAGAATGCGGAAGTGACGCGATTTCCTATGTAGATAAAAAAGCAGTCATTGACTATGATAAATGTAAAGGCTGTGGCCGCTGCATCGGTGCCTGCAGCTTTGATGCGGTTTATAATCCAAACAGCAGTGCAAACGAGCTTCTTGACCGGAAAATGGCAGAGTATGCGCAGGCTGTCTGCCATGGACGTCCGTGCTTCCATATCTCGCTGGTACAGGATATCAGCCCGAACTGTGACTGCCATGGGGAGAACGATGCTCCGATCCTGCCGGATATCGGAATGTTTGCAAGCTTCGACCCGGTTGCTCTTGATCAGGCGTGTGCCGATGCCTGCCTGAAGGCAACTCCGATCGAAAACAGTCAGCTTGGCGAGCATCTTGCAGAGCCGGGATGGCATTGCCACCACGATCATTTCAAGGATTCCAATCCGAACATTGAATGGCAGGCAACCCTCGACCAGGCAGAGAAAATTGGTCTTGGTACGAGACAGTATGAACTGAAACGTATCAAATAATAATACAAAAAAATGCTTTAGGGCAGATGAACAACAGCGGAAAGCTCCAGCTTCTCGAATGAAAAATCAACGAGAAGCTGGAGCCTTTTAAGGCCAGATTGTATTTTCTTCAGAAATAACAACGGTTTTTTTCATCCATTTGCGTGATCGCCACCGGATCAGATAATTTACACCACGGAACGCCTCATCCATGCCAAAAGCGATCCAGCATCCGAATAATCCGAATCCCATTTTTACACCAAGCAGATAGGAGAAGAATACACTCATCAGCCAGCAGGAGAGAATGGAAACACCCATAGGGAAAACCACATCGCCTGCTCCGCGCAAGGAATTTTCCTCAATGTGATTAAAGCCTCGAAAAATTTCCACGAAAATATCAAAAAACAAAATGGTATGTCCGATCGAAAGGATCGCAGGATCGTCTGTAAAGATCCGCAGCAGCACGGAACCAAAGCAGGCAAGGAGCGTGGATAGGCAGGCATTCAGCAAAATTGTGATTTTTAAATTCTGCAAATTCAGCTGATAAGCCTGTTCGTATTTTCCGGTGCCGGTAAGCCAGCTGATCAGCAACGAGGTCGAAAGACCAAGGGAGAGGCCTAGGACATACACGTAAAAAACAAGTGTGGAAACATAAATTTTGGCGGAAACAGCCTGCACACCGACACGTACATTTTGGTTTTGGGCTGCACGATCAGCTTCAGTTGGTTGTCACTACCTGGGATACAGAATAGGAAAGCGTACTGATACCGCCTGGAATTCCGATTTGAAGCACTTTTGGTAAAATCCGGAAACTGCTGCGTATGGACTTATGACGGAAGTCAAGGCCAAGCGGAAGAACCAGGAGCAGCAGAAGCATGGTAAAAGCGGCACAGCCCTCACTGAAGGCATAGGCACAGGCAATCCCTTCTACGCCGTGAAGCGGCAGTTCGACCGGCTGAAAGACGATCAGATAATTTAAAAGGGCATTCAGCGCATTCATTCCAAGGGTAACAAATACCGATATTTTGGGCTTTCCATAGCTTTTAAATATGGCACTGCAGATGGACACGAACGCGGCAAAAAAGGAAACACGAATGCAGATTCTCAGGTAAGAAGAGGCATATGTTAATACCTGGCCGGATAAATTCATCTGCCGCATCAGGGGCATGGAAAAGAACGAAAGTGTAGCACCAAGGAGAACGCTTAACCCGGCACCTGCAAACAGCGCACAGAAAGCAGCATCGGATGCATTTTTTTCCTTTTTGGCACCAAGATTCTGGCTGATTACGATGGACGCACCGGTACTGATTACGGAATAGAAATTCAGAATCATGCCCATAAACTGTCCGGCGGAACCAACGGCAGCAACTGCTTCATCGGAATAAAAGGACAAAGTAAAAGTATTGACGGTGCTCATCAGATTCATCAAAAACATTTCCAGAAACAGGGGAAGAAAAATCTTTGGGAGAGTCATCGTTCCCTGTGGCGTTTCTACTTTGCCCAGATCTGGATTGTAAAAGGATTTCCACATAAAGTCTGTCGTTACTCCTTTCAGAAAATAGTAACAGAATTGGATTTTAGCAGTTCTGAAGAAACCTGCACGGTAACCGGGTGATCTGCAAAAGAGCGGCGGACATAGAAAATCAGTCGTCCATGGTACAACCGGCGGCAGGAAGAAGCATACTCGGTGCAGTCTGCAGCATTTCCGTTTTCAATTCCAAGAAGGACGCCTCCGTCTGTCGTTACCTGAACCATGGAGGAATCTCCGAAGCAGAAAGCACCATCTCTGTCGGCGGCATAAACTTCGAACTGCAGAAGCGGATTTTCCGGTAAAACAGCGGAATTTTCTTTGGACGGCTTCCAGGGTCGGATCTGCAGGGCACAAGGCATAGAAGTCGTTTTCAGCTCATCCTTTGCTTCAAAAGTACAGGAAGCCCCGCCCTTTTGTGCCGCAAGCTTTCCAGAAGCAAGAACCATCAGCGTGCCCGGCTGAAAGGGAACGATCCAGCGAATCGAATCTTCAGTATAGGAAGCCTCCTTTTTGCCGAGACTGATTCCGTTTAAGAATAATTCCGCTTCGGAAAGGTTTGTGTAGCAGCGGACTTCGATATCTTCTCCATCACAGTAATTCCAGCTTTCGAATAATGGCTGCCAGCTTTCTCTCATGGAGTCTGCCCGCTGTGTGGAAAGATGGCACATCGGTTTGGATGACCAGAAGCTCATCCGCCGGTAAAACCCGGATTTTTCAAAGCCAGCCATCGTAAGAAGCCCGGCTTCAGAAGCTCGAAGCGGCCATCCGTGTGCCTCTCCCATATAATCAATGCCTGTCCAGAGAAACTGTCCGCTGATATATTCGTTTTCGGTTACCGCATGCCAGGCAGCAAGATCATGTCCGTTTTCGCTGCCTAAAAATGGGAGCGAAGGAAAATCACAGTGGCTTTCCTCGTATAAATGTTCTTTATAATTGTATCCGGCAACATCGAGGGCATCCAGAAAACCGATCTTTGCAGAGAGCTCCGGAAAAGCGGCAGCCAGTGTAACCGGGCGCGTAGGATCCACTGCGCGTACTTCGTAAGCAAGCATGGAAGCCAGTGCTTTTAATCGCTCTGCATTCGGCCGATCCGGATTGTATACGCGCTCTGCGGCAGGCTTGTTTGCATCATTGTTTCCGGTCATGGTCTGAAACAGAGGATGGCAGTAAGGATCATTTGGATAATCAATTTCATTTCCAATGCTCCAGAGAATTACACTTGGATGATTTCGGTCGCGCAATACCATAGCAGACAGATCTTCTTTCTGGTACTGAGGAAAGTACTTGTAATATCCCTGATGCTTTGGAGGATAAACATTATGACCGGTAGACCATTTGTTTTTTGGCCCTTCCCACTCATCAAATGCTTCATCCATAACAAGAAAGCCCATTTCATCACATAGATCGTACAGTTCCGGCATATGCGGATTATGGCTCATACGGATGGCATTGCAGCCCATTTCTTTGAGCTTTTCAAGGCGGCGTATCCAGATTTCTTTTGTAACGGCGGCACCGAGTGCACCGGCATCGTGGTGAACGCAGACCCCCTTAATTTTCATGGGGATTTCATTCAGAAAGAATCCATAATCGGCATCAAAACGGAAGGTGCGGATACCTACACGGAACTTGTCTGCAAGAAAGGCGGAGTCATCCTTGGCTTTGTGGAGCCATGTTTCGAGTGTATATAAAGATGGATGTTTCGGAGACCACAGTGTTGGCTGTGCTACCGTTCCTTCAGTCTTTAGTTTTGCGGTTTCTCCAGGAAGAAGAGTGGCTCTCTGCTCGGCGAAAAACACCGTGTTTCCATTTTGATCACGCAGATACTGGACCAGTGAAAAAGAGGTTTCCTGATCTTCCATATTACAGATCTCTGTTGTGATAGAAAGATCCGCTGAGATTTTATCTGCCCTGTTTATGGAAAAGCAGGTGCCATATGGTGTAACGTGAAGAAGATCTGTAACAAGGAGCGTTACCTTTCTTGTGATTCCGGAACCGGTAAACCATCGGGAATCTGAAATCTCTGTCCGGTCTACACGGACGCTGATTTCATTGATACCATCTGTACCAAAAACAGCCTGGGATGTTATGTCATAGAAAAAAGGTGTGTATCCATTGGGATGAAAGCCGTGATAATAACTGTTGAACCAGACCTGGCTTTCTTTGTAGACACCGTCAAACAGCAGCACGATGCGTTTTCCACGATACTTCTCAGGCAGGGAAAAGGTTCCACGATACCATCCGATGCCGCCGGCTGCATATCCGGTGCCGCTGGAATAGGATCTGGAAAATGGCATTGCAACAGACCAGTCATGTGGAAGCTCGACAGCTGTCCAGCCAGTATCATCATAGTCTTTTTTCCAGGCATCCGGCTCTTCGCCATAGTGAAATTTCCAGGAATGATGGAGATAAATTGTTTGGGTATTCATAGATTTATAACCTCCTGTTTTTATCATGATATTTCAATTTTTATACGTTCCTATGGTTTTTATTATAAAGAGTTCATCTGAAAAATCCATGGAAAAGAGAGGGATTTTTTGTAAAATAGCGACTTTAGGATTGACTTTTACGTGCAAAAAGTCTATCCTTGAATTTGAAATGAAAAGGGTTTCAAAAAATTGGAATAGAGTAAGAGTTTCAAGAGGGCGATTTATGAAAAAAGAAAAAAACATTTATACTATTGCAAAAGAAGCAGGCGTTTCGCCGGCGACGGTGTCTCGGGTCATGACGAAAAATGCCCGGGTAAGCGAGGAAAAAAGAAAAAAAGTGGAGGAAATCATACAAAAATATGATTATCGCCCCAATGCGCTAGCACAGGGGCTGACAAATGCAAGAACAAAAATCATTGGCATTCTTGCAGCGGATATGATGAATCCCTTTTATGCACAGCTTGTGGACGAATGCGTAAAGGAAATTGGTGCAAGTGGATATGTTCCCATGATATTTTCATCTCAGAGCAGTTATGAAATGGAAGAACAGTATTTGCAGAAGATGTTTGACCTGCGTGTGGATGCAATTATTTTAATGGGAGGAAAATCAGACCAGCTCGTTACAGATTTGGAATATGTGGATTTGCTTGATCGAATCACAGACACTACACCGATTATTACAACTGGAAAAATAGAAGGATCTCTTTGTTATCAGGTATGCATTGATGAAATGGCGAGTGTAGACCTTGCCATGGAGCATCTTTTTTCGCTTGGCCATCGGCATATTGCACTGATCGGCGGGAAAAATCACATCCGGTCAACATATGATAAACGAATGCGGTATCGTATGCTGCTTCGTAAAAATGGAATCACATACAGAGAACGCTATGTAACGGATTCGGATTACAACATCGAAGGGGGGTACCAGTGTATGGAAAAACTCTTTCAGGAAAATCGTACGATGCCGACTGCCGTAATTGCAATCAATGATTTCAGCGCAATCGGAATTCTTCGGTGTATTGAGGAACATCATTTGTCTGTTCCGCAGGATATATCGCTTGTCAGCTTTGACGGAACCTTTCTGTCAGATATTGTTAACCCGAAGCTTACCAGCGTTTGCTATGATTATGCTTCTTTTGGAAAAATGCTGGCTGCGTCTGCGGTAAAACTTCTTTCAGGAGAAGAGATTCCGAAAATTCAGCAATGTGTGTCGCGTTTAATCGTACGCGAATCCACGATATTGCAATAATATCACATTATCGATTCAGAAGCATGTAATTTCATATAGCCAGATAATTCTTCTCTTTGATTTTAAAAGACCATCAGAGAGAAGAATTTTTTTGCACTAATTTTGGAATGTTTGCAGACATGGTGATATTGATCCTGGAACAGATTTTGGCTTTTGTAAGAGAGATACCGACAGATCAAAATGGCGGTAAATAGCGCGTTTTCAGAAAGAAAAAAAGTGGATATACATAGAGGAATAAAGGGGTGATTTGTCAAATTGTCAACTAATTCAGATGGCTTTAAAAAAAAGAAAGCAAATTATACAAAAAACAAGTTGACAAATCAAAGCGGAAGGAGTATAGTACGAAATATGAAAAGGGTTTCACGAAAGTGCCAATTAAAAAGATATGTGATTTGGAAAGATGTATAAGTTAAGTGCTTTTTAGATGGAATTATCGTTATAATATACAGGAAAAGCAGTAAAAGCAAAGATACATTCATCATGATCACTTTTATTTTTGGAAAAACGTGAAAACGGTTTCATATAAAGGCTGCAAATTATGTGCAGACAAATTTTCACAAACTGCAAAATAGGAGGAACGCAACGTGAAAGGAAAAAGGAACCAAACGACAGCAGCTCTTCCGGCTGTCCCCAGTAAAAAGAATCGAGCATGGAAGACTTTTCGCAACAACAAAACACTTCTTCTGATGTGTTTGCCAGCAGTCATCTTTTTTATCGTGTTTAACTATTGCCCATTGCCGGGCGTATGGATTGCATTCACGAGTTACAATTTTCGGGATGGTATTTTTGGAAGCCCTTTTGTAGGATTATCAAACTTTGAATTTTTGATTTCTTCCGGTGAATTGTGGACTTTAACGAAAAATACAATTTTATACAATCTGGTTTTTATTCTTCTTGGAAATGTTTTTCAGATCGTAATTGCTCTTATGCTGAATGAAATCAGAAGTAAATTTTTTAAAAAGGTATCACAGACAATCATGTTCCTTCCGTATTTTATTTCTGCTGTACTGATTGGGGCGATCGCATTTAATATTCTGAATTATGACACGGGTGCATTAAATGCACTTCTTCGTGAAACGGGTGCTGACCCAATACAGATTTACAGCAAAGCTGGTTTATGGCCCTTCATCATTATTTTCTGTAACATGTGGCAGCAAACAGGTTATGGTTCTGTTGTTTATTTCGCGGCAATCTGCGGTATTGATTCCAGTATGGTAGAAGCAGCAGAGGTAGATGGCGCTACCAGCTGGCAGAGAATTCGTTACATCATTCTTCCTTCCCTGAAAGGAACCTTTATCATTCTGCTTCTGTTTGCGCTTGGCGGAATCATGAAAGGAAACTTTGGTTTGTTCTGGAACCTGACAGGTGGTGCGAATTCACAGTTGTTCCCGACAACTGATATCATTGAAACCTTTGTATACCGTACAATGACGACACAGAATAACTTTGCAACATCTTCTGCCGTAGGTTTGTATCAGTCTATTTTTGGATTTGTTCTGGTTATGTTCAGCAACTGGGTGGTAAAACGACTTGATCCGGACTATGCACTGTTTTAGGAGGAGAAGAAAATGAAAAATCGTAATAAAATCAAACTGGATCCAGGGACGCGAGCTTTACGAATTATCTCCTACGTATTTGTGAGTATTTGGGCGCTCATCTGCTTACTTCCATTTATCCTGGTTATTTCTGCATCTTTCAGTACCGAGAGTATTGTAGCGAAAGAGGGATTTGGGCTTTTACCCAAAGGGTTTACTCTGAGTGCATATGAACTGGTATTTCGTTCACCTAAAATGATTCTTGGCTCATACGGAGTTACCATTGCACTGACGGTATGCGGAACAGTTGTTGGTCTGTTTATCATTGCGATGACCGGTTATGCATTACAAAGAAAGGACTTTCCGTTTCGAAATGCATTGTCATTTTTTATTTACTTTACAACACTGTTTTCCGCCGGTATGGCACCAACCTATATCTGGGTTTCCAGGTACCTGAAATTAAACGGAAGTTATATGGCAGTATTTTTACAGCTGTTAATGTCTCCGTGGCTGATCATTCTGATGAAGAATTTTGCAAAATCGGTACCATATGAAATTACAGAATCCGGAAAAATTGACGGAGCGGGAGACTTTAAAATTTTCGTATCACTGATTTTCCCGATGTTAAAGCCGGCACTTGCAACGGTAGGACTTTTTCTGGCACTGGGATACTGGAATGAATGGTATCTTTCTTCTCTGTATCTGAACAGTTCTGTAACCTATAAACCATTACAGTACTACTTATATCAGATCATCAATACAGCAAATGCACTGAAAAACTCTGTAGCAGGTGCAAATGTCAGTGTGGCAGGGGTTTGCATATAATAAAGTAGAAAGAAAGGAATAAATTATGACAGAAAGAGATA
>OKSD01003267.1_pt1 | contig 12591 bp, 10 predicted proteins | sample 1601221 | NCBI WGS metagenome assembly OKSD01 (sample SAMEA3541550, study PRJEB24748) | human gut metagenome | biome: human gut; feature: human-associated habitat; material: faeces | place: China | collected 2012
TTAGCTCTATTCTTGCTTCTGTCTCTTCTTCATTGACTTTCGCTTCTAGGCTTCCTATTTCTATTCCTACATTTATCAACTGATCATTATTTTCTGGCTTTACTTCTATTCCATTTTCTAATGTAACATAGCTGGCATATCTATATAGCCCTATCTCTCCTTTATGGTTTGAGATTTCTATTGTCTTACTATAATGTGTTGCATCTTCTCTTTCTGCCGTATACCATCTTAAATCATCTTGTCCATTTCTTTCTGTCCATACTGGTATCATGACTCTTGATATTCCTTGCTTACTATCTACTATTTCTACATTTACTTTGAATTTACCATTTCCTTTATTTTCAGCTGTCATTTTAATATTTGGTTTAGTCACTTCAAATGTTGTTTTTGTAAGCATTGTCATGCTTCCATCATTTCCATACATATAACTGTGTACATTATAGATCCCTGCTGTTTTATGATCTTTGATCTTTACTGTATATACATAGTTTCCTTTGTTATCTCTTGTTGCTGTATACCATCTTAGATCATCTTGTCCGCCTTCTTCACTCCATACTGCAAATCTGACTTCTCTTCCTACTCCTGTTATATCTGTATCTTTTAGCTCTATTCTTGCTTCTGTCTCTTCTTCATTGACTTTCGCTTCTAGGCTTCCAACTTGGATTTGTCTTGATTCTTGATTACTACTAAAATTTGCAATATTATCATCACTCTCTTCAGATTCTAAAGTATTACTCTTTTCATCAAGTATATTAGATTCTTCATTTTGATTATCATTGTCTTCTGTAATATTTTGATCCATATTATCCTCGTTTTGATTGTCTATTTCGCTTTCAGTATTTAAGGAATATTCCGCGCTCAAATTATTACTTTCATCTGCCGCAGAAACATCAATAGGTGGAACAGCCATAATAGACAATACTAGCATTGGAATAACTGCTTTCTTCATTCAATTCCCTGGTATATTGTAATTGACTCTTCTAAGTAGTCATAAACAATATACATTCCTTTCTATCAATCTTATTTATCCGTGATTGATGACGGTCTTGTTATCTTGTAATATTGAAATATGTGAATGTGGATTTGTGTAATTCCTCGTAGCTTGACTACTTCGAGGAGGTCCTTACCACACCTTATTCCTGATTAATGATTAGTTAGATGAGTCTTGAATTCCTATTTTGAACCAGGTTTTATGGTCTAAGTGTTGTGGATACCATTTCACATAATTTATTTTGAAAGGATTTTTATTTATGAAATTAATTGGCATCGATATTGGAAAAAACAAACATTTCTTTTGTATCATGGATAAAGATTCTGGTGAGATTGTTTCTCAGCCTGCTTCCTTTTCCAATGATAAAGAAGGTTTTGATTTCCTATTACAAAAAATTAAATCTTATCCAAATAATTCTGTACTCATCGGTATGGAAAATACGGGACATTATCATTTTGCTTTGTTGAAATACCTTCTAGACTTACAATATACTGTTGCTTTAATTAATCCTAAAACAACTGATTTCAATCGTAAGATGCAAGGTGGTATTACTAAAAATGATAAGCTCGATACAATCAATATCTGTGATGTTCTTGATACTCCTGAGCGTAAAAAACAGTATCGTATAACTAAAGTCAACAAATTCGATCTTTATGAACAAAAACAGCTGACTAGACAGCATCACAATCTTAAAGAAGAATTAAATGTTTATAAAAACAGATTACAAAAATCTATCGATATTGTTTTTCCTGAATTTAACAGCTTATTTAAGTCCAAATATGGAACTGTCTACATGAATATTCTTAAAACATTTGGAAGTGCTGAAAATATCGCTAATACTGATATTAGAACCATCCGTAAATGTTTTGAAATCGGTGGCAGAGGCAACCGTATTTCTTTAACTCCTGAAAGGCTTAAAGAACGTGCTAGATCTTCTATTGGAATTTCTTCAATAGCTGAAGTTATTCAAATAAAACATTTAACCGCTCAAATAGAACTGATTGAAGAACAGCTAACTGAAATAGATAAAAAAATAGAAGAGTTCTCCATCCAAAATAACTCTCCTATCCTATCCATACCAGGAATATCTCACTTCTCTGGTACTTCTATTCTAGCGGAATTAGGAGATATAAGCAACTATTCTAAGCCTTCTCAAATCATTAAATTTGTAGGAGTTGCTCCTTTACACTATGAATCAAGTCAGTTCAATGCACAACATACAGCTATTACCAAGAAAGGATCCAAATATTTAAGAAAGACCCTATATCAGATAATACTTCCTGTAATAAGACACAATCCTGTGTTCAATAAGTATTATCAGTTAAAGATTTCTCAAGGCAAAGGTCATCGTTGTGCTCAAGGACATTGTGTAAGAAAGCTGCTTAGAATCATCTATCATCTTTTAAAAACAAATCAACAGTTTGATCCTCAATTATTGAGGTAACCAACATAATGTAACCTCTTACATAGACTTGCTTTATTGCAGGTCCTTTTCGTCGTACTATAAAACACAAATCACTATTCACTTTTCAATGTTCTCTTACATTTCTAACCAAAAATTCAAAATTTTAAATTTTTCAAACTTTTTCATAAAAATTACTTGAATTTTATATAGTTAGCTCCTCGCCTTTTTTTAATTATAATACAATCCAATTATTTTTCCTATTTATATTTTATATCAATTACAGCTAAAAATAAATTTTAATATTATTTTCTAATAAAACAACCGCTAATAACATTTTATTAACTTAAACTCATTATAAATAACAACCAAACAACCATATTTGGAACCAAGTAACATTGAAGAATAACCACTTTAAGGAATATAATTAATATATAAATATTTTTATGGGAGGAGAAGAAAAATATATGAACAAACGAAAAAAAATATTTAGTATGGCACTAGGCGTACTAATGGCTTTTTCAATCATGTGTTCTAATATTAATTTAGTAAATGCTGAAAACAGTAATCAAAATCTTTCAGCATCTATTATTGAAAATGGAACATGCGGTAAAAAAGCTAATTGGACACTTTATAGTGATGGAAAATTAGAAATTAGCGGAACAGGAGACATGGATGATTATGGCCCTAAAACTACTGAAACAAGTTTTATATTTGTACCAGCTCCATGGGATAGTCAAAAGGAAAATATTACAAGTATCGTAATTGATAATGGTATTACACATGTTGGAGCCTATACATTTGGAGGATGTGAAAATGTAATTTCACTTAATATTTCAAATTCTGTAACTTCACTTGGGCAATGTTCATTTGATAACTTACTAAAGATTGAAAAAATATCTATACCTAATAGTGTTACATCGATAGGTGCTGAAGCATTTAGCTATTGTGAAAATTTAAAATCAATTACTTTACCAAATAATCTAAAAATCATATCAGGAGATATGCTTACAGGATGTTATAGTCTAGAAACAATCACAATTCCAGAAAGTGTTACAGCTTTAAGTTGGCAATCTTTTTGTGAATGTACAAGCTTAAAAAAAGTAGTTCTTCCAAAAGGATTAACTGATTTAGGGGAATGGACATTTTATGAATGTCACAATTTAGAAGAAATAAACATACCTGATGGTGTTACTCAAATTAATTCTGGTGTATTTCAAAATTGTTACAAGTTAAAAAGTATTACAGTACCTAAATCTGTTACCGCTATAGATAACGGTTATGAAAATGTTGAACCATTTAACAAGGATTACATTACTTTAAAAGTATATGATGGGTCTTTCGGATTAAATTATGCTAAAGAAAAGGGTTTTAAATATGAAGTAATTGCTGAAGATATTTCATTTAAGAAAAATTCAGTTAGCTTAAATAAAAATCAAACATACCAATTACAACCAGTTCTTTCACCTAGTGGATCTATTGCATCTGATATTAAATGGACTACTTCTAATAAAAATATTGTAGATGTTAAAGATGATGGAACTATTTCTGCCATGTCAAAGGGAACTGCAACAATTACAGCAGCTCTCTCTAATGGTAATGTTGCAACATGTACAGTAACTGTCTATGATTCTTCAATAAGCATTGTTACTCCTAGTATTGATACTTCAAAAGAAGTAGAAAAGGCTATTATTGGAATTAATGATTCAGTATCAAATACTATTTTAAAAGAAAATACTGATGATATTATTAAAAACGTATTATTAGATAATAATATCTCAAGCATCAGTGAAAAAACTGCTTCAAAAATAAAAGAAGCTATAAAAACTGGAAAATCCATAACAACTCTTGTAGAAACAAAAGTAGTTGATGAAAAAGATATTTCTAAAGATAATCAAAGTAAAATAAAAGATGCAATTAAAGAATTAGAAAAGAAAAACACAGTCAATATCTATCAATATCTTGATTTAAGTATACTTCTTCAAGCAAATAATGAAACTTTAGGAGAAATTAATCAACTTAATCAACCTATTAAATTTACTATTAAATTACCTACAGATTTAATTAAAGATAGCAGAAAGTTTTATATAGTTAGAATTCATGAAGGAAAAACTGATATACTTGATACAACTTTAAATAAAGACAATACATTAACATTTGAAACAGATAAGTTCTCTACATATGCATTAGTATATGCTGATGAAAAGCCAATAAGTCAACCAAATCAAAAAACAACGAACAGTGTTAAAACAGGTGATAATTCATTATTAAATAGCTATATGTTATCATGTATAATAAGTTTATCAACAATCTTATTTATTTATAAAAAGAAAATTTCTTAATTAAAAAGTATATGTTATAAAAACACAAAAGAACAAAGTAAATTATAAACTTTGTTCTTTTGTTTACATAATAATTAAAATGAATTCACATATTACTTAAGGCCTCTCTAACATTCATAAATTAAAATTTTCTAAATAACACGCAATATAAAAACATGAGGTTTGTACTACAGAATAACCTCATGTTATTTAATTAGTTCTATATCACAAAATTATTTTTTATAACGTTTAGAGTATAAAAAATAAAACAATGATCATCACAACCATTAACCCAATAAAAATCTTTAAAATATTTTTATCTTCCCTATTTCTTAAAAAAACCATTATTAAACCAATAAATAATGCAATAATAGTTCCAAGAGACAAATTCATCTTTAGAATAAAATCAGCAGTTAAATTTTTAGAATTCAATTGATTAAAATTAATACTAACCAAAGAAAATATAGAGACAAAAATTCCCATCATTGTAAGAATATTTGTATATATTGAAGATTCTTTATCTTCCAACTCTTTTTTTGCTTTTTCAACTTTGCGTGTTCTTTCTTCATAGTAGTCTTTATACTTAGATAATCCCTTATACTTCCATTCTTCATTAAACGATGCATTACCTTGTTGATCATAGGTAATGTCTGGTTTTGAAGATAATTTTATAAAAATTAGTTGAGCAATAGGCATATCTTTTGTAATTTTAAAAATATTTGATGAAATATTTTCTACTCTTATATAAATCGGTGTTCTATGCCCTGGATTATAAACCGGTGCAACAATTGAAATACCATTTCTAATTAATGAATTCTTATTTTCAATCTTAATCATTAAATCCATTGGAACAGAAATTTCTTCGATACATCTAACCATAATTGCTTGTTGTGGTTTTAAATCATATTCCTCAACATTAGTGTCATCTGTAATAATTTCTTTTACATGAATATCGTAAGAAATAGATTGAACATTTTTTTGATTATAACCATTAATAAAAATTTCTTGATTTCTTTGAATTATATCCTTATCTACTAATACCATAATTTCATCCCCTATTTATATGATTATATTACCACTTTGAACATATGAAAACAAATAATTTATAAGCTATTATTTTCACCTATATTTTAAAAATTTAATTTCTACCATTCAATAACTTCTGGATATTCTATATTCACATCTTCTATTTGATCAATAGATATTTGATGTTTATGTGCATAAGCTTTTATTCTTTTTTCTATATTCTTATACTCTTTATTCTTCTTAATAAAATTTCTTGTTATATCTATTAATTTATCTTTTCTTTGAGCTATTTGAGTCTTTATTAAATCTAAATTACATTGATCAATATATAGTGTTACATAATCTACATAATCAGGATTTTCCTTATTATTAAGACTATATAATTTATTAAACTCATCACTACCAATCACTTCCTCGAGTGATTGGTAAATACTTGAGGATAAAAGAGATAATAATGCTTTATCTTTAAAGTAATTAGAATATGAATTTATCATTTTATATTCTTGATTATATTGATTCCTTTTACCATAATAACCTTTTGAATAAACAAACATATCAGGTACTGCCAATGCTAAAAATATTACTTCTGGATAAAGAATATTCACACTATGATATATATTTTGATTACATTCATGAGTACCAAACTCTTCCTTTATATTTGAACCTAAGACATTATCTTTTAAAACAATTTCCCTATCTCCCATATAAGCATGTCGTATATCATAACATAGTCCTAATAATCTGTTCTTTACACCCTCATATAAATCACCGACTTCTTCACTCGTCCCTGTCATTCTATAAATTGCGCTCACTAAATCATTAAAATCATCAAGGTCTCCTTGAATTGTAACACCTGTTAAATGCTTTGTTGCTTTTACATATATCATATTTATCACCTACTTCACTTTATAAATTTCTACTTACCTAAACCTTTTACTTTTTCTACTATTTCTACCTTATTTAACAAAGGTATATATCTTTCAAAAGCATTGACCACTTTTAAATAACCCCTTATACAATTTTATTGTGTTTTATAATAAATAAATGTGTATTTAAAAAATACACATTCACTACTTCTATAACGATCCCTTACCATAAACAACGCCTTTAATCGTTTTATAAATAATCGTAAAATCTAACCAAATAGACCAATTATGATAATAATAATCATCTAATTTACAACGATAATTAAATTCAACATCACTTCTACCATTAGCTTGCCACATTCCTGTAACACCTGGTTTACATTTAATAATAGAATTGTAATATTGTCCCATATCTTTCTTTTCTCTTGGTAAATAAGGTCTAGGACCAATTAATGACATTTCACCTAATAAAACATTAATAAATTGTGGCCATTCATCTAATGACGTTTTTCTTAAAAACTTTCCTACTGGTGTAATTCTTGGATCATTGACTAGTTTTTTATTTGTCAGATATTCTTCTTTGATTTTTGGATCTTTTTCCATCAATTCATCCAAAATTCTTTCAGCATTTGGTACCATTGATCTAAATTTATAGATTTTAATCATTTTCCCATTTTTACCAATTCTATCTTGACTAAAAATAATACTATCATGATCTCCGCTTTTGACATATTTATATTTTACAAAAGCAATCAAAGGAATTAACGTTAAACATCCAGCAATTCCTGCACAAATATCAATAAATCTTTTCATAGTATTAGCAAGAGCCGACATTTCATTATTTGCTGTTGCAATCAGTAATTGTCCATCAAAATCCTGAACTTCAGAAGAAAAAGTCATTGTTCCATTAACATCTGGTAAATACTTAACACTTTCAACTTTTCCATAAATATCTGACATCACCTTATCAATTACTTCTTCACTTGCTTCTGGTAAAGCCACAATAATTTGTTCAATTTTTAAAGTTTTAATAGCCTCATCCAATTCTTCATAACTATAAATAAAACTATTTTTAATCACATTTTCCTGTTTAAAATCAAATAACTGATCTGTCCAATTCGCATCCACATAACCTTCTACTTGTGTTAAAGCAAAACGATTGTTATTTGATATTTTACCAAGTCTTGCTGCTTCATATCCTGTTCCAATAACTAATGTTTTTCTAGCAAACTGTTCTCTAAAAGCAATTCGAATATAACGATCTGCCAGTAAACATATAATAAACATCGATGCAACCATAATTGTCAAATGCATTCTTCTTTCATAACCTGTTGATTTAGGCACTAAAACAAGTAATGCGATATAAAAACAAAAACTTGATTTAACTAACGCTTTAATTTCATCCCATATTAAACATGTATTTAATGAATAATGTCCATATATAAATAAGAATAGGAAATAAAGTATTCCTGATCCAATGATTAAATCTAAATCCATATGGAAGTATAAACATATAAAGTAATACATTATTACTTCTATTAAAAGTAACATAAAGGGCATTATTTTTCTATTCATATTTTACACCTCTTATTATGTCCATTATATCGTAATTCGATTATTAATGCTATCTTTTCTCTTTTATAGTATAATAGATATATCAAAACTTTGGAGGGTCAATATGAAGTTTTTTTATGAAGGTATCAATAAATTTATGTATAAACATCCTTTTATAAAATCTTGTGTCTATTTTGCATCAAAATTTTGTCCATGGATGGTCGCTATATTTTATTCACTCTTTTTATTAAAAATAGTGATAGAATCACAAACTGGTTTTTATCTTTTATTTATTAAACCATTTGTCGTTTTATTAATTACTGTTCTACTTAGAATATTAATTGATAGACCTCGTCCTATTCAAAAGTATGACCTTAAACCTATTGATGATAAAAAAAGAATAGGTCATTCTTTCCCAAGTATTCATACGAGTTTAGCTATTTCTATTGCTTTGACCGTTATTGCTCGAGGACCAAATATGGGATTATTACTCTCAGCACTTGCTATTACAATTACTTGTACAAGACTGCTTACAGGTGTTCACTATTTAACAGATATTCTTGCAAGTATTTTAATTGCCCTTGCTATTTATATGATTTAACGAAATAAGAAAATTATTTCGTTTTTTTATTTTTTAAAAGAAAAAATGATTTTTGTTGTCTATATAAATAATGAAGGGAGAAACTATGGAAACAAAAATCAAACCTAAAAGAATTACCGATTTTAAAAATGATCTTGTATTTAAGTATTTATTATCAAATATGAAAGATGAGCAATGTAGGCGTTTATTAAAACTTATCATCGAAGATGTTATGGATATTAAATGTAAGAAAATTAATGTCTTAAATTCAGAGCTTAATCCTCATCATATAAGTGATAAAGATATGATCTTAGATATTCAGGTAATAACAGAAGATGGTGAACTGGTCGATATTGAAATGCAAAACAGTATATTCTCTAAAGAACTCTATCATCGTCTTCAAGCTTATGAAGCTAGAATGATCGATCATCAAGTCAATCGTGGAGATGAAAGATATAGTGACCATCTTCATAAAGTGAATTTGATTACTTTTATTAACGATATTGATAAAGATAATCTTGTATTGATTGACAGTTATGTGCCTAGAAATGAATATGGAAATGTGAGAAAGTTTAACTTAGCAACAAGCTACTTTGTCCAACTTCCATTTATTAAAGTTATTGAAAAAGAAAAAAGACTAGAAAACTTTTCAAGATTAGAAATCTTAATCTACATCTTATATCATGGACTTACCCATGATATAATATCTTTAGATAATGAGGTGGTAACAATCATGAAAGATAAGATGGAACAATTCAATGAAGATGAAGAACTTGTTTTAGCGGCAGAAAAAAGACAACTTGTTAAAATTCAACATTATCATGAAGGACAAAGAATGCATGAAGAAGGAAAACTAGCAAGTAAAAAAGAAGATACATTAATGCTTTTTAAAAGTAAATTTCCTCAAGAAGATAACGAATTATTAGAAAATCTTACTTTACAACAATATGATCATATATTTAAAGCACTTATTGAAAATAAAGATTTAAAGACAATCAAAAAAATCATTGGAAAATAATCCAATGATTTTTTAATAACACACATAAATATATCTGCCAAATTTCACAAATTCTGTTTTCTTCCTTAAGATACGATTTCTTATTTCAAAACCTGCTTGTTTGATTTCTTGATCCATTTGTTCATAACTTACTAAAACAAGTTTATTACATAATTTTCTAGCACTATTAATAATATCACACTGTTCTTTATAAGTAATCGGTGTATAAAGATTATAAGGAATATCAATAATAGCAATATCATAATGTCCTTGATGCTTATTAATATCATCTTTTGTAATCAACATACCATCAAAACCAAAATGATTTAAATTACATCTTGCTTTCCATGAAATATCCCTTGAGATATCAAATCCTTTGATAGAATACCCTAAAGCTAGTCCTTCTAAAACAACTGTACCCATTCCACAACACGGATCTATCATTGTTTTTGTTTGATCATTTTCTCCAGCAATATTAATCAATGTTCTTGCAAGTCTAATATCTAAAGAATTTGAAAAAGTATTTGGTTTATCATCATATTTTTTCCATGATGGAACACCATGGTGATAATACCCAATAATCCATAAGTCATTCACTTTTGTAAGAGCAATTGTATGCTTTGGTTTGGACATATTCACACTGCCCGCTATAAACCATGAAATATCTTTACATTTATCAAGTGTTTCTTGATAATCTGGATGGCTAATAGGATTTTTTAAATAAATGACTTTAAAATCTTGATAATTATGATTTTGGCGTTTAACTTCCTCTTTTAAGTCATCAAAATTGGAACTTATCGCCCAAATATCTATTTTTCCTTTCATAAAAACACTTATATTGACATCAATATCTTTATTTGTAATAAAACATTGTTGATATTCTTCATGAAAAAGATATTTAAATTCTAATGCACATAAATCATATTCTTCTGGTGGATAATTAAATAAATAAAAGTATTGTTTCATATTTTTCTTACCTCTAGTGTCCTATTTTAACAATACATCTTCATTTTGGCTACTTAAATAATCATAAATATGATATATTATCTCCAGGAGGCGACTATGAACTATTTAAAAAACTTAAAAGAACAGTTTACTTTTGATCAACTGTTATTAATATTTACATGTTTTAGTTTTACTTTTCCTTTTTATATATTAGGACCTATTTTATTGATTGAATTTATTTATTTGTTAGTATCAAAAAAAGCAATCATTGCCTTAAAACAAACACCACAAATTAAATTTCTCTATTTGTTTGTTTTAATCTCTTTAAGCATCTCCATTATTCATAAAAATATTTTAGGAGCACTTGCAACACTAGGAATATTTATTGCTATTATTTTAATGGTTTATTATCGAAAACATATTAATCAATCGACCTTTGAATTTATTATTGATATGTTGATTGTGTTATCTATTCTTTGGGCAATATATGGAATTTATGAACAATTTCAAATTTATCATCGTTTAGGTGTTGATCATTTCACCTTTAAAGTTTATGCAAGACGTGAAAATCGTTTAAATAGTGTTTTCTACAATGCCAACTATTATGCGATGATGATTGAATTTATTGCTGTATGTACTGTATATAAATTCTTTACTGTTAAAAACAATCTAAAAAGAAGTACTTTTTATGTTATTGTTGGTTTTTTAAACTTATTTATGCTTTATATGACAGGATGCCGTGCTGGTTATGTAGCAATTGCCGGAGCTATTTGTTTATTTCTTATTTTTAATAAGAACTATAAATTATGTGTTTTGATAGCTCTTGGATGTTTAGGAATTGCAGGTTTCTTTGTTTTAAATCCTGATAAATTCCCTAGAATAGAATATTTGATTTCAAATTTAGATGTTAGAATTCAAATTTGGAGTTGTGCTATTCAAGGTATCAAAGCTTCTCCACTACTAGGACAAGGACCATTTACTTATATGATGATTTTAGATAAATATAATGGACATTTAACACAACATGCCCATAGTGTTTATTTAGATCCTTTACTTTCATTTGGAATTATTGGACTCGCATGCCTTGTTCCTTATATTTATGATAACTGTAAACATCTTTATAAAATAAAAGAGCATTATTCTTATATTGCTCTTGTTATGGGATTTATAGGTGTATTATTAATTCATGGTATTTTAGATTATACGATTTTTTGGATACACACTGGTTTATTCTTCTTATTTGTATTATCTAGTTTTGAAATGTTTGAAACAAATCGTAATTAGCGATTTGTTTTTATTTTTGATATGTTTTATAGATTGTTGCTACTACAAATAAAAGAATAGATAACTCTAAATATTCTATATTAAATACATGTTTATAGACCCAATCAACAATCATAAAAAGCATTGGTATTCCTACCCAAACAATTGTTTCAATTAATTGATTTCTTTTAACATCCATCTTGATCACCTCTTAACAAAATACTACTCCTTTTTATGTTAAGAAAATATCAAGCAAGTGTAAAAAAAAGAACTTCTTTCGAAGTTCTATGCTCTTGCATTCATTGTATTTTGTTTTAATGAATTGACATATTCCATTTGATGTTTTGTATTTTCTTTTAATTCTTTTTGCATTCCTTCTAATGTCATATGTTCTACTTCTTTTGCTTCAGATTTCTTTCCACATACTTTTTCAAATGCTTCTTTTGCATCTTGTTGTAATGTGTTTCTCATTTGATTTCTTTGTTCTAATTTCATTTCTGATTCTTTGATTTCTCCTGCAACGGATTCAAAGATTTCTTCTTTTGTTAATTCTTTTCTTGCTTCATTTTCATGTTTTACATCTTGACTATTTTTAAAATACTTTCTTAAAGATTCTTTTGCTTCTGCGTTAATTTCATTGATACTC
>OKSD01003288.1_pt1 | contig 12514 bp, 9 predicted proteins | sample 1601221 | NCBI WGS metagenome assembly OKSD01 (sample SAMEA3541550, study PRJEB24748) | human gut metagenome | biome: human gut; feature: human-associated habitat; material: faeces | place: China | collected 2012
TTATTCTTGGGTTATGGAGGGAAAATATGGCAGCTTTTGAGAGAATCTGTTCGGGAATTCCGGATATGGATCAGGCACTGGATAATATCCGGTTGGGGGATAATGTGGTCTGGAGAGTTTCAAATCTCCAGGAATTCAGGTATTTCTGCGAACCTTATATAGAGCAGGCAATCAAGGACAATAGAAGAATTGTATATTTTCGATTTGCCAGTCATGAGCCGCTGGTAAAAGAATGTCCACAGGTAGAACGTATAGAAATTCCCTTATCACACAGGTTTGAGGATTTTACTGTCAAAATACATAAAATCATTGAAAAAGAAGGTTTTGATGTATTTTATGTATTTGACTGTCTTTCAGAACTTCAGACAGCCTGGGCAACAGACCTTATGATGGGAAACTTCTTTCGTGTTACGTGTCCGTTTCTTTTTACACTGGATACAGTTGCATTTTTTCCGATTATCAGGGGAAAACATTCTTTTCATGCAGTAAAGAAAATATTAAATACTACACAGTTGCTTCTGGATGTCTATTCTGACAGGAGAAACACATACGTCCGTCCTGCAAAAGTGTGGAACAGAGATTCGGAAACCATGTTTCGACCACATATTTACCGGATTTGCGATATCGCAATATCACACTGCGACAAATCCTTATTTTGTGAGAAATAGGGCAATAACAAGGATACCCTTCCGCACGGCGCACACTGTGCTTTTGAAATCACATTATTGCAAGCAATAATGTTCACTCTTTTGCTTGTGTGCGCCTTTTTCCACGCAAGTACAAAAGTATCTTGCGTGGGTTTTATAATATGGTTCCCTTCCGGGGGATTCTCACGTCGTTGCTATGCAACTCCTCAGAATGACAGAAAGTGTTTCGTATGCAATGATATAAGTTATAGTGAGTTGTATGTGAAAAATAATATATTGACACTGTACGCGCGAAGTAGTATAATTATATAAGTATGAAAAGGCGTGTTTTCAAAAATAAAAAAGGCTTTACGCTGGTGGAACTTATCGTGACAATTGCCATTATGGCGATTCTTGCCGCGGCGGTTACGCCTGCCGTTTACGTCACGACAAAACGCCGCCAGAAGAGCGCTGCCGAAACCGACACGCAGACTATGTACAGGAACGCGATCGCGGCGGTTACGTACCTTTCGGGGCAGTATATTTATCCCAACAAGCCGGATCCGCGCAAAGAAGACGTGGACAACGGCGTGCACGGGTGGTACGTCACGTATTCCGCAATGGTGTGCAAGCGCATTTATCAGACCGTAATCGGGCTGGACATTCCCGTCAAATACTATAACCCCGATGCGTCGGGGACGGAAAAGGTCCTTGTGCCCGACGGCTGCAACGCGGTGGAGCGCAGTTCCTTTGTCAACGCGGACAACAAAAATCCTTATATCGTCATTCAGGTTGTGGGCGTTACGAATAACGACGAAATCGAATATTACCTCATCGTCAGCTACCACAACGACAAGAATAAGTTTGAGGCTTGGGACGGCGGCGCGACGGTGCAAACGGCTACGCTTGAATACGTCACGAAAGATCCGACGACAAATCCGCAACTTAACCGCGCATATCAGACCAACAAGGGCACTCCCATCCGCTATACGTTCAAAATAAGAACAAAGTAAGGCTATTATGAAATATATCTTGCAGTTTTTTTACCTGGTTTTACAGTTCACCTGGGGCGCGATTCAGAACGTCCTGGGGTTTTTGCTTTTCCTGAAAAATATCAGGTGCGAGCACGCCTATTACCACGGCGCAATCCTGACCTTCCACGAGGGCGATTGGGGCGGCGTGTCGCTGGGCGCGTTTATCTTCATCAACGGCAAGCGCGGCGATGAGTACAAAAAAACCGTGTCCGTGCATGAGTACGGCCATACCATTCAGTCGCTGATTCTGGGGCCGCTGTATCTGTTTGTCGTCGGGATTCCGTCGTTTGTATGGTGCAACAACAAAAAGTGCATCGCTTATAGACAGGAACAAAATAAATCCTATTACGATCTGTATTGCGAAAGCTGGGCGAACAGGCTCGGCGAGGCGGTCACGCACGAGGAGGCACCGCACAAGTGAAAGAAAAGTTCAACGGGGTACTTTTGCATATAGGAAGTCTGCCGTCTGAATACGGCGTCGGCGCGCTGTCCGAGGGCGCGTTTTCTTTTGTCGATTTTTTGGCGGACGCGAAGGTCGATTTCTGGCAAACGCTGCCGTTATCGCCAACGTCTTTCGGCGACAGCCCGTATCAGTCGCCGTCGGCATTTGCGGGGAATCCGTACTTTATCGATATAAATACGCTTGTTAAACGCGGGCTTTTGACGGAAAACGAGGCAAAACGCGCCAAAACAAAATCACTTGACTACGCCGAAATTTTTAACTCGCGATACGACGTGCTGCGCTGCGCGTTCAAAAGATTTCAAAAAAATTCCGATTATTCAAAGTTTCTTGAAAATAACGAATATTGGCTGGACGACTTCGCGCTGTTTATGGCGCTCAAAGTCAAAAACGGGTTTTCGTCGTTCGATACGTGGGAAAAGGACGAAAGACGGCGCGATACGCTGTCCGACGAAAAAATCGCCGCGCTTCAGGACGAGTGCGATTTCTGGCGGTTTTTACAGTTCGAGTTCTATCGCGAATTAACCGCGCTTAAAGACTACGCAAAATCCAAAAACGTCGCGCTTATCGGCGATATTCCCATCTACGTTGCGTACGACAGCGCGGACGTCTGGGCGCACCCCGAAATATTCAGACTTGACAAAAATATGCGCCCGAAAGAGGTCGCCGGCGTGCCGCCCGATTACTTCTCCGCCGACGGGCAACTTTGGGGCAATCCGCTGTACGACTGGAAAAAACAGCAGGCGGACGGCTTTTTGTGGTGGCATCACCGCTTGCTGCATCAGCTGCAATTTTTCGACAAAATCCGCATCGACCACTTCCGCGCGTTTGAAAGCTACTACGCCGTGCCGTATGGTGCAACGACCGCAAAAATCGGCAGGTGGGTGAAGGGCGTCGGCACGAAAATCTTCGACGGGCTTGACCTCGACGACAGAATCATCGCCGAGGACCTCGGAATTATCACCGACAAGGTGCGCCGCCTTGTGAAACGTACCGGCTTCCCCGGAATGAAAGTCTTTCAGTTCGCTTTCGACGGCAAGAGCGATAACGAGCATCTGCCGGAAAACGTAAGGTATAACACCGTCTATTACACCGGCACGCACGACAACGATACGCTGAAAGGTTGGTACGATGCGCAGGGTGACGGCACAAAAGAGTACGTCAAAAAAAACCTCGGCGCAACCGACGAGAACGTCTTTGATAAAACTTTCAAAAGGGTAATGCGCTCCCGCGCGAAATTCGTCATCGTGCCTATGCAGGACTATCTGTTGCAGGGCTCGGAGGCGAGAATGAATACCCCGGGGACGAACGACGGGAATTGGAAATACGTCCTGCCGAAAAATTACGCAAAGGTGAAAAACCGCATAAGAAAGTACGTCAGGAACAGATGTTCAGACAGCGCGGCGCGCACTGCGCTTTTGAAATCACATTATTGCAAGCAATAATGCTCATTCTTTTGCTTGTGTGCGCCTTTTTCTCCACGCAAGTACAAAAGTATCTTGCGTGGTTTTATAATATGGTTCCCTTCCGGGGGATTCTCACGTCGCTTCGCTCCTCAGAATGACAAATAATCCGCAACGTGCCGAAGGCACACATCGCGCCGAAGGCAACATCGCTGCGTAAGCAACATCGCTTGCCGAAAGGCACACATCGCTGCGTAAGTAACATCGCTTTTGCCGCAAGGCAAAAACAACATTAAAATCCTGTGCCTTTTTCGGTGACGACGTTTTCACCGCTCAGGTAAATTTTGTAATATACCTCACGATATTCTTGTGACTTTCCCTTGTAATAAAGATAAATCGCTTTTTGCTCCGTGTTAAAATCGGCGGAAAAAGTCCCCTTTTTTTCGGGAACGCCGTACGAATCAGCCCATTTTAAGGACGAAAACCTGTTTTTCAGGGTATTGTAAGCGGCTTCCGAGTACGCATCCGTCCATATTTCGTCGATACTGCCATACAACAAAAGATCTGTCACGTCGATTTTGATTCCCGTAAGTTCGGTGAAGAACGCAGGGCGTTCAACGACTTCCTGCGCCCACGAAACGATTTGTGCAGAAATTTGCTTCCCGTTGTATATGTAGTTGACTTCGTCGGTTTTCTTGTTGAGAATGCCCACGGTTGCGCCCGAAACGACGCCGGCAAGCACCGCCATAATCGCAATTACGACGATAAGCTCCACAAGAGTGAAACCTTTTTTATTGTATTTCATAATTATATTATACAAAATCGCCGACGTTTTGTCAAAACCGACGTGTTTTCAGGGAGAAACGGAAAATCCGATTTTGAAAACCCGCCGTTTTCGTTTTGTCGAGTTCAAATTTTTTGAAGATTTTTTTGAAAATCAATTTTTTTGAAAGTCGTAATAATTGACAGTGATGAATGTCAAAATGACATAAAGTGCGTTGCGCGTCATAAACTTCACTTTTGACCAAACAATCGCCGTAAACGACAATTGTTTGTCTTTTGCTTGTTTATTCCTTTTCCCCACGGGCACAAAAGTATCCCGCGGGGCCCCGTATTTTCACTCGCAATGACAGTGTGCTTTGTACGGAATTGGAAACGTATCATGACTTGTCGTTGCGTTTGTCGCAAAGTATGAGCGATATATCGTCGCGCACGATGCAAAGGAATTTCAAAAGACATTCCGTCTCGGACACGGTAAGGTCGCGCGTCAGTATCGTCGCAACGGACAGGGCAAGATTTGTGAGTTCAATGACGTTGAGCCGCGAAAGTTCCATAAGGCAGTTTATGTTTTCGTTTGGAAATTAGTGCGAAACGGCGAAAACGGGACGTGCAAAATGGCGCGTCATAATGCAAAATAACTTGACATTCGGTTGTAATATCTTGTATATTATATTTATAGCAATAACTTTTGGGCGCATTATGCCCAAAATTGCACATACTATGGCTATACCGCCGGGTTTTCCGGCGTATCGGAGGAGAGATATGAGAGCAAAAAAATCAAGCAAAAACTTACTTCGTATCAGCGGACTTGCATTAGTGTTTATGCTTGCAGTCGCACTGCTTGTCAGCGCAATTTCTTTTACGCGCGTGGGTGCGGGCGAAATTAAAGAATCCAATGCGACAAAGACGGTTTCGCCGAGCACAAAGTTTCTGGACATTGCCACGCCGGAAAAGTTTCAGCCGTTTGTTATGGACGGATCGTCTGCGAATAGTTATTTCGCACAGTTTACATATTATCCCGAAACCTACAAAAACTATTTTGGTTTTATTGGCGGAATATATACCGGTATTTCAAACTTTAATACGAGCGAAACGTCGGCTTCTATGGAGCCGGCTGCTATTGGTAATGTAAGAGAGAGATTATACGCTTACTATAAACTTCCCGATTACTTAGTTAACGTAGGCGCCGAAATCGAAATCAGCGCAAACCTTGACGAGGCGGTTAAGTTCACTGCAATGAAAAACACGTTGAAGTTCATTTCGTACGCTTCCGGTGTTACCGAAATCGGCGAAAACTCCGACTACGTAAACGGCACTTTTAACAAGGGTACGACCTGGACGGTTACGTCAACCAATCAATATATCCTTGTATATGCCGGCGGCGAAGAAAACGGCAGTGAAAAAATCGAAATCAGCGGTCTTGCCATTAACATTAAAATCAAGAGCGTAAATTCGGTCAGTGCATATGAAGAAATCGCGGCAAAACTTGCGACGAACGTTGCTCCCGTTACCAGATCATGGGACGGTACGACAAAGTATTCGGCAGATTTTGGCGAATTCAGAAATATAGCGCAAAACTTTGAAACCAACCGCAATACGGTTGCCAACCTTGGAACTTGGGGATTGCATGACGGAGATATAATTGATCCTGCATCCAACACGTTGACTTCAATCCGCACCGACGGAACGCAAACAAAGCAGTTCTCCTTCCTGCTTTACGACAAATATTTAAGTCTTGACACAGCGGATATCAAAGGTTTTGATTTATTCCAAGCATATCGCGGCACGGGCGCAATAACGGACGGCTCCGCAAAAACATTCAAAAGAGATGATTATACCGCAGAACAGCTGAAAACGTTGCGTTATCCGGTAGGTTTGGAAAGCATAACGGTGCAGCCGTTTGCGTTTGACAATAACGACCCCGCGACGGGTTCTTTCCGCGGGCTTTACGTCACGGTCATTTACGACGGAAAAGACAACGGGCTTTTGCCTATCGAAACCGACACTGCGTATCTCGTAAATTATGCAAACGTTAATAAAGTCAGCGGAAAAACATTGACGGTATTCTGCGGCGGTATCGACTACACCCCGCCTGCGGCATTGGACGAAGTTGCTCTCCTTACCGAAAGCGTTTTTAACGAAAACGACGGCGTCACATATTTTTATACCGACACCATAAAATTCAAACCCATTCTTGAAGACGACGACAATCGCGGCGACGTCAAGTATTTCTATACCCTTTACAAAAAGGTTGACGGCATTTACGTTGAAATCGAAGGGCAGACAGGCATTGCAATCAACAACCCCGGCTTTGACGTTTTCATCCTTTCGGGACTTGAAACGGGCGAATACGCAATCAAGTTCAAAGCGATTGACACGGTTGGACGATTCTACGAAGGCGCGAGTGTGGAACAAAGCGCACTTTTTAACAGCATACAAAAAAGCTGGGCAAACCACGCCGTTTACAGCGGTTATCACCATTTCACAATCGACGACATCAAGAGCCTGCCCGAAAAATGGGAAACCGCAATTTACCTTGAAAACGGCGGCGCATATAACGGCGAATGGACGAATCAGAACGTCGTTATCGAGTTCAACACGCTCTCTTCCATCAAGGACATAACCTATCAAATCAGTTATTGTAACCTTAAAAACGGCGTTTTAGTAGGCAAGCAAACCGATTGGGTGAGCATCAACGACAAAATCGTCGATAACAAATATATCATAGGACATGACGAAATTTCGCCCGAAGGATACGAACGCATCTATTATTTCCAAGCGATTTATAATTCGTCAAATATCACGTACACCGTTGACGTTCCCGTGAAATACGACAACTATAACGGATACAAGCCCGAAATTGCAAGGCTTCTTGACTTCTCGACAGACGCGTATGCCGACTTACTGCCCCTTCTTGTGAACCTTAACTACAAACAAGTCGGGAAAGACGGCTACGTCAGCGAATTTTTGGGCAGCCCGATGACTCTTTATTACGCAATCACACGTGACGGCGTCGTGGGCGAGGCAAAGGAACTTTCGCTTGATACAAACGACGTTTATATGGATTTGTTCGAGGGCAGAAACGTTTCAGGCCTCACGCAAATTCAGGTCAGATTCTGGCTTGTCGACGAAGCGGGCAATACAAACGAGGAAACCATCTACAACGTCAACCTTGACAGGGCAAAGATCAACGTCAACTTCAACATCGATACGAACGCCCGAAGATACTTCAACAATACGACCGACGTAAGTACGTCGCTTGTTTCGTACACGTTGTCGAACAAGTTTGCAGGCACTATCCCGTCGGGGAAAATCGGCATTACTTTCGACGCGGCGTACGACGGCGTTAATGCAGGCATAAGACAGGTGATTGTCAGCAACGTCCTGGCTTCCTACGTCGAAGGCTCGGCTTATACGGCTGCGCTCATCGACGAATATGAAAAGGTTTTCTTTGACGTAAACGGCAACGTCATCACCCTCGTGGACGGCAGGTTTGTCGTCGGCACGCACGAAATAAGAAAAGCCCGCCTTACGATCGACGAGAATTACAAACACGCACCGTTTGTTTATAACGGCACCATCAACTACGCAATGACCGACTACGTTTCGGGAGACGGCTCTTTATTAGTGCTCGATAAGGTTCTGGGCGACAAAGCGGACGAATGGAAAAATATCCAATGGAAAGGCACGTTCCAGCTTGACAGCATTGGCGTCGGCAAAGGGCTTCGCGCATCGCTTATAAATATCGAAATCGCGGGCGAACTGAACAACAATTACCAGATCACAAACGCGGGCGGCGGCGCAAGCTCACCCAAAGCGTTTATCGATATCCAAAAAGCCAAACTCAGCAAAATCACGCTTATCGCCTCAAAGATTTATAACGGCGAAAATACGATTCTGACGAACTCGGACAACTGCACGTTTAGTATCGAGGGACTGCAAGGCACGGACAACATCACGCTCGAATACGGCACGATTATCCTGCCCGGCAAGGACGTCGGCACATATACCTTTAACGTCAACGATTTCAAACTCGTCGGCGAAAGAAAAAAATTCTATGACCTGACAGACGTTACCGTTGAAGCGACGATTACCGTAACGCCCAAACCCATCACGGTTACGGTGAATAACGTCGATAAACCTTTCGACAACAAAACGTCGTTCCAGATCAGCAGCTATACGTTTGGCGGCGTTGTATCGGGCGACGACGTGAAACTGTTAACAAGCACGGGCAATACGGCAAATATCAACGTCGGCACTTATCCCGATTGCAAAGTCACGCTGGGTATTACCGGCAATGATAGCAAAAACTACGTCCTGAACGTTACCGAGGCGGTCGTTACGGTCACCATTTCTCCGCGCGAAATCGGCGGCGCGAAAATCACCGGTATTTACGCTGTCGACACGAACGGCAATTACTACTACATCAATGAAATCGGCGCAGGCGAAGTTGTGATTTATCAGAAAGACGGCGCAGGTTATATCGCGTACAGCAAGGACGAAAACGGCAAGGCAAAGACCGAAAACGTTGACGTTTTACCCGCAAGCGCAACCGTCTGGGTGCTCGATACGTTCGTAAAAGGCGGCGTTTGCATCATCAACGGTCACCGCTTCGAGCTGTCGCAAGACATCGTTTACGCAATCGAATACTATGAGGATACCGAACTCAAAAACAAACTCGACATCGGTGAAATCGACTTCACACAGCGTCAGTATCAGCCCGTCGTCGTCGATCAGAACGGCAAAACATTCATTATCAACGTCGACATTAAGGACGGCGTTTACGACACCACTTCGGGCGCGTATAAATATACGTTGAAAATCGAAAGCTTCGGCGCGAAAAGCAACTTCCAGAAAATAACGGGCTTCAACGACACGGAAACCAAAGTCGTGTCCGTGCTTGACTTCTCGGACGTCAAGTTTGAAAATAAAATGTTCAACGAAAAAGGCAGCGTCGATAAGTTCAGCGCTCCGTACAACGCTGCGGCATACACGCTTAAAGTCATAAGCCCGTCACAGTTGAAAATTGAATCGGAGGAATACTTCAAGAAGGGCGCAGACGGAGTATGGGTGCCCGTTGACAAGGCAATCGACGCTGGCGTTTACTACGGTAAGTTCACGGTATCGCGCTTGAATAACGAATACATTCTTGAACAAACTTTCACGATTGAAAGAATCGACACCGAAATTAAGATTAAAGACGCGTCAGTTACGTACGACGCAAAATACGGCGAAGACTTCGCTGAAAAAGTGCAAAAGGTCGACGACGCGTTCAATTACTACAAGACGACTTACGGCATGGTCGTCGGCGCAAACGACATCGTTTACGAATATTCCTTTGACGAAGATTTCAAGACGATTCTCGGCAGTGCTCCCGTCCGTCAGGGTGGTGGCGTATGCTACGTCCGAGTGAGATATAAGGGCAACGAAAATTTCATCGGCTCGGTCTCGCTCGCCCGCAAAATCAACGTTAACGGCGCGAAATTCAACCTTGTCGATATCACGGCAAACGTAGGCGAATCGTTCAATCTGCCCACGGTTGAAAATCTTATCGACAAAGACTCCGTCGGCGGCAACTACAAAGAAATCGCAAAAGACTTTGTCATCGTTTATCGTGTCAGCGACGCCAGTTACAAGGTCGTGAATAACGCTGCGGGACTTGTGGGCGAAGGCAGATATCCTTACAGAGTCGTTCATAAAGGACTTATCAAGGGCGGCGCCTGGACGGTCGACAGCAGTGCGGAATCCGAAAGATATACCCGTGCCGTGTCGGCGGACGGCATAATCGAAGCGACGATTTCCATCACCGAAAACGAACTTAACTCGGTATGGGGCGGCGACGTCAACGTTCCCGACGATAAAGTGCTGGAAGATAACGGCATCGGCACGATCTCGGGCAGCTGGACGCAGGCTGACAGCGGATACACCGTTTACTTCTGTATACTTGACAGAAACAAAGCCGCAAGCCGCGATAACTTCACCAACGGTTTAAGACAAAATAAGGAAATCTTTGGCAAAGAGTACGTCGCTGGCAAGGTCTACTTCCTGTCGCTCAGCGAATATAAGAACAAAAGCGTACTTATGAATGCCGACAAACAGCCCAGACTTATGAGCCCCGCAACCGTAACGATGAACGTCAGCGCAAACGGCGCGAAACTCATCAGATACAACAACGGCGAATGGACGGAAGTAAACTACGTCGATAACGGCGACGGCACCGTAACGTTTGAAACCGATAAGCTCGGCTACTTCATCTTTGCAGAAGACTACGTCGCGCCCAAAGCGAAAACAAACACGCTGGCAATTGGCATCGGCGCAGGCGTGGGCGGCGCGGCAGTGCTTATGGCAATCATCGTGGTTACGTTGGTCGTCATTAAGAGAAAACGCGCATAATCGTTAAACAAACGCACGCGACGGCGTGCCGTTTCCAAAATATAAAATATTTTATAAGGAGAAGAAAAATGAACAAATATGCAGGTACAAAAACCGAAAAGAACCTCGAAACGGCTTTTTCGGGCGAATCACAGGCAAGAAACAAGTATACTTACTTTGCGTCGGTTGCGAAAAAAGAGGGCTATGAACAAATCGCGTCCCTGTTTCTGAAAACCGCCGACAACGAAAAAGAACACGCCAAACTTTGGTTCAAGGAACTTAACGGCATCGGAAACACAACGGAAAACCTTGTTGCTGCGGCGGCGGGCGAAAACTACGAATGGACGGATATGTATGCGGGCTTTGCAAAAACAGCCGAAGAAGAAGGCTTCCACGAACTTGCGGCGAAATTCAGACTTGTCGCGGCGATCGAGAAACACCACGAAGAAAGATATCGCGCGCTGTTGAAAAATATCGAAACGGCGGAAGTTTTCAAAAAATCCACGGTGAAAGTGTGGGAATGCAGAAACTGCGGCCATATCGTCGTCGGAGAGTGCGCGCCCGAGGTTTGCCCGACGTGCAATCATCCCCAAAGTTATTTTGAAATATCCGCGGACAACTATTGATTGTCGCAAAACACGCGGGAAACCGTTTTCAAAGCGTCGGGACACCCCGACGCTTTTTAATGTTTAATATTATATATTATATATTATATTGTTTATATAATGAAAATGAAGGGCGGCGGGTAAATTTCGAAGGCGAGAAGAAGCGCGATATTTTCAAAAAAAATAATAATAAAAAAATTTTCTGTTCCTTCTTAAAAACGGTTTACAAAAAATGCCGCTTGTGTTATTATAACCCTAACAGAAATCTTTAATTATGTCCAGAGAGGCATACAAGGTTATCATACAATAAACAGGTGTATCATATCTTGCGTGTCTTGACGCAAGATTTTTTTTGAGGTTTTATGGAAATTAAGGCAAACATTATGGATGATACGGCTGTCGCCCGCGCGCTTAAAAGGGTATCGCACGAGATTATCGAAAGAAACGACTCCCTGAAAAACGTCGTGATTATCGGCATTAAAAGCCGTGGTATCCCCCTTGCCGGAATAATTGCCGAAAACGTGAAAAAATACGAAGGCGTGTCGCTTGACGTGGGTGAACTCGATATAAGTCTTTATCGTGACGACCTTGCGGAAAAAAGCGAAACTCCCGTTATCGAAAAAATCAACGTTCCCTTTGAAGTAAGGGGACGAGACGTCGTCCTTGTTGACGACGTTTTGTTTACCGGAAGGACGGCGCGCGCCGCAATCGACGCCGTGTTCACGCTGGGACGTCCGCGCACGATACAACTTGCCGTGCTTATCGACCGCGGTCATCGCGAACTTCCGATACGCGCGGACTACGTCGGCAAAAACCTGCCAACGTCCAAGCAGGAGGTCGTAAGGGTAATGATACCGCCCTATGACGAGAAAATCGCCGTCGACCTGTTTTCACTCTGATATATCAAAATATAAATAAATTTTAAAGGAGATTGTTACTTATGAAGATGATTTACAACGTTGAAGACAAGTTGTCCTTCAAACAAACGCTTGTGTACTCGCTTCAACAATTCTTGGCGGTCGTATGCGCGACGATTCTCGTGCCTATTCTTTCCTCGGGAAACGGCGTCAACATGAGCCCCGCTGCCGCACTTTTCGGCGCAGGTATCGCAACTCTGTTCTACGTATGGGTTACCAAGAAAAAGAGCCCGATGTTCATCGGAAGCTCGTTCGCGTTTATCTCGGCGTTGATCGGCGCAACTCAACCCCTGCAAGGGTGACCTCGTCCCCCTCCC
>OKSD01003290.1_pt1 | contig 12511 bp, 9 predicted proteins | sample 1601221 | NCBI WGS metagenome assembly OKSD01 (sample SAMEA3541550, study PRJEB24748) | human gut metagenome | biome: human gut; feature: human-associated habitat; material: faeces | place: China | collected 2012
GCCTGATACCCCAATGCGGTGCCCAGGAAACGCTTCCCAGTACCGGACGCCCCGGTGATGAAGAGGTTTTGCGCTTGTCGGACGAACTCCAGAGAGGCCAGCCGTTCCATCTGGTTTCTGTCAAGCCCGCGGCCATGCAGTGGAGCTTCATGCGGTTCGTAAGTTCGAGGGATACGGCGTTGCGGTCTTTTTCCGCAAGGACTGGTGCCGTCTTTTCATTTGTTTTCATTTTTAAGTTATTGGATATGTTTGTTTTTGAGAAATATTCACGCCCGCGGATATTTTTGTGGCGCGGGAGTTTCGTCTTTCCGGCATCCGTTCCGCAATCTTCCGCGGACGGCAGGAATCCCGCATCGTCCTCCTTTTCAAGGATACCGAGCACATCTTGGTATCTGTAAAGACGGGCATGGGATGCGCACGCGCACGCCGACACCAGCCGTTCAAGTCCGAACCTTCTTTCAAGCGAGAGGATGCCACGGCAACTGCGGAACACTATCGGAAGATACCTCTTGTGGGCGGCGACCTCCTTCAAGTACACGAGCACGATGTTGTCAATAGAGACGGCACGCTGGAAAATCTCTCCCAGGTCCTTCTCATAGCTTCCATGACGGCCGGGCAGGTTGTGCGAGGCTTTTTGCGTGTAGCCGTAGGGCGTGTCATCACGGTAATGCGTAGCTACATGCCTGAGGCCATGGAAAATCTCCTGTGTTTCAGAGTCATGTACAATATCCACACGTTTGCCGATATACTCTTTCGGCGCACTGTAATGATGCTTGAAGAGCGTGATGTAGCTATTGCGCATGACCGTCGCCGTCCTGCGCTTTTTCATCTGATAGCGTACGGTAGGAAGAGGACGCAGATAGTCGGCTTCTGTCCGCTCGAAAAGTTCGCGACGGGAATACTCGCGGGAGGCCATGCGGGCGGCATTGAATTTTTCCAGTGAACCCCGTATAGCACTGTTCAGGGAGTCAAGGCCGCGGAATGTCAGTCCTTCGATGTCCGCGTAGACGGAACGGTACATCAGCCTGACCGCATTTTCTACGAGAGACTTGTCTCTGGGATGATGCACACGGGCCGGATATACGGCGCACCCGTAATGTTCGGCGAAAACCTCAAACTCTTCATTGATGACCGGCTCGTTGCGGTCACTCCGGGTAACGGCGGCTTACAGGTTGTCCGGCACTATGGCCACGGGAACGCCGCCGAAGGAATGCAGCGCGTTCTCACAGGCGGTGATGAGGTCCTCCTTGCGCTGGGACCACACGGCCTCACAATAAGTGTAGTGGCTGCATGGCAGGATGGCAACAAACACTTCAACCTGCCTGGGATTTCCCGTGAACTCGTCGGTCACCTCAAGCCTGTCACCCGCAAAGTTGATGTACATCTGGTCGCAATGTCCAACGGCTTTTGTCTGAAGCATGTATCGCCGCAGCAGGATGCCGAAATTCGCGTGACGGTAACCCTCCGGATACCCATGGCTGTATTCCTCGAAGAGCTTGCGGACCGTGACACCCTTCTGTCTCAGGCGGTCGGCATATTCTGGAAGAAGCGCATCCAGTTCGGCACGCCGTTCTGAAGGTTCCCCTGTACGGGACTTACCACCGACGAACATGCCGTAAAGGTGCTCGTCGGACATACCCAACACCTTTTCCAGTGAAAGGCCACTCTCTTGAAAAGCGCGGACATACTTCCGCACTGTGTTGCGGGATAAATAGAAAGCACTGCTTATCTCTTTTATTTCCATTCCCGCTGCATAGCAACGGAGAACATTTTTTTAATTTTGCTATTGTATTTACTGTTTTAACCGTCGGCCAGGACGGCTAACGAAAATACAAAAATCCCTGTCAGAACTCACGCCTGACAGGGGGGGATTCTTATTTTGGCCAAGAGGGTCAACGGCGTTTGGCGCGCGAGGGCAACACGCTGTGGATTTTCCAGTATGGCTTTCTCCAGCTTCTTCATCACATTGATATATCTGTTGATCGTAATGGGGGCATAGTCTATGTTTACAGCTTTTTTCATTTTTTCTATTTCTTCCCGCATGGTTCCGAGCAGGGTACGTATTTCCGTGTCTTTCCCGAATACCCGTTTCAAAAGCAGTTTGGGGGTGATCAATGCCTATTCAAGCATGAGTTCCTTGTGTTTCTGCAGAGCCAATGCGCTTACTTCCGCAATGTAATTGTTCAGTTCTTTTGTTTCCCGATCTTTCCCTTTTCCACATCCTTTTGAAGAATCCCATAGTTTTGGAGAAATGCTTCCCTGGATTCTTGTTTCCTCGTATTGTCCGTCAATGGTTATCCGCATGAGGATGGGGGCTTCGCCGTTCTTTAATAGCTTTGTCTTCAGAATGAAGAACAGAATGTTCATTGTTCCTTGTTTCATACTCGTTTCCTTTAAGTTGTTGAATACCTTTTTAATTCTGTCAACTTGAAAGGTACGGAAGGGAATCTTCCGGTTTTTTTGTGCCTTTAATCCGAAAAAACACCGAAAATCCGGAAAAAAACACCGGATTTTTGAAAAGGGAGGAAAGTGTCTTCTACGGAATATCTGGCTATTCCCCTAATCCGGTTGTCCTTTCCATTCTTCTCTTTTCTTCTACATTCAAGCAGGTAGGCAAAAGTAGTCTTTTGTACCTGAAAGATGAATCTGCAAATAATTGAAAATAAGTGAAGTATCAAGCAAATGGTGGTTTTTTTTGAGGGGTTTTGAAAAACCACCGAATGGGAAATTTTTAAATTCCTAAATCTGCAAGTTTTTACGTTTTTGGGGAATAAAAAAATCCCCTGAAATTGCTGAATTTCAGGGGATTTCAAGAAAAAACATTTTTGCTTGGTGGTGCCACCAGGAATCGAACCGGGGACACAAGGATTTTCAGTCCTTTGCTCTACCAACTGAGCTATGGCACCGACTTACTTCGGTTTTGCGAGTGCAAAGGTAGCGATTTAATTTGAAATGCCAAATATATTCGATATATTTTTGTATAATGTAGGAGAAAAAAGTAAACTCTCACCTGTTTTCTGGGTCGGAGAAGATAGGTGAGAGTGTAGTTAAATGCAGACGGATTGTCTTTGATAGCAAGGAGGATTGTTGTCCAACCTGGCTGAAACAATGCGGCACATCAGCCTTTAAGCGGGTTCCAGCCTTGAGCTTTCAGTTCAAATTCCTGGCCATCCCTACTGATGAGTGCATAGCCTAATTCGGCCTTGGTGATATGGCCTATTATTTTAATGTCTTTGATCTGGCTGACTTTTTCGTGGTCGGCAATGGGGACTGTAAATAATAATTCATAGTCTTCTCCGCCATTCAGAGCGCAGGTCGTGACATTCATGTTCAGCTCTTCTGCCATAACAGCCGTCTGGTAATCTAAGGGAATATGTTCTTCATATATCCTACAACCGACACCGCTTTGCGTACAAATATGCAGTAATTCGGAACTGAGTCCGTCTGATATGTCGATCATGGAAGTCGGACGGATATTAGCGGTTGCCAATGCTTGCACAATGTCGCGTCGTGCTTCTGGCTTTAGCTGTCGTTCTAGTAAATACTCTTTTCCGCTAAAGTCCGGTTGGGCTTCGTATAATCTCTCTGCTGTTTTTGTTTTTTCGTTCCTGTGTGCTTCCTGCAACTGTTGGTTGAAAACGGCTTTTTCGCGTTCGAGCAACTGCAATCCCATGTAGGCTGCTCCTAAATCTCCGCTGACACAGATCAAGTCGGTTTCTTTGGCTCCGTTGCGATAAACCACTTTGTCTTTGTCTGCTTCCCCGATGCAAGTAATGCTGATGGCCAGCCCCGTAAGCGAAGATGTCGTATCGCCTCCTACAATATCGACCTCATGAGCTTCGCATGCCATTTTGAGACCATCGTAGAAAGCCTCCATGTCCTCTACACAGAAACGTTTGCCTAAAGCAATGGAGACCACCATTTGACGGGGGGTACCATTCATGGCATAAATGTCCGAGAGATTGACCATGGCAGCCTTGTATCCGAGATGTTTCATCGGGACGTATGTCAGATCAAAATGTATGCCTTCCATCAGCAAATCACTGGTGACGAGGACTTGTTTGTCGGCCGGATATTCCATGACGGCACAGTCGTCACCAACTCCATAGCGGGTGGAAGAGTTTTTCAGCCGGATATTTTCTGTCAGGTGTTTGATAAGCCCGAACTCTCCGAGCGTAGAGATTTCTGTCCTGTATGTTTCTTGCATAAATTTATGGGCTTTAAGCGCGGTTTATCATCTCACGCATAATCTCGGCCATAAGGGGTTGTACGGCATCGGCAGCTTTCTGTACTTCCTCGTGGCTGACTTCCACAATCTTTCCTTCCACTCCGAGGTCGGTGATGACACTGATACCGAAGCATTTGATTCCGCAATGATTAGCTACGATGACTTCGGGTACGGTCGACATACCCACCGCATCGGCGCCCCAAATGCGGAACATTTTATATTCAGACGGAGTTTCGAAAGTCGGTCCTTGTGTAGCGAGGTATACGCCTTGCTGTACCTTGATTCCTTTCTCTTCGGCAATGGCGAGTGCTTGCCGGATGAGTCCCTTGTTGTAGGCTTCCGACATATCCGGGAAACGGGGACCGGTCGGGAAGTTCTTACCGCGTAGCGGATTCTCCGGAAGTGCGTTGATTTGGTCGGTGATTATCATCAGATCACCAATTTCAAACTTGGGGTTGGTGCCGCCTGCAGCATTGCTGACGAACAAGGTTTTGATACCCAGCTCATACATGACACGAATGGGAAAAGTGACCTCTTGCATGGTGTAGCCTTCATAGTAATGAAATCGGCCTTCCATGGCCAGAATGTCTTTGTCTCCCAGTTTTCCGAAGATAAGATTACCCGAGTGCCCTTCTACCGTAGAGACTGGGAAGTTGGGAATTTCTTTGTATGAAATGCGGGTCGCATCTGTGATTTCGTTGGCCAGTTTACCTAATCCGGTACCTAAAACGATAGCCGTTGTGGGGCTTGTTGTCATCCTACTTTTTAGCCAGGATGCTGTTTCTTGAATTTTTGAATACATAACCAGTAATGTTTTCGTTAAACGATTCTTGTTGATTTTGCAGTATCTCTATTTCGACCGGCAGGGCATAGAGAGATTTTCTAACCTCTTCGCTCAGGCCGTTGAGGTCCTTCAGGCGGGTCGCATCTTTTTCAGTGGTTACAATTAGCTTCGGCGAGGACATTCGGGCGTAAGTCTCATTGATTAGGGCTACGTCTTTGGCCGAGAAGTAATGGTGGTCGCCGAAAGAAAGCGGCGTGATATCCGTTTCATAATGTTCGAGGTCCATTTTCATTTGTTCCGGCGAAGCGATGCCTGTAAGCAGCAAGACATGCTTGTGGGGCAGCAACTCGTCCAAAGGATATTCTCCCTCTTCGAACAACGGTATGAGACGGCTGTATTTCAGTGTCGAGAAGAACAACTTCTGATAAGGGTACAACTTCAAGGCCTTACTGATGACCCGGAATCCCATGGGCTTGATGTCTTCCGGGCATTTGGTTACGATTACGATATTGGCCCGGTCTTTTCCTTCTTTCGGTTCGCGCAAACGTCCTGCGGGGAGCAACTTGTCATCGCAAATCAAGCGATGGTAATCTACTAACAGGATGTTGATACCTGGTTTTACATAGCGATGTTGGAACGCGTCGTCTAACAGGATGACTTCTGTCCCCGGTGCGATTTGCTCGTCGCATAACCGTTCAATTCCCCGGCGGCGGTTTTTGTCCACAGCGACATAGACATCTGGAAACTTTTGTTTCATCTGATAAGGCTCGTCGCCTATGGCGGGCATAGACGTTTCGGATGTGGCTAAAATGAATCCTTTTGATTTACGTTTGTATCCCCGGCTCAACACGGCTACTTTATGCTTCTTTCGTAACAGGCGGATGAGATATTCCGTATGTGGTGTTTTCCCGGTACCGCCTACGGTGATATTGCCGACCGAAATAACGGGTATGTCGTAACTTTTGGATTTCAGGATTCCCATATCGAAAAGCTCGTTACGAATCCTTACGCCTATTCCGTAAAGCCAAGCTACCGGTAACAACCATTCGTTGATTTTGATTAAGTCTCCTTCCATGATGGTTTAGTTAATAAAGTTCGGCTCATACGGTATCCGGGCTTGCAGGACGCTCATTTGCCGGATCTGTCTCAGGTTCATCAGCGGGGCGTAATATGTTCCGAGGGTCTCTTGTAAGGTCGTGTTCAGATAGTCCTTTTTCTGTTGGTCAAACAAACCCTCGTACCAAGGGGACGGAGTCGGTGCGTATTCCGTATGGTAATCTTTTATTTGGGCCAATGAAGCAGCCTTTTTGATGGCGGTCTGGAGGTTGCCGTTGGCATCGGCCAATCCGTTTTCTACGGCCTGCCGTCCGGTCCAGACCCGTCCTTCGGCTAGTTTTTCTACTTGGCCGGTTTTCATATTCCGTCCGGCTGCTACACGTTCGGTAAACAATTTGTAACCCCGTTGTATATATCCTTGCATCATTTGGGCTTCCGAAGGATTGAATGGGCGTGCCGGCGTACCGAAATCGGCGTGTGCATTGGTTTTTACAACATCGAAGTGCAAGCCTAATTTGTCGCTGAGCAGTTGGCTTGCGTCGGGAATGAGGCCGAAAATGCCGATGCTTCCGGTCAACGTAGTCGGTTCGGCCACAATATAGTTGGCGGCGCAGGAGATGTAGTACCCCCCCGAGGCTGCCATTCCACCCATGGATACGACCACGGGTTTGGCTTCACGGAGTAATTTCACTTCATACCATATCTGTTCGGAGGCGTAAGCGCTTCCGCCTCCGGAATTTACGCGAAATACTACTGCTTTGACCGATTCGTCTTCACGCAGTGTTCTCAGGTCGCGGCATACGGTTTCTGCGTCTATCACATTTTCGCTCCATTCTGTTTTTCGGTCTACGATGTCTCCGTATGCATAGTAGACTGCAATCTTATCACCTTTTTTTGGGGTTGCTTCGGTGGCAGCCGCCAGTTCTTTCACACTGACGAGGGGCAGGGCACCTTTGTCCTTTCCGGTTTTTGCGCGTAACATTCGGCTTATCCCGTCGATATAGCAAAGGCTGTCCACCATGCCATTCCGTACCAGTTCTTCTGCGGGACGGAATGTGAGCATGCTGTCTGCGTATTCGTTCAACAAGTCCTTCTTGATGAAGCGTGAACGGGATACGTCCGTCAGCATGGTTTGCCAGATGTCATTCAGGTAGGACGTGACCTGTTCGCGGTTGGCGTCACTCATTTGGGTGGCAGTAAACGGTTCCACGGCCGATTTGTAGCTGCCTACTTTGAACACTTGCATCTTAATGCCTATCTTTTCCAATAGGTCTTTGTAAAAAATAGGCTGCGAAGCCATACCGCACCAGTTCACCTGTCCCTGTGGATTAAGGATGATGCAGTCAGCTATGCTGCAAATGTAGTAAGCCCCTTGGGTATAGTGGTCTCCGTATGCGATGATATATTTGCCGCTTTTCTTGAAATCGGCGAGGGATTCCCTGATGTCTCGTATCATGGCGGGAGTTGCTCCCAAGAGGGTTTGTGCTTCTATATATATACCGTCTATGTTCGGATTTTCTTTAGCACCTTGGATGGCTGTCTGTATTTCTCTCAGACTGAGGGTGGGGTAAGTACTGCCGAACAGGTCTCCGAGAGGATCGTTCGGTGCATCTTCCTGTACTTCGCCGTTTAGCGTCAGGCGAAGTACGGATTGGGGTTTGATGGATGGGGCGGCACTTTCCATGGTCATCATCCCCGCAATGGACAGGATGCCTAATATGAAGAGGGCTATGCCAGCCAGAAACAAGCCACAGAGCGTGGCCAAAGTATATTTGACGAAATCTTTCATACGTTGTATAAAGTAGGTAAAGCTACACAATTACGCAAATGTACAATAATGTCTACGATTTACAAACGTTATACCTTATAATAATGTTTAAATCAGCTCCGTCGGAGGATAAAACTCCGTATGGGAGACCGCTTGCGTTATGGATTTTGCGGGGCGGCCTTGGAGGAATGTGCCTGGGCATGGGAATGGAACGCGACGACTGCCATGAGGCACAGGCAAGGATACATGGGCATCATGAGGCGTGGAAACTCGGCGTATGCTCCCCAAAAGGCTGTGAATATCGTGGCACAGCAGAACGCCCACAGCAAAAAGGACAACGCGGTTTCCTGCTTGTGTTTCCGCCTTGTCCACAGGCGCAGGGTGAAGAAGAGGATAAATGCGTGGGTAAACCATAAGGGAACGTTGATGATTCGGTTCATTATGGTGCCGGTAACCCCAAATCCTGCATTGGGATAATAGGCAGGGCAAGAAAGGAGAAAATCTCGGCAACGTCCTTTGAGATAGCCTATTTTGTCTTGGCCGATTTTACGGTCTATGTTTTCCAGATATTCCACATAACCTTCCGTGGCTCCCCACATCTGTTGCACGCGGTCGCGCTCTTCCGGAGCTGCCATGATGATACGGTTGACGGAGGAAACTTGCGAGAGGGTGAACAGTCCGTATCGTTGTTGGATGGCCGAGCAGTAAAGGAGAGTGAGGGCACAAGTGGTCGCCAGGCAAACGAATGTAGTCCATTTTGTAGCGACACTGGCGCGTCGGCCTCTCCATGATAAGGCGAAAGACAGGAGGACGACCGGGACGAAACAGATAAAGAACGGGCGGAGCATGATGAGCAGGAACATAAGGCCGCAAGTCAGGAATGAAAGGATGGGGGGTGGGCTTCGTATAAATGGACTTGCAGGTCAGGAAGCACAAGAAGACTACTCCCGAGAGGGCGAGCGACTCGGTGCCAATGTCTTCTATGCACCAACTGATAACGGCTGGGTTGCAGGCGTAAAGCGCGGTGGAAATGAGCCTCACTTGTGGCTTGTCGGTTATGTAAGTAGTCGTTTTGTAAAAGTAGATTGCAGAAACCAGGAATATGGCAAACAGGAATACTGAGATTCCGTAAGGATTCCATTCGCCCAAAAGAAGACGGGCGGTGTGGCAGACGGCAGGCATTACCGGCGTACGGATGAAGTCGATTTCCCCCTCAAACAACCGCGCACCGGCTCTGTAGTAAGAAGCGGTGTCGGGCGAAGTGCCGATACGGAATCCGTTGGCCAGCATTTCTGCGATGTAGATGCAAATGGCGGCACGCGTGAGCAAGGCAAGGTTGTGCCGGTCGTCGAACCCTCGTATGCGTTGTGCCGCAGTGCGGAGCTGCGTGCAGACAGTCTTGAAGGTGTCGTCAATGTTCTTTGCGTTCATGATATTCTTGTTCCGTATTGATGTTCCAAATGTCTTGTTTGTCGGTTTTCCCATCTCGGATATGGGCCACAGCCTCCATGGCCGTAAGCATGGAGTGGTCCATGTTGTTGTATCGGTGCTGTCCGTTCCGCCCGATACAATATAAGTTGGGTATACGATCCAGCCAGGCGGTTACTTCTTTCAGGCGGTGGTAGCTTCCATGGTAGGCGGGATAGGCTTTTTTTCGCGTACGATGGTGGAGTCTTTCACGTGCGTTTCGTCCTCTAGGATACCGATATGTACGAGTTCGCCTATGGCCATGGAAATGAAATCCTGGTCGGTTTTATTCCAAAGTTCGTCGTTCTCGTTGCAAAAATATTCCAATCCTAACCAAATGCAGTTCCGGTAGTCTTTTACCAAATAAGGTGACCAGTTGTTGAAAACTTGGAGCCGTCCGATACGCACGTCCCGCTCTTGGATGTAGATCCAAGTGTCCGGTATGCGGTTGCCGAAGGTGGGCGGCTGTCCGTTGTGCTTGATTTTGAGGCGGTCCACGAGGATGCCTACTGTGATGAAATCCCGGTAGGGCAAAGAGGTCGCTACGGAAAAGACTTCGGGAGGTACGGTGATTCCCGTGAAAGTGGATACAAGGTCTTTGACGGGCATGGACGACAGCACGTAGTCGCACGGGATGTCCACGTGTCCGTCCGGGGTGGTGGCGGTGACGGAACGTATCAGTCCGTCTTCGTAGTGAATGCCTACAAGCCGGTGCATTAGAAGGATCGTGCCTTTTTCGTCGCGTTCGATTTCCTGCGCGGCGGTTTCCCAAAGTTGGCCGGGGCCGAATTTGGGATAAAGAAAGTTCTCGATAAGTGACTTTTCCGTATCTTTTTGCCGGATATCACCGGGCGTTCGTTTCTTGCGGACCAATATGTTTTTCAGTAAGGCTTTGATGGAAAGCCCGTTGACACGTTGTGCGCCCCAGTCGGCACCTAACACGGAGGGGTGCACTCCCCAAACTTTTTCGGTGTAATGTTCAAAGAACATCTTGTAGAGCGGACGGCCGAACCGGTTGATATAGAAATCTTGAAGGGAGAGTTCCGGGCGTTTGGACAGTGTGGCACGTAGGTATCCTATCGCGGCGCGTACGGTCCGTCCCAGTCCGAGGTTGAGTATCGTTTTGGCGTTGAAAGTGACGGGATAGTCAAAGAACTTCTTCAGATAGAAAATACGTGAAATCCTGCGACGCAGTAACATGGTACGGTCTTCTTTCTCCGGATCCGGTCCTCCGGGGACAAAAGTTTTCATGCAAGGCGTAAGCAAATCGTCCTGTGCCGGACTTCCCTGTAAGGGGAGAAGCGTAGTCCACCACTTCATGATGTCAGGGTCTTTGGAGAAAAAGCGGTGCCCACCGATGTCCATACGGTTGCCGTGGTAAAAGACCGTACGTGAAAGTCCGCCCACGCAGTCCTTTTCCTCTAAAAGGATAGGGATGATATCGGTTTGGCGGAGCAGTTCTATCCCTGCCGTGAGTCCAGCGGGGCCGGCTCCGATGATAATGGCGGTTTTTCGCTTTTCTGGTGTTTCAGGATATTGGATGGCCGCTTAATGTGTCGGGTAATGGCGGACCATTGCAAAATTAGTATAAATAATTGAGAATTTGCCATGTATTGCATATAATTATCTCTTGAAATTTATTCATGTTTTCTCGTTTGTAGCTTTTGTGCCGATGAAAGTTACATGAGGAAGAGTTTATGTGGTGTTGTTTTCCTTCTTGGTTCCGGCTGTTTTTTATCATTGTCTTTTTGTCAGAACGTCAGATTTAGGCCTTTATGTTTGCCGTATTCGTCAGTGGTTCCGGCGTTGATGGATTTTATTCGATTCTCGCGGGGGTGGGTTTTACCGTTTTGCCAGGGTGGGGGCGGCTTTTGCTTTCCTTTTGCCGTGTGCGGGGTTCGGGTGTGCGCCGGCGGTCCTCCGGCGTGTCAGGTAACGGTGCTTTTGGGTGCCTTATGGTTATTCAAGATGTGTCCCGTTTTTCTTTCAGATAAATCCGGGATGCGGTTCTGAGGGGTATTTCCGTGGCCCGGATGCTTGTCTTTTTCCGTTTTCAGCCGTGCCGTTTTCCGTTTCCGGCCGGTCGTCTCCATTTTGTGCGCCGAACGTAAAATCGTTCGCTTCCGATTGATTTACCGTTTGGCTGAGACTGAGTGTATGATATACGGTATATATGCAGGATTGGGTGTGTGTTTTGCATAAATATTCAGGTTTGGGGCTACGGATTTGCCTCGGATAAGGTTTTCTGTGCCCCGCTTTTGGGCGTTTTTGTTGTCTTTCTGATTGTTTTTTTCTTTCTTTTCCTGTCTTTCTGTCGGGCTTGGGGACGGTTTCCAAGGTGACTGTAACCGGATGGGACGACGGTTCTTCCTGTTCCGTCTTACGGTTCTTTGTCCGGTAGATATGGGTATTCGCTTTTGCCGTGACGGGCTTGTCCGGTCCGTCCTGTGTCATTGTTCCCATAAGCAGCCCATGAAAAATCCTCCTTTGTCTGCCGGGCAGCCGTGATGTTGCAGGGTGGGGGGCTTGCGGGGGCGGCTGTGGCCGGTCTTATGTGCACGGCGGCGGTTTAAGTACCGCTTTGTTTCGGTGGATGCCTGATCGTTTTCCGTTTTCAGTCCGGGCGGTCTTTTTGTCCGTCGTCCGTCGTTTCCCTTCCGTTTTCGGCCTTCCTAGCCCGGTCTTCTCTTCCGGATAGTTGTTTCTCTTGTCTTCGGTCAACCGGTGGGTGCTCCGTCCTTTCCCTGTCTTTCCGGTTTCCACCTTAATATATATGAGGTGTTTTCATGTGTGGCTTCTTGTGCATCTTCCGTGCTTTCCTTGTGTGCGTCTTCTGTCCAGTAGTATCCACCTTTCCTTGCCCCGTGCCTCCTCCTTTTTTTACAGCCTTTGCCCTTCCTTATTTATCTTTCCTTTGTATACGGCTCCTGACACATACCCTATATTTTCCTTGTGTGCCTTTCATCCCGGTGCTATTCCCCCTTTTTCCCGTCGCCTTTCCCTCCTCTTCCTCCTTCGTTCCCGCGTTTTCCGTCCCCTGCTCTCCGCTCTTTCCTCTCCTTCGTTTTCCATTTAGAAAAAAGTTTTCCCTTAAATCGTGCATGATTTCGAGTGTTAAATATATGTTTTACAGCATATTCCTTGCTTGTTTGTGGAAGTTTTCTTAAATTTGCAAGAGTTTCCGCTTGAAAAAAAGTGGTTATAATAT
>OKSD01003297.1_pt1 | contig 12490 bp, 13 predicted proteins | sample 1601221 | NCBI WGS metagenome assembly OKSD01 (sample SAMEA3541550, study PRJEB24748) | human gut metagenome | biome: human gut; feature: human-associated habitat; material: faeces | place: China | collected 2012
CTCCACGCCGCCTCTGTCAACGACTTTTTATTTTTTTTCTGATTTTTTTGCCCCATACTCCCCGTTTCTACCGTGTTTTCGCTCCGGTTAGAGCACCAAAAAATTGTTACCTTGAAATTCCCCCTCAAGAATATCCGGCTTTGCCTCCAAAAGGCCGCTTTATCGGCATTCGGACAACGAAAAAGCCCCCCGCAAATCCGGCGGAGGGCTTTCCAAGCATTCTGGTATCCGGCAAGTTACTGGATACGGACTTCCACGGTCGTGTTGTTGATTTTGACGACCTTGGCCGACACCGGGGCGCGGGTCAATTCAAATACAAGGCGGGTGCTCTCTTCATGGTGTCCCAGACGGATGCCCGAAATCCAGAGATCCTTGGGCACGCGCGGGAGCTGGATGCCCCAGTTGCCCTGAAGGTCCACGACATAGCGGTTGGGGTCCTTGAGGAGCAGCGTCTTGGTCTTGATCGGGGCCGCGCCGGTCATGCGGAAGACCACGCTCTTGCCCAGCTCAAGCCGGGTCGCGGTGATCGCGGTCTGCCCCGCCGCCAGCTTCGCGGGGGCCTTGGTGGTCAGCACCACCACGCCTTCCTTCGCCTGTTCCTTTTCCTGCTTCGGTTCGGAAACCTTCGGCTGCGGCTTTTCGGCGGGCTTTTCCGCCACGGCCTTCTCAGCCTTCTTTTCCTGCTGAGGGGCCTTTTCCTCGGCTACGGGCTGCTTCGGCTTTTCCGTAAACGTATCGGCAGGCGCAATTTCACCCATCGGGGCCGGTGCGGGCTTTTCCGCCGAGACAGCGGGATCGGCTGCGGGAGCCGCCGTTTCGGGCTTATCCTTACCCGCCGGAGTTTCCTCATCGGGCGGGATCGCGGACATATCAAGCGGGGCCGCACTGCCGCGCAGCGTCCCGTTGTCGAGAGGAACCAGAACTCCGCCCTTATTCCCTTCCGAATCGCCCAGGGAAGGCAGCTTGGGAAGAGCGGGCATATCCTTCGAAAGGGAGCCCGTCACCATCTGGCCTTCGCTCGGGGGTTCATCCTGAACACGGAATTCCAACGCCGCGAGCACGGCGAGAGAAAGCATAAAAACCCCAATGATAAGCAGGGTTCTTGTACGATTCATGCGTCCAACGCTCCTTATTAAAAACCAAGGCTCCCGCTTCTGGAAAACGGATCCGAGCGTATCGTCCCTTCCCCGCGTCAACCTTGGAAAAATCACCGAAAGCCTGCGCCTCCGGCCTCTATGGAATGGAAACAGGGATACGCTTTTCCACACAAAATGCAATGTCCCCAAAAGGGAGCCGGAGTATGCCCGCGTAAAGAAGCATACTCCGGCCGGGCGTCATTCATCCATGAGAACTTACTTGGCGGACTTTTCCGGCAGCAGTGAGGCAAGGATGCCTATGGCCAGCAGCCCGATGACCACACCAAGGCTGATCAGCGGGGAAATGTGCACGATGCCCACCACGTCCAGAAGCATCTTCACGCCGATGTACGCGAGGATGATCACTACGGACTTTTCCAGGTGGCGCAGGTAACGCTTTCCGGCGGCGAGCAGGAAATACATGGACCGCAGGCCGAGGATGGCGAACACGTTGCTGGTATAGACGAGGAAGGGGTCGTGCGTGACGGCGATGATGGCCGGGACCGAGTCGAACGCGAACATCACGTCGGACACTTCCACCACAAACAGACACAGGAACAGCGGCGTGGCCTTCCAGATCAGCTTGCCGGTAGTATCGGGGGCCTTCACGAAGAAATCGTGGCCGCTGAGCTGGTTGTGCACGGGGATGAAGCGCTTGGTGTACCGGACGGCCCAGTGCTCGGAGTAGTCGACGATTTCTTCCTTCTCACCGCTGTGCATGGACTGCCACATCTTCCACGCCGTCCAGAGCACGAAGATGCCGAAACTCGCCAGCGCGTAGGGGCCGAACATCGCCACCAGGGAACTGCCCGCCGCCACGAAGATCAGGCGCAGAACCAGCGCGCCGAGGACGCCGTAGTACAGAACCCGGTGCTGGAACGCGTCCTTCACCGCGAACGAACTGAAAATGGCCATGATGACGAACAGGTTGTCCACTGAAAGCGACTTTTCCAGCAGGTACCCGGTCAGGAAGAGCTGAACCTGTTCAGAGCCGAAGCTATATCCGATGTACCCTGCGAACACGAGCGCGAGGCCCACCCAGATACAGCTCCAGATGGCGGCGTTACGGGCGGAAACGGGCTTATCGGCCTGATGCGCGTGCAGGTCGCACCACAGACAGACGATGATGAGGACACAGAAAAGGACAACTTCCGTCACGGAATGCTCAACGACCATCGGAACCTCCGCAGGCGCGCCCCTTCAGGACGGGAAGAAGAGCGAACATCATGTTTTACTCCTTGTTGCGTTTGGTCGCCGGAGAAAACAAAAAAGACCCTCCGGCAACATGTGCCGTGAAGGTCTCACTCATCAAGTCAAAGCTTGATGGTAACGCCAGGCCGAAGCCATGCTGTTGACGTTACCCGGGTCTCAAGAACCCAGTTACTCCCCTTTACGTGGGAAGAAACATACAGCAGCCAAGCACCGTTGTCAACGGTTTCACCCCCGCCCCGAAACCTTCTCACGACCTTCCGCCATGAGAAACACCCTGAACGGGGAGCCCGTATGCCCAAAAGCCGAAGGGGAAGCGTGGAAAACACGGCGGAAGGGAAGCCGTTTCAAAAAAGGCTCCCCTTCCGCTTCCGCCTTTAATCCGCGACCACAAAGTTGCCGGGATACTGCCTGTTCAGCTCGTCCGAGAGATCCTCAGCGCGGTTCAGCGAGTTGAACGGCCCGGCCTGCACACGCCAGAGCCCCAGAGAAGGCGCGTAGAACGCCCGCCCGCCGAGATTCCGGTTTTGCAGCCGCCGCACAAGATCCTGAGCCGAGGCTTGGCTGCTCAGCGCGGCGATCTGGATGTAGAAGCTCCCGTTCATATCGCCGGGGGACGCGCCGCCAAAGGTTTCGATCGCCTCGACACGGACACGCGCCGTACCCGTGCCGATCATGCCCAGTTCCTTCGCGCTCGCATACGAAAGATCGATGATCCGATCCCCGACGAACGGTCCCCGGTCGTTGACGCGCACGACGATGGACTTTCCGTTCCTCAGATGCGTGACCCGCACCTTGGTCCCGAGCGGCAACAGTTTGTGCGCGGCGGTCATCGCATACATATTATAGCGTTCGCCGTTGGCCGTGGTTTTTCCGTGAAAATCCCTGCCGTACCACGAGGCGACCCCGTCTTCTCTATACCCGTCCGCCGACAGATAGGGCCTGTAGGTTTTTCCCCGCACCGTGTACGTCTTCGTCCCCCGCGTGCCGGACCCTCCTCCGCCGTAATCCATCAGCCCGCAGCCCGCCAAGGAAAAAGACAAAACGGCAAGGGCGGTAATACGGCAAAAAGAGGCGAAAGTGAAGGATATTGTACGCATAGCACCTCTTGGTTCTTGGGTTTCGTGTCCCTACTCTGCCATAGTTCCGCCCATTCGCCAAGTTCCGTCCTCCCCCCTTCTGCACTTTTGATCCTCCACACATACATGGAAAGCGCACTGCCCTCGGAAGGTGAGGAGGCCACAGAAAGGGCTCCTCCATTGGACGGCTAATCCATTCAGAAAAGTTCCTATTTACGATAATACGGGTTTTCTTTTTCCGAAAAAAAATTCCTCCCTTTGCGGTTTCCAACAGGCCGTTCTTATCCGCCATGATCATTGAAAAATCATGTAGGGAAAAATATGTACAGTTTTTTAAACCTGATAGCGGAAAAACGACAAAACTATCCGCTATCCCACCGTAACCGCTCCTTTTTGTAGCTGATTGGCTGAGGCGTCCTCAAAAAAATCCAACGACTCGACAGCTTTTGCCCGGGATGCTAACGTGCTTCCTTCTTTCCGCAATGACATCACGACCGGGGCGAACTCCCCTCCGCTATGCATACGGCCCCTGTAAACAAGGAATCCTTCATGACGCTCAAACCTTCGTATTTGTCTTTCAGCGCAGCAAAAAGGCTTGCTCTTTTCTCCCCCCTCCTTTGCCTCCTTCTCCTCACCGCCTGCGCTCCACAACAATCCGGCTTGCAGCACCACCAGTATTCCATCGTCCGCTATCAGGATTCCTTGACGGCCCTGCATGACTATCGCCCCCCGACACGCGAAGCGCTTTCCTACACGGCCCGCCGCGAACTCCAGACAGCCGGCGCCGCCGTCAGCCAGAACGGTTCCAACGTCCGCTTCACTCCCATCCCCGATGAAGAATTCGACGACGGCGACATTGAAGTCACGCCGGAACTGCTCAAGGAACCGTCGCTCTACCCGGCTCTTTCGCTCATCCAGCCCATCAAGGAAACTATCCGGGTCACGTCGTCCTTCGGCCCCCGCAAGCATCCCGTCAAACGCAGGCGGCTCATGCACGCGGGCGTGGATATCGCCGGAAACCGCGGGGAAAAAGTCGTTGCTTCCGCGCCCGGCAAAGTCGTGTACAGCGGCCGCAAAGGCTCCTATGGCCTGACCATCGACATCGATGCCGGAAAAGGCGTCACCCTGCGTTATGCCCATCTGGACAAACTCGGAGTCCGGAAAGGCCAGAAGGTCAAGCAAGGCCAGTATATCGGCAATCTCGGCAGGACCGGGCGGGTTACGGGCCCTCACCTGCACTTTGAAGTGCGGCTCCGCGATAAGCCGATCAATCCGATGCAGTTCCTCACGCACGAACACCAGTGGGCATCAAACACAGGAACCAAACAGCGCAAACGCAGCGGCAACCTTTGATCCACCCTTCCGGGGGCGGCTCCGATGAAGGGGCCGCCCCTTTTTCTGTATCAGAGCATGGTTGAAACCTTGCGCGCTTCATCATAAAAAAGCGGCACGCACGGTGTTCGGAAGCGTACCTCACGGTGTACGGCGTTTTCCCCATCCCTCTCCGGCGGGGAAGAACAACAGGCAAGGCCCCATCCCCTCCGCAGACCAGACCATTCCCCCGAATTCCCTCCAAACAGTTCAAGGATGCCCCATGAGCGCATACAGCCTTCCTGTACTCATGTACCATTACGTCAGCCGATTTCCGGGGGCTATCGCCGTCAGCCCGGAACATTTTGAAGACCAGTGCCGAGGCATGGCCGAACACGGCTGGCGCGGGATCGGCCTTGATGAAGCGGAGGCCTTTCTGCTGAAGGGCGCACCGCTGCCGCCGCGCTCCCTGCTGATCACCTTTGACGACGGGTACCTGGACAATTACGTCTACGCATGGCCCATCCTGCGGAAATACGGGCACAAAGGCGTCGTCTTTGCCGTCACCGAACGGATGGAGGCCGAAAAAAAATGCCGCCCGACCCTTGCCGAAGTCTGGGAGGGGTTGCCTCCGTCCAGTCTCCCTCCCGTGGATGCGCCCATGCACGACACCCCCTTCGGCTATCAGGTACGCCGCGATATGTTCTTTTCCTGGGAAGAAGCCCGACACATGGAATCCAGCGGCGTCATGGCCGTGGCCGCGCACTCCGCCCGCCACCTCGCCGTTTTCGCCGGTCCGGAATGGGGCCCGGTGACCCGCCACGACAGGCACCAGAAGCCCGCCTCCGCACTGGAAGCCGCCGGGCAACGCTTCCACGTCCCCGGAACGCGGGCGAACACGTTCAACGCGGTCGACTTCCCCGAAGTCTGGGGCCTGCCCCGCTTCAAAGAACGCCCCTTCCTGTACAGCCGGGCATTCATCCCTTCCCCTGATCTGGTCGCCGCCGTGCAGCGCCTCGTGCCGCAAGAACCGGCGGAGGCCCGTACTTTCTTTCAATCGGCGGGAAATGTAGCCGCGCTGGAAACGCTTGTAGCGGGATTTTCCCCGGATCGATTGGGTACGCTGGAGAGCGAAGCGGCCCGCCGCAGCCGTGTGCATGAAGAACTGGGCGCCTGCGCGGAAACGCTCCGCCGGGAACTGGGGCATCCTGTGCGCTCGCTGTGCTGGCCGTGGGGAAGCGGGTCCGAGGTTGCGCGGGAAGAGGGGCGGAAAGCCGGATTTTCCGTATTCTTCACCACCCGCATGGGAGCCAACCCGCCTGCCGCGCCCGAGGCCGTGCACCGCTTCAAAGTACGCGACGCGGGGTGGAGCTGGCTCAGGCTCAGGCTGGAAATCTATTCGAGGCCGTGGCTGGCCCGCCTGTACGGGGCGTGCCGGATCTGATCTCTAACCTCTAGACAAAACGGCTTCCGGATGTCATGTCTGCCGCAAAATCATTCGGAACAGGATTTCCCATGTCATACTTCGTCCGTTTTCTCCTGCTGTGCTGTACCGTTGCGCTGGCGATACCCACGTACGCCAACGCCCTGAACGAGCGCGACGCCGTGGTTTCCCGGCAAACCGGCAAGCTTCAGATTCGGGTTCATTACCCGATAACCGGCAATGCCCGCGTGGATGCCGATGTGGCCGACTGGGCGCATCAGGCGGTGGACACGTTCCAGAATACCTATGGCGAAGAACCGGATCTGGGCGTGCCCTACGAACTCGAAACGACCTACAGCACGACCCGTTCCACGCCGTCCGTCCTTTCGATAGTCTGGAAGACCGCCAGCTATACCGGCGGCGCGCACGGCAACCTGGAAATCACCACGACGACCTATGATATGAAGAGCGGCGCGCTCATCGATTTGTATGACGTATTCGAAAATCTGGATACGGCGCTCGACGTCATGAGCCGCTACTGCACCAAGGCCCTGACCAAATCCCTCGGCGACATGTACAACGACGACATGCTCCGCAGCGGCACCGCCCCCGAAGCCGAAAACTTTTCCAGCTTTGCGCTCACGCCCGAGGGCATACGCATTTTCTTCCAGCCGTATCAGGTGGCTCCGTGGGCCGCCGGGTCGCAGGTCGTGGACATCCCCCTCGACGCGCTGGCTGACGCCGGGCCGCGCCTTTCGCTCTGGGGCAAATAACCCCGTTCCGTCAAGCGTATCCTTTCCTTCCCCCACACCTCATCGTGCTGAAACAGGGCCCCCCGCCATGTTTTCCAAGCCAGGGCCGCTCCACGCAAGGGCGGCCTGACTTTTTCCTGCAGCCCAAAAGAGAAAGGCGGGAACATCGCTCCCGCCTTTCTCTAAAACGGCACAGACCGCCCGCTCGATAGTCTCGGGGACCTTTGAAAGCTGTACCGTTTCAAAGGTACTCCATTCCCGTGAGCGGAACCCGTCGGTGCCGAAGCCCGGCAAAGCCTTACGCGTTGCCGTCCTTGGCCTGCTGCAAGTCGGCGAGGAACAGCTCGCACCACTGATCGAAATTCTTCGGGTCCTGATCCAGCGCTTCCACGTTGTCGTTGAGCCACTGGTGGAAACGCCCCACCATATTCTGGAATTCGTTGTGCTCCAGCACGGCGAGGCTCTGTTCCCCAAGCGAGGATCGCGCATAGCCGAGAACGGCGGAACAGGCCATGTCCGCATCCACGATGGTCCCGTTGAGCTGGGCGATCAACCCCTCGTATTCGGGGTAATCCTCCACAAGTTCGCTGACCGTCTCCGCGGGGATCTGGATGCAGAAATCCCCTTCCTCGTCTTCCTCAATCCAGGAAAAACGGAGCCATTGTTCAAAAATAACGGCATTGAGCAGAGTGGACATCGCCCCTTTCATTTCATCGGAAAGGGCTGAAGATGGCGTGTTCATGAAAACTCCTTAGAGGGAAATATCCTTTACTATGGTCACCCGGGGCTCCAAGGTCAAGGGTTTCACCGGAATCCGGCGGGCGTTTTCTTTTTCCGCGAAAAAGCACATACATAATTTATTCCAATAAGTAACAAACATCCTGCACCAAACAGCTTGGTGCAGACGGCAAAAAGCGTCTTCCCAACGCCTCAAAAAAGTGAGCATCGGTATGCTGTGTGAATGCAAAAATCCCCCTCTCGGTTCGCGCCGGGAGGGGGATTTTTTTGTGTCAGGAGGATGCCGAAAGTTACTTGTTGCTCATCGGCATGTTCGGGTGCATGTGGCACATGATCTTCCAGCAGTCCAGAAGATCATCAAGCTCTTGGGCGTGCAGTCGGGACGAGCCCTCGTTGTCATCGAGAATCTTGTCGATGGTCTTGAGCACGCGCTCTTCCGTTTCCTCAGCGGCGTTCTGCCGCCATTCCTTATATTCCATGATAGACCTCACTGGGCGTATCTTTTTGCTATTTCATGAATGATTTCAACGTCTCCATCGTCGAGAAGAAGCCCCATGACGGGCACCTTCCCAGACTTCTGAAAAGCGTCTTTTGCCAAGGCATAGGCTTTATCAAGGTCAATCATGCCTGCCTCATCCATCACATCAGCGAATTTCAACGCGGGCGTGTACTGTTTGACCATCTGCCCAGATTTTTGAGCCGCGATGGTTCCAACCATGATCGCCCCGACTTTTTGCAGCCCGGTAGCCTTGGGAATGACTTCCTGATCAAGATAGGCGGCAAGGATAGTTCCAACGTGATTCGGATCAAGTTTTGGCATGATTGACCTCTTTGATTACGCCGAAGGCGTGGTTGTCGTCGCGTAGCTCACGTTCGCACACGGGAGGCAGTCAGTCAGAAAGACAGCTCCGGACGAGGCGAACGAGCTTTTTCCGTTAAGGATGCCACAGCAGCGGGCAGCCTGTTTTACGACCTGAGAGAGATACACGAAACTGGGGATAGCCCCACAGCAGCACGGGCAGTTGTAAACCGTGCTGTACGTTGTCGCAGTTCCGCCCGTAGGCGTATACGAGAACTGGACCTTTGCCTGTGGATTCGTGCATGGCGTGACGCAAAACGGATCGAGCTGTGCCCCAGAGCAGTTGCAAAAGCGCAGCCGGAAGGCGCCACGGTCCGGAAGTGGAGCGTCAAGGGCCAACGTCGCCACGTTCGTGGTGGTATTGACCGTAACGCCAGTCACGTTGATAGTAGGCACACAACACATGGTGCACCTCCTTTAACTGTTCGGGCAATCGGAATTGCAGGGAGCCTTCCACGCATTCTGAGCGGGCATGGGCTGAGGGAACACAGCGGAAGCCGGGATGATCGTCTTCGTCAGGCCGCTCACGGTCTGCTGGAGACACGCAACCGCGCCGCTCAGGGCGGTAAGCCCGTTGTTGGCAGTCAAGGCCACTTCGTTCACCTTGCCGAGAACAATCTGTTCGCGAAGTTCGCTGGTCTTGCCCATGCACTTGATCTGTTCTTCGATGCGGGCAATGTTCACCTGATTGGCAGCGGCTTCATCGGACAGCGGCTTGATGAACGCAAACATTTCTTCACGCAGAGCTTTGTTTTCCTCTCTCGTAGCCGCGTACACCGTGGCAATGCTCTGATCGCTGTACTTTTCCGCTTCCAACCTCGCGATCTTCGCGTCCTTTTCCGAAATGACGCCCAGAGCGGTGCCTCCGGCAAGCATAGCAGCATTACCGCCGCCGAGACCGCCCAAAAGACCACCCAAGCCACCATTGAGCAGCCCCAGAGCAGTGCCCGCAATGCCAAGACCGAGCCCGGAACCAGCCACACCCTTCGATGCGAATTCAGCCATAAAAAAGACCTCCAAAATTTCCCCCGGCGGGATGCCGGGTTTCTTGGAGGTCAGTATGAATGGGATGGTATGAAATGATGATATGTCATGGTGATAGATGCGGAATGATACGGCGTAAAATGGTTCATTGCGGCGCAGTGAGGCGTTGTGAGGGAAGGCCGAAAACGGAATCCTGCCACTCGTCGAGCCAGTCTTTCCGGTACCAAATCCTCCCGTTCAAACTGGTATAGCGCGGTCCACGGTTCGATTCGTCCCAAAACTTGCGGCCCCTGCGCCATTTTTCGAGCGTTGACGTTGAAAAACCAAGGTAGGCTGCGGCCTATTTCGGAGTCATGCGGTCATAACACATGATAATCATTTCTCCCGTTGTCTTTCATGATAGTGATCACGTCAGACACGGAGAGGCTTTCAACGGTTGCCGTGTCGCCCTGGGGAGTGTGTCAGCACTCCCCTTTTTTGCGTGTTATTCCGGTTCGGTTCCCTTTCTATTTGTTTTCTGATAACGGGCACCTATGAGACTGCATAAAACAGGCATCATAGTTGCGCTCATGCTTGCGTTGTTCTCCTGCGCTCAGGCGGAATCGAAAACATATCGTTCCCGTGCTCAGGTAGATAGGTTCCTGCGCCAGCATGGATTTGAGCGTACGCCGCCCGGCTATCAGGTGGATCACATCATCCCCCTTTGCGCTGGCGGAGAAGATGCTCCGGAAAATATGCAGCTTCTCACGGTAGAGGAGCACCGGAGAAAGACCAAAGTGGATCTCTGGTTGTGCAGGTGGTTGAGAAGGTTGGAGGGGGGGGGAAATGAAAAACATACTACTACTTATTATTGTATTTTTAACATGTTATCAATATTCATACGCTGAAAATGAAAAAAATTTTCTCTATAAAGACTATTATTTTGGGATGCCTCTTGAAGAGGCTAGAAAAATAAACAATGCAACTCCATGTAAAGACAATCCTGAAAATTTATGTTTTTCTAATGAAGTTTTTATAAAAGATAAAAAATGGAATGTAGAGTTAATATTTGAAAAAAATAATATACTTACAACAGTAATGCTTGAAGAAAGCAAAACTGAAAGGCTTTCATGTTTAAAGTCTATTGCATTAATTTTAAAAAACGATATGCTGTTTTCAATGTGTTTTTCAGATAGAAAAATTTTTGATTTAATAAAACATAGAAATGAAATAAATGAATTAGGAAAAATAGTTTTAGATATAATTGAAGATTCTGAATTATATACAGCAGCATTTTTTGATAAACAATATATTCAATACAATCAAAATAATATACAACCAAAAGATATAGTTGAATTAGTGAGCCAATATCCTAAAGAGGGACGTGTTGTTCTTGTTAATAAAATTAACGGGAAAACATATATTGTATTTGGAACGGTAGTTGATTTTATACTTACTCTTGAAAGTTATATAGAAAAAAGGTCTAAACGAGATTTCTAAATATTACCTTGACAATCATACTCTTTTATGCTTTGGTTTCTTCGGAGCGTAGAAACTCCTCTGAGAAGGCCGCCATTGCCTGAAAATGGCTCTTTTTATACCCTGTCAAGACTGTTCTCAGTCTTGAGAGTGGTGTATCTGATGATGGTCATTTAGGCCGGGAGTGGGCTAATAGAATACCCGAAAGGGGAATATGCCCGCCGTTCTCAGACGGTTTCTAGCTCCCGGCCTTTTCTATTTCAGGATGGGCCAATAGAAAAATCTGAGAGGTTCACCATGTCACAGGCCCTTTTGCTTTCCGATCCCGTCCCTTCCGTTTCTCTCCACGATGGACGCCCCGCCACAACCTCTCTTGAGGTAGCTGCGTTTTTCGGTAAACGACACAACGATGTGCTACGGGACATTCGCAATATTTCTGATAACTGCCCTGAAAAGTTCACTGCGCGCAATTTTGCGCTCAGTAACTATCTGGATGAAACCGGGCGTTCCCTCCCCATGTACATAATTTACCGCGACGGCTTCATGTTGCTGGCCATGGGCTATACGGGCAAGAAGGCCCTCGCCATCAAGCTGGCGTACATCGAGGCGTTCAACGCGATGGAGGAGGAGCTTGCCCGGAAGAACCGCCCTGCCCTGCCAAAGAGCCGCAGCACGCGCCAGGAATCCCTGCCGACCATCCCCGGCTCTATTCCCAGACAGAGCCTCGACGAACGGCCTTTCATCGAATTTGCTGACGAGATTGAACGGGCACATGCTCAGATGCAGGACATCCAAAAGCGTCTCCTATCAAAGGCGTACAGGCTGACATTGACCCTATGCCACGACATTGAAGCCAGAACGAAGGTGCCCGCCAGCAAGCGTTCCGGCAAGTTCACGCTTGAAAGGTTTCTTCTCGATCACATGACGTATGGGCTTGATGAAGCCTTGACCTACCCTTCCGATACCCTTCCAGACTACCGGAACCCCGGACTTTACCTACTTGGGGTTCTCCGGCAGTTCAACGCAAACTAGGCTTGACCACAGCCTCGTGAATGGCTATTGAAAAAGGAAGGGCGGCGAGTGCGTCAACACCCACCGCCCCGTGGGACACCCTCCCGAGATTGATCATCTCAAGTTTGCGCCCCGGTAAGAGAGCTTCACCTCCTACCGGGGCAACTGCGTTATTGGTTCAGCATGAACCGAATCACCACAGCCACAATGACGCCGCCAATCACTTGGACAGCGACGTCCCGGAGGAAGTGTCGCATGGAGTACCCTCCTTTCAGGAGAGTGCCCCACGGCGGTTTTCTATCCGTTCCCTATGCTCTTGTCAAAGAACCGATGTCAGAACGCCGAGGCGCGTTTCTACTTGTCTTTCGGCGGAGCGCCGAGGATAGGAGCGAGGGGCCCGGCCTTGCCTTCAATGAAGGCTTCCGTTCCTTCTACCGTCCGCCAGATCGGAGCCGTGGGAACACCTGCAACAAAGCCGATAGCGTCAAGAGTGCTCTTCATCGTCCGATAGAACTGTTCGTCAGACGCTT
>OKSD01003309.1_pt1 | contig 12455 bp, 15 predicted proteins | sample 1601221 | NCBI WGS metagenome assembly OKSD01 (sample SAMEA3541550, study PRJEB24748) | human gut metagenome | biome: human gut; feature: human-associated habitat; material: faeces | place: China | collected 2012
TTGATAAGAGCTTTAAGGAATATCGTGGTCGTGTAATCGAGCGTTTCGGTGAGCAACCCTTGTCGCCGCTGCCGCTCGTAAGATCGCAGAGCGAGCCGATGAGATCGGTGAGCTGGCGGGGCGTGGTGCCCTGACTTGCCATGCTGCCTTTGAGATCGGCATCCTTGTGGCGGATGGAATCCTCCACGGCGGAGCGCAGCTCTTCGCCGTTGAGACCGGCAAAATCGTTGTCGGCGAGATACTTGATTTTCAGCTCGTTCGGCTTGCCGACGAGACCGGCGGTGCAGGCAGGGGAGACCACGGGATCGGCGAGCTCCCAGATCTTGCCGACGGGATCCCTGAAGGCACCGTCGCCGTAGATCATGCACTCGATGTTCTTTCCGGTTGCCTTGCGCATGGCCGCGGCGAGTGCGTCAACAAACTCCGCTCCGTTGCGCGGGAAGAGCTTCACCTTGTCCTCGGAGGACTTGTTGGAGCCGAGCAGGCCGTATTTCTCGTTATAGCCGCTGCCGTTGACGCTTGCGGTGAGAAGATCATCCAGCGCGAGGACCTTCTCCGCACCCGCTTTGGCAAGACGGCGCTTTGTGCGGAACCGGGTGTGGATATCGCAGCAGAGGACATTCTTTACGCGCGTGAGGACGGCTTCCGCCTGATTGGCGAAGAGAATCTCGGCCTCGCAGCCGCATTCCTCGATGAGTTTTTTATAATAGTCCACATAGTCCACGCCGGTGAACGGATGCAGCGCGTAGCCGAACGCCTTGCGGTATTCTTCCTCAGTCAGTACGTCGCTGTACGGATTGATACCGGAATCCTCCAGCAGCTCCTCGTCAAAGAGATGGTTTCCGACTTCGTCCGAAGGGTAGCTGAGCATGAGCGTGATCTTTTTCATGCCGGTGGCGATGCCGCGCAGCACGATGGCAAAGCGGTTCCGGGAGAGGATCGGGAAAATGACGCCGATATGGTCGCAGCCGAATTTTGCTTTCACGTCATCGGCAATGTTCTGCACCGTCGCATAGTTGCCGGCGGCGCGAGCCACAACGGACTCCGTCACGGCGACGATATCGCGGTCGTGGAAGGTGATATGCTCCGTCTCGGAGGCGGCCATGACGCTGTCGCGCACCAGCGTGACAAGATCGTCGCCTTCCCGGACGATGGGGGTACGGATGCCGCGAACAACAGCACCAACAGTTCTCATAACGAAATAACCTCCGAAGTATTGGATTTTCGCCGATATTATGCTACAATACCGTTTGTCTGTAAAGATTTAATTTTCGATTTTTGCAATTTTTCTATTTGCGTCAGTCAAAAAAAGCACATTTTGCAGGAGTTGCCATGAAAAATCTCAAAAAAGTTTTGATCGTCTGCACCTTTTTCGTCGCTTTGGCTCTTCTGGCCGGCTGCGCTTCCGGACCCGCGCCGGAGGCTGATGCCACAGAAGCACCAACCGCGACGCCCTCTCCGACGGCTACGCCCGCACCGATCTCGTTCGAGACTGCGGCTGAGGCAAATCGCGCGGAGCTGCGCACGTTTTCGGATTACGGCGATGTCTTTTCCGTCGTGCAGGAGAATAAAGCCGTGGGAGACGGCGCGGACGTTCCGGCGCATTCCTCCGCACTGCGCGCCGCAGCATCGCCGGATGATCTTACAGAAAGCGACATTCTCCGTGTTGACGGTGAGTATATCTATACGCTTACGGACAAAAATCTCACGATTTTTCATCTGAGCGGCGAAGCGGGGGAGCTTATTTCCACTACGCCGGTCGGTACCGCCTGGAGCAGCTCCGGAGACGGTTCCGGCAGCTTTGCCGGAAGCGAACGCACCCCGCTCGCGCTGTTCCTTCGCGGCTCACGGCTCGCCGTTCTCCTGGACGTATACGGCTACGATAGCTTCGGGGGCGAGATGCGCTATTCGGAATATGTCGGTGTCGATTTCTACGACGTCTCCGATCCGTATACGCCCGTGCTCCTCGCGAGCGCCGGTCAGAGCGGCGTATATTCCGATGCGTGGATGAGCGGCGGCGCTCTCTGCGTTGCGACGGATTTCTCCGTGTTGGACGCAGCCGACGCTGCAGATACGGACAAGTTCATTCCGCGCGTACATACCGCCGCGGACAGCCGCCTGCTTGAGACCGAAAGCCTTTACGCACTGCCGAACGGCGGCGAGGGCTGCACCGTGCTTGGCGGCTACTCTCTCGACGAGGCGGCACAGAAAAACGCCGTCGCCGTCTACTGCATCGAGGCGAAAAACGTATACCCTGTACCCGGCGGTCTTTTCCTGACCGACACACGCTCCGTATCCGCCGAATCCCGCCGCATGAGCGACAGCATGGGCGATTATACGGAATACGTTGAGCTCCTCTGCACCGATCTTTTCCGCTTTGACTTTGATGCTTCCGGCATCCGTCCGGCGGCCTCCGGCGTCGTGAGCGGACTTTTTCCGGAAAAGAGCGCCATTGCGCCGTTTGGTTCAGGGTATGTCTGCCTTTCGGAAGTCTCGGGTTCTTATATCAATATGTACGTTGGCAAGGGCGGTCCCGCTCCGGCCGCGGAGCAGACCGGCAGCGCGCTTTATACGCTCGACGCCGCTCTTACCGTCACGGCAAAGCTCTCCGAGCTTCCGAACGGCGACGGTATCCTCTGGGCGGGCTTCACGCCGGAAACTGTGCTGCTCTCCGGCGAGAACGGATCCTGCATCGCCGATCTCTCCGTTCCCGGCACGATCACCGCCGTGCCCGGCGGCGATGCGATCCTGGCGGATGCGCTGCTTCCGTGGAAAAACGGCGGCTATGCCGCCTTCCGGCATGAGAGCGCCGGACAAATGGCGCTTGCGCTCTATGATTCATCTCTGAAGAAAACCGCGGAGCGCACGTTCGGCAGCGACTACAGCAGCACACTCGAAAGTCTGCAAAGCTATATCGTCCTGCCGGAGAAAAACCTTCTCGGCTTTGCCGCCGACGACAGCTATTGCCTGTATGCCGAAAACAACGGAGAAATCGAATACTGCCTGAGCGTATTCCTGACTGACTGGGCCTGGAACGCCCGCGCTTTTGAACAGAACGGCTATCTCTGCATCGCGGACCGCCGCGAGGCGTTCGTCTATCTGCCGGACACGCTCGAAAGCGCCGCATCTTTTCTGTTCTGACCGCCCATCTTCGGCAATCTTTTCATAATACGCCCGTTAAAATGGCGCTGTGGACAACCACAGCGCCATATCTTTTTCAGGGGGATGAGTGTCATGCAATTGGAGAGCGCCTATACCGACGGCTGCCTTTGTATCCGATATACCGGAGATCTCGATCATCACGCGGCGCGCGCGGCGTTTCGCGAAACGGAAGCGTTTATCGACCGTTTCCTGCCGCGGCGGTGCATTCTTGATTTCTCCGGCGTTTCGTTTATGGACAGCTCCGGCATTGCCGTTGTGCTCCGCGTGAAAAAACGGATGGAGGAAACGGACGGGGATGTCTTTCTGCTTGATCCAGCGCCGCAATGCGCGAGAGTTCTTCGCACGTCCGGGATTGAACGTTTTGTCGCAATCAAATTTACGGAGGGAAAGGCTGCAAGATGAAATACGAAAACTACATAAAGCTGGAATTCCCCAGCAAAAGCTGCAACGAGGCACTGGCGCGGTCGGTAGCGGGCGTATTCGCCTCGCAGATGGACCCGACGATGGAGGAGCTCGGCGATATCAAAACAGCGGTCAGCGAAGCCGTGACGAACTGTATCGTCCACGCTTACCCGGACTGCATCGGTAAGATCCTCATGCGCTGCCGGATCCTTGAGGATAACCGGCTGGAGATCGTCATCCGCGACTGGGGCCGCGGCATCGAAGATATCGGCAAGGCGAGAAAGCCGTTGTATACGACCGGCGGCGAGGAACGCAGCGGTATGGGCTTTACGATCATGGAGAGCTTTATGGATAAGCTCACCGTCCGTTCCACACCGGGCGAGGGGACAAGCGTCATCATGCTCCGCACGCTCCCGCGCCGTGTGCGCGACCGCTGATGGAAAGCCGCGCGCAGCTTCTCTCCCGCGCGCACTCCGGCGACCGGGATGCCGTGCAGCAGATGATCGAGGAAAACACCGGCCTCATCTGGAGCGTCGCCCGGCGGTACTTTGGACGCGGGGTCGATGCGGACGATCTCTATCAGCTTGGCTGTCTCGGTTTTCTCAAGGCTATTGAGGGCTTTGACGAGCGGTTCGGCACACAGTTTTCTACCTATGCCGTGCCGAAGATCGCCGGGGAGATCCGTCGCTTTCTGCGCGACGACGGCGCGGTAAAGGTCAGCCGCGGGCTCAAAGAGCGCGCGCAGCAGATTCATGCGGCACGGCGCCGTCTGGAGCAGACGCTAGGCAGGGAGCCGGCGCTTTCCGAGATCGCCGCGGAATGCGGCGTGAGCGTAGAAGAGATCGCCGAGGCGGAGACCGCGGCCGCTCCGGCGGAGAGCCTGCAGCGCGAGAGCGGAGACGAGGGCTTCACGCTTGAGCACGTGCTCGGTGACTATGGGCAGGAGGATCGCGTACTGGAGAGCGTCGCGCTCCGTACGGCGATCGAGCGTCTGCCGGAAAAGGAGCAGCAGGTGATCAATCTCCGGTTTTTCCACGGTCTGACGCAAAGCGACTGCGCGCGGATCCTCTCCGTATCGCAGGTACAGGTATCGCGCCTCGAACGCCGGGCAATGGAAAATCTGCGCGCCGTTATGCTCTGAGCTGTGCGGCAAGAATGCATGCCGCCGGAAGTGCAAGACCCCAGCGGCGCGTGAGCATTGCCGCAGCAAAACATATTGCCCCGGTACACGCCGAAACGATCCGAACGGCCTTGCGGTCGCCGCAGAGCGCATAGAGGATCCGTCCGCCGTCGAGCGGCTGCGCCGGAAGCAGATTGCATACCGAAAAATACAGCGATATGTCCCGGCACAGCTCCCACCACTCGCCGGGAAAGCGTGAGCAAAGCGCCGCCCACAGCAAACCGCACACCGGCCCTGCCGCCGCACACACTGCCTCCGGAAGCGGCGACGAAAACGGTGTCGTATCAAGGCACAGCCCGCTCAGACTCATGCGGAGAGAAAGGATCCGGCCACCGTATATCCATGCGGAAATACAATGGCCGATCTCGTGAAAGAACACAGCGGGCAGAACCGCGGAGAAAATGCCGGAATCGTCCAGATAAAAGAGCAGGGGGAAGACAACGGCAGCTCCGGCGGTGATCTCTACCCGGCAGCGGCTCAAATCGCCGCCATGTAGAACGCCGGATTCAGATAAACGCCGTCGTGCGTAAGTTCGAAATGGAGATTCGGGCCGGTGACCTTGCCTGTCGCGCCGACAAGCGCGATCTTTTCCCCCGCATTGACCTTCTGCCCCTCTTCAACATAGATCTGGCTGCAATGGGCGTACATCGTCGCGTAGCCGTCCTCGTGCTCTACGCGGAGAAACTTGCCGCTCGTGCCGTTCTCGCCGACTTCCGTCACCGTTCCGGACGCAAAGCAGACGATATCGTCGCCGGAGTTTGCCGCGAGATCCATGCCGTAGTGGAACTTTGTCTCGTTGTCGATCGGGTGCAGCCGGTAGCCGAAATCGGAGGATACTCTGGCGGAAAGCGGCTGAACGAAGGAGAATTTCGGCATGGGCGCGTCGTAGGAGACATTGGCCGGAACGCCGAGATCGACGAACGGCTGCTGCTCTTCCATAAACGCCGCCATCGCCTCTTCAACGGCGGGGGACAGCTCTTCCGTGCCGGCTGGTTCAGTAAGTCCGAGAAACTCCGCGGCGTTGATCGTGACCGTGACCGGCATCGCAGCATCGTCCGCCGCTTCCGTCACAGCTGCGACGGTTTCCTCTGTCCTATAGTCTGCTCTGTGGAAAGATTCTTCGACCGTACGGATCGTTTCGGATGTGCGGGCAGGGAAGAGAAGCTTCGCGGCGGCCGCCGCAACAAACAGTCCCGCTGCCACATAGATGGTTGCGCGTTTTGCACGTTTCATTCCAAATCACACTCCTGCCAAAGCGTATTCGGACGAGTCACAAGCTATGAATCCTTTTTTGTCGCTTGACTTTTCAGGCATATTTTGGTAGAGTACATCAGTAAACAAAATACGCGGATATAGTTCATCGGTAGAACGACGGCTTCCCAAGCCGTAGAGGTGGGTTCGATTCCCATTATCCGCTCCATGGGAAAACCCCTTGAAATGCTCGAAAAACGAGCAATTTCAAGGGGTTTTCGGCGTTTTAGCGTGCTGTTATTCTGCGCTGGATGGTATGGCGGATGTACGTTTTGGAGCGTTTTTTGACCCTTTTTTACTAACGGATTTACTAACGGAATAGAACCGGCGCATTTTCTTCGCGGCCTTGGAAAGATCTTTTTCCGAAAGACGAAGATAAAAATCATGGACGGTTTTCCAGTCGCTCCAGCCGCCGTGCCGCATGGTTTCTTCCTCCGACCATCCGAGATGATAGGCGAGGGAAGCGAAGCTGCGGCGCAGACCGTGCAGGCCGACCTCCGGGAGATCGTTTGCGGCACAGATCCGGTTGATCTGCCGCCGCACGCCGTCGCCGAGCGGGCATATATCACCGTTGTGATCTTGCAGGATTTCCAGAAGCCGGGGTATCACGATGGGGACGACGCGCTGCGAGCGGGCGCTCTTGTTCTCTTCCCGGCGTATCCATTCGGCGGAGGATGTATAGACCGTAGCGCCGGAGACGGAGATCGTCTCGGCTTTGAGATCGATGTCCTCCGGGCGGAGCGCGAAGATCTCCGAGCGGCGGAGAGAGTGCAGCGCAAGGAGCGCGGGAAGCTCGACGGGAGTGTCGCGGATCGCGTCCACGAAGGTTAGTATCTGCGCATAGTCCAGCCACGGAGTATCGGCCTTTGGGACGACGCCGAGATCCACGGGGTCAAACGGTATCTTCTGCTCCTTGTAGGCGGCGGCAACAAAGCCGAGCTCATTCTTCAGGGTTTTCTTTGCGACGCGCTGTGATTCTGACGCAACGGCGCGCGGCCAGTTTATAGAGCGGATATCCTTATCCATACAGCCGGGAAAAGCGCTGTTGCGGATGCATTGATAGCTTCGCCTGGTAGACGGCGAAAGCATGGGACGGTCTTCCAGATACTTATCGAGGAGCTGCCCGAGCGTGAGCCGAGGGAGCGCCTTCTCCGCTTCCAGAAACCCGGCGCGGATGGCGAGGGCTTTGGTGCGGCATGCTTCCTCCGTGGGTTCGGTGACGTTCACGCCCTCGCGGCGGAGCTGCACCGTTCAGCTGCCGGAGGGGAGCTGCCGGGGAGCGGGGATCTTGAGCTTCTTTTCCTTTTCACGGAGCTGCTTCTTTCCGCACCAGTTGCAGTACAGCGAGTTTTCCGGGATATCGCGGGAGCAATTGCAGCACTTCATTCATTTTCTCCTTTGCGCTGCCGGTGGCGGCGGCAGACGCGGACGATGACGAGGACGACCATAAGCGCGGCGATCGAAATACAGGCAATTGAGAACACGGCGCCGAAGCTCCAATCGCCGCGGAAGAAACCGATATCCGCGCACCGAACGTCCAGCGTTACACACCAGATGACAACGACAAAGAAGAACACGCCGAGCATCAGAATGACGGTGCGGAGATATTCGATATCCCGGACGGCGGATTCGTACCGCGCCTTCCAGTGGGAGGCGTCCTGCCGGGCAAGCTCCGTCTCCGAACGATTGCTCGGGGAGAGAATGCCGAAGGTTTCATCGAGCGAGACATGCAGCTCCCGGGAGATGCGCACGACAGTATCCATGCTGGGGTTTGTAGATTTGGAGGAGAAAGCATACTCCACGGTGCTCGGCGACAGATCGGCGGCTTCGGCAATGTCCGGGAAGGTGCGGGTGCCCTTGGCCTCCCGCCAGCGGTTTTTCAGCGCGTCCATTTCGTTCATGTTCTCCGTCCTTTCGTTATTTTCGAGGTGAGCGGGATATATTCGTGTCGAAAAAGCTGAACTCCAGCTCGCCCGCAAAGCGTTCGGTTTCGGATCTTGCACCGGTATGTTACGGTGCAGTAACAGCAGGGCGAGCGGGACGCCCTGAGGCATGCGTCCGGGGCGGGCCTGTGGCACGGCTACCCCGGGCGTTCCCCTACACTATACCACCATCCGCGGCAGAACGGCACGGAAAATATATAAATTTGTAAGAATATACAAGAGAATAACCGGAAATGCAACAAAATGACAGGGGGAAAGAAATGGAAGAGCGGGAGAAAATCATAGCGGAGATCACGGAGCTGCTGAAGGATGCGGACGAGGAAGCGCTGCGGTTTATCCGGAGCTTTCTGAAAGCGGCGTAGAAAGCAGAAAGGACCCCGTCGGAAATTCCGACGGGGTCCTTTCTGCTGTCAGAAGAGATCGCTGTGCGTGCCGGTGCGGATCAAGCGGAGCACGAGGGATTGATCCTCGATTTTATAAATCAAGAGCCAATCCGGCTGGATGTGGCATTCACGCATATATTTATAGTTTCTCGAATTGACGAGGGCGTGATCGCGATACGCTTCCGGCAGCGGCTCTTCGGCGCGAAGGAGATTGACGACATCCGTGAGCTTCTGCGGGTCGAAGCCCCGGCGGACGGCAAGACGGAAGTCTTTGCGGAACTGGCCGGTGAATTTGACTTCAAGCATTCAGAGCCTCCATCAGGGCTTCTACGCTATCAAAGGGGCCATACATATCCTCGTCCTTTTCCGAAGCCTCCATGGCGGCGTAGGTGGTTTCGTTCGGCTCATCCAGACGAACCTCGAACGGCAGCCCACGGCAGCGGAGCGCCTGCCGGTAGAAAATGCCGGTGGCGGTGCTCAAGTCCATGCCGAGGGACTTGAAAAGATCGGAGGCCTCCTGCTTGAGCTTCGGCTCCATGCGGAGAGTAAGATTGCTTTTGGACATTCAAATCACCCTTTCCTGCAATTTATATATATATTATACGCGCATATTATGTGCATTGCAAGTGTAAAATATGCACAAAAAAGAGAGCGGGGAGTTAACCGTGGTGCCATAAGAAAACATGAAAAAACCCAGTAAAATCAATGTTTTTTAGGGCAGCGGAAAACGGGGCAGGTCAAAACAACTGAATAATCAGACAGAAACAGGGTGTTGTCAAGCATGACAGCGCCCTTTTCTGTTCCCCGGCCAAGCCGCAGATTTTGAAAAAAGTCTGCGGCTTTTCTTTTTGCCCAAAAGCAGAAAGGAGGCGACGGCCTATGTACTTCACTTCCGGCAGCGACCGGGCCTTTGAACAGCTCATGCAGGGCAAGCCTGGTTTCGACCACTACGACAGCGGCGAGGCGGTCACGCCGGAGGACTGCGGCACCTGCCGCTTTTATCGCCCGCACTGGAAATATCAATTCTGCGTCTATGCGGAATGTCCCTACCAGCCGGGCAAGCTGACCGCCTACGACGCGGTGACATTTCGAGTGAAAGGAGTTGAGAATATGGCAGTATTTCGTGTAGAGCGTAACAAGGGCTACACGGTGATGTCCAATCACCACCTGCGGAACAAGGACTTATCCCTGAAAGCCAAGGGCCTGTTATCGCAAATGCTCTCCCTGCCGGAAGATTGGGACTATACGCTCAAAGGCTTATCCCTTATCAACCGGGAGCAGATCGACGCGATCCGGGCCGCAATCCGGGAGCTGGAACAGGCCGGGTACATCGTCCGATCCCGTGAGCGCGACAGCCAAGGGCGCTTGCGCGGCGCGGACTATGTGATCTATGAACAGCCCCAGCCTGTGCCGGATTCACCTACGTTGGAAAATCCAATGTTGGATAATCCAACGCAGGAAAAGCCTACGTTGGGAAAACCAACGCAATTAAATAAAGATATATCAAGTAAAGAAAAATCAATTACTGATGTATCAATTACCGATCCCATTCCTATCCTTTCCCGACCCTCTCCTTTGGAGGACGAGGCGGCACAGCCGCCGGAACGGAAAGGAACGGAAGCGAAATCACAGAGCGCCATAGAGATTTATCGTCAAATCATCATGGACAACATTGAGTACGAACACCTTTGCCAGCACGTCAAGGGCATTGACCGGGAAACGCTGGACGAGATTGTGGACTTGCTGGTGGAAACCGTATGCAGCGCCCGCAAGACCATCCGCATTGCCGGGGACGATTACCCGGCAGAGCTGGTGAAATCCAAGTTTATGAAGCTGGACAGCTCTCACATCGAGTTTGTCTTTGACTGTTTGAGCAAGAACACTTCGGAAATCCGCAACATCAAGAAATACCTGCTGGCTATGCTGTTCAATGCGCCCAGCACGATCAACGGTTACTATGCCGCGCTGGTGGCCCATGACATGAACACCGGCAAAATCTGAAAGGAGGACGGCCCTATGAAACAGGGTGCATTGATTTTTGACGAGCGCAGCGACCGTTACGACATTCGCTTTGATCTGGCGGACTACTACGGCGGCCTGCACTGTGGGGAAACCTTTGATGTGATGGTGGGCGGCAGGTGGAAGCCCACCCGCATTGAGTACGGGGCCAACTGGTATCTGGTTGGCATCCGTGCCGACGATCTTTCCGGCCTGCGGGTGAGGATTTAATCGGGGACAACCGGCGCAAGCGGCTGTCCCTTTTCTGTTTCCTGCGGCGGCTGACGGTGCCACCTTAACCGTCCCGCCGCACTTCTGCGAAAGGAGGGATAGCGATTGCAGGAGGAAGTAACCCAAAAGACAATAGCCTTTTCCATCAAATCGGCCAAGCTGACAATCCAAGTGCTGCAAGCGGCGGCCCGCAAGTTTCTGGAAACCCAAAACAAGGGCAAGACCAAGCTGCACCACGGCCAGCAGAGCCTAAAGCAGCTCAAAAAGCACGGGGCGGCCCTGTCCAATATCGAGATCACCGACGCCAACATTGGACTGTTTAAGCCCTGCGCCAAGAAATACGGCGTGGACTTCACGCTGCGGAAAGACGCCACTACCCAGCCCCCGCACTACATCGTGATTTTCAAGGCCAAGGACGCCGACAACATGGAACAGGCGTTCAAGGAGTTCACGGCCAAGAAGTTGCAGCGGGAGGAACGGCCCTCGATCCGCAAGGACATTGCCGCAAGCAAGGAAAAGGCAGCGGCCCGCAACGCTGACCGGGCCAAGGAAAAATTCAAAGAAAGGGGGCTGTCACGATGAAGCCGGAAATGAAAAAACTGATAATCGCCAATCTGCCCTATCTGCTGTTTGTCTATCTGTTCGGCAAGCTGGGGCAGGCGTACCGGCTGGCGGAGGGCATCGACCTTTCCCAAAAGCTCCTGCACTTTGCGGATGGCTGCGCGGCGGCCTTTGAAAGTGCCGCCCCCAGCTTCCACCCCATTGACCTGCTGATCGGCGTCGCCGGTGCTGCGGCGCTGCGGCTTATGGTGTACTGCAAAGGCAAGAACGCCAAGAAATACCGCAAAGGTGTGGAGTATGGCAGCGCCCGATGGAGTGCATAATCTTAACTGTAAGCAACACCTATATTGACGCAGGAGGATATGCACATGAATGATTACAGCAAAATCACAGCCCTTTACTCCCGCCTATCCGTGGGGGACGAGGACAGGGACGGCGGCGAAAGCAACTCCATACAGAACCAGAAGAAATTTCTGGAAAGCTACGCCAGACAGTTAAAATTAACCAATATCCGGCACTACATTGATGACGACGAAAGCGGCAGATTTTTTGACCGTTCTGCCTACTCCCGCATGATTGAGGACGTGGAAAACGGAAAAATCGGTGTCTGTATTATGAAAGACATGACCCGCTGGGGGCGCGACTATCTCCAAGTGGGAAACGCTATGGAGATTTTCAGACGGAACAACGTGCGCTTTATCGCGGTAAACAACGGGATAGACAGCGAGAAGCCCGACACGTTGGAGTTTGCGCCGTTCATCAACATCATGTCAGAATGGTATGCAAGGGACATCAGCAAGAAAGTAAAAACGGGTATCCGCACAAAAGGCGCAAGCGGAAAGCCAATCGCAACCGAAGCCCCATACGGATATGTCAAAGACCCCGGCGACAAGGATTTCTGGTTGATTGACGAAGAAGCCGCCGAAGTTGTCCGCCTTATTTTCCGCCTGTTTCTGGACGGGAAGAACCGAAACCAGATTGCCGTATATCTGAAAAATGAGCAAGTCCCAACCCCTACTTTCTACATGAAAGACCGGGGGCGGGGAACGGCAAAAAGCAAGCCGCTGAACGAGGAAAACCGCTATAAATGGAACAAGACGACCTTGACAAAAATCCTTACGCGACAAGAGTATTGCGGTGATGTAGTCAACTTCAAGACAGCAAAGCATTTCCGGGACAAACGAAACCACTATGTAGACAGAAGCCAGTGGCAGATTACGGAAAACGTGCATGAGCCGATTGTTGACCGCGCCGATTTTGAGAACGTACAGCGGATTTTGGAAAACATTCCCGTCAAACGCCCCAACGGGGACGGGGAAATCCACCCTTTGTCGGGCTTGCTTT
>OKSD01003311.1_pt1 | contig 12450 bp, 9 predicted proteins | sample 1601221 | NCBI WGS metagenome assembly OKSD01 (sample SAMEA3541550, study PRJEB24748) | human gut metagenome | biome: human gut; feature: human-associated habitat; material: faeces | place: China | collected 2012
GTGCCCGGTATTTCGACGGGGCCGCGCCCAGGCGGTCTTTCTTGTGCCATAATGCCCCTGGAAGGGAGGATCGTGACCAAACGCAACGCCATAGGGATACGTCCGGAGCATATCCGCTTTGCGGTGGGCTACGGAAGCGTCAACGCCTGGGGCGTTATGATGCTCTATGTGCCGTGGGCCGCGTCGCTTGGCTTCTCGTTGCAGGCGCTTCTGTCCATGGTGCCCGGGCTCGTTGTGTGCCTGGCATGCCTGCTTCTCTTCCGGCAGCACCTGTCGCTTACGGGCCGCCCGTTGCGGAGTAGGCGCGCGGACGCGGGAAATAGGCGTCGGGATTGTCTTCCGACCATACCTTGCCGTGGAAATCGATCGGCATAAAGGAGAGGTAGGAGGCGGAGTAGCAGCCCCAGAAGTTCATCGTCTGTCCGTTGGGGTACCAATAGTGGTTGCCCGTACCCTGGAAGAAGACCGAAGCGTCGAAGCCCATCCAGCGGATGCTTCCGTTAATGCCGTAGGAGAATGTCGGGCGCGAGTTGCCCAGTATCTTGCGGTCGCCCGGTTGGTCGACGGTTTTACCTCCTTCATTCCAGAAGCCGTCGCCGTTCAGATCGACGAATTTCAGGTCGCCGGCCAGCCAGCCTCCGGTCAGGCGGCCGCTGCTGTAAGTCAGGTCGACCTCTTTGGAGTAGGCCTTGGCCTCCTCGTCGGTCTTGAAGAATCCGTCGGTGACGAAGCCCCAGATTTCGCCGATCTCCATGCCCTCGTAGTAATCCTTATCGAACGATTTGTTGGGATTGTCGTATTTGGTGATGACGCTCTTGTAGTCGCTGATGTTGAATCCGACGCTGTACTCGAACGGTTTGCCTGCCAGCTGGAACTGGTCGCGCCAGTTGACGGTGAGCTCGTATCCCTTGGTGCGCAGGTCGGCTGCATTCATGTCGGGAAGGGAGGCGCCGTAGACGCCGGGCAGTGCGATGCCGTCGGTCAGCATGTCCTTCGTGTCGCGCATATAGATGTCGGCTGTCAGGTTGAACCGGTTGCCCAGCATCGATACGTCGAGACCCAGGTCCCACTGCTGGGCGGTCTCCCACGTCAGGTCGGAAGCGACCGGCGCTCCCAGCGAGGTGTATTTGCCCACGCTGCCGTCGCCGAAGGTGAAGCTGCCGAAATCGTGGCGCGTGACCAGCCGCAGGTTGGGGTAATAGGACGCTACGTTCTGGTTGCCCAGCGAACCGAACGAGGCGCGCAGTTTGAGGTTGTCGACCACGTTCTTCGCACGGCCGAAGAAGGGTTCCTCCGAGATACGCCAACCCACCGACGCCGACGGGAACCAGCCCCAGCGGCTGTTTGAGTCGAAACGCGACGTTCCGTCGTAACGACCGCTCACTTCGACGAGGTAGCGGCCCTTGTAGTCGTAGTTGATACGGCCGAAGAATCCCAGCAGGGCGTATTCGTTCTGGCCGCCGCCGTAGGCGTCTTCGGAGCCGACCTTGGTGGCGAGATTCAGGTCGTCCAGATCGACCGACAGGAGTTGTTCAGCTCCGACGGAGATGTTCTTGCTGGCCCATGTCTCGTAGTTCATGCCGAATGTTCCCGAGAGGTGGTGCGCGCCGCCGAAGGTCTCGTCGTAGTTGGCGAAGACGTTGGTCGAGTAGTAGTTGCGCGTTTTGACCTCTTCGTCGAGCCGGTTCAGGCCGGCGCCGGTGTTGTATTCCAGCATGGGGCCGTCGGGATATTCACGATAGGAGAGCGGCGAACTTCTGCTCGTGTTGCGTTCCTGATAGAGGCGGTAGGTGAAGTCGCCCGTAATGCTCAGCGTCTTGAACGGCGTGATGACCAGTCGCGTAGTATTCGAAAAGTCGCTCCGGCGGTCGACGTTGCGGTGCGTGCCCTCGTTGAGCATGATGTGGCGGCCGTTGGCGATCTTGTAGGTCTGGTAGGGCGAACTGTAAAGCCACGACCCGTCGGGGTTTTGCATCGGATAGCAGGCCAGCGCGTGGACGGAGCCGTAGCGGAGCGTATTGTCGATGCCGCTGTCGCCCTGCGAATTGTAGTTCGAACTGAAGAACGACGTATTGTTCGAGAGCGTAGCCCACTTGTTGATCCGGAAATCGATCTTCGAACGCAGGTTGTACTTGTTGTAGATGTCGGGGAAAGCCCGTTGCATACCGGCCTGACGGTCGTAGGCGCCCGAAACCAAGTACTTGATGTCTTTCGTTCCGCCGCTCAGCGAGACGCTGTGCTGCTGTACGGGGCGCTTCTCGCGGAAGAGCATGTCCCACCAGTCGTAGTTGCCGTAGTAGACCCACTGCTTGCGGCCGTTGCGCACATCTTCGACGACCCACGGGCGGTCGGGATGCTCGGTTTTGTCGTTCACGCGCGCCAGCAACTGCTGCATGTCGTGGTCGGTGTAGCTGATGTATTTGGTACCTTGTTCGACCTGCCAGAAGCGGTTGACTTCGTAAACCGACCAGTAGCCGCGGTTTTCGTAATCGGTCGAGGTCGTAGCTTCCTCCCAGCCGAAGCGGCCGCTGTAACGCACGGTCGCCTTGCCGTCCTTGGCCGACCCCGACTTGGTCGTCACGAGGATGACGCCGAATGCGGCGCGGGCGCCGTAGACGGCGGCGGCCGATGCGTCCTTGATGACCGAAATCGACTCGACGTCGTTGGGGTTGACGCGGTTCAGGTCGCCCACGACTCCGTCGATCAGCACGAGCGGGTCGGCCGAGTTGACCGAGTTCACGCCGCGGATGTTGATCGAGGGCGTGCTGCCGGGTTTACCCGACGACGTGGTGATGTTCAGGCCCGCTACGGAACCCTGCAACATGTTGGTCACCGAATGGGTGACGCGGTTTTCGAGTTCCTTGCTGCTCACCGTCGAGACGGCGCCCGTCAGGTTGACGCGCTTCTGCGTACCGTAACCGATGACGACCGCCTCTTCGAGCTGGATGGCGTCCTCCTGGAGGTAGATCGTGACTTCGCTCTTCGACGAGGGCACCGTCACTTTCTGGGGGATGTAGCCCAGATAGGTGGCGTTCAGGACGACTTCGCCGGCGGGAATGTCGAGCGTGAAGCTGCCGTTTTCGGAGGTCGTAGTACCCCGGGTCGTTCCGTCGACCAGAACGGCTACTCCCACGATCGGCTGTTGCTGGGCATCGAGGACTTTTCCCGATACCGTTCTATTCTGGGCGGCCAGGGCCAGGATACCTCCCGACACGGTCAGAACCAGAGACAGAACCGATAGTCTGAATACTTTCATAAGAAGTAAGGTTTGGTTAGTGAAAGGTTAGTTATGTATCATCTGAGTTTGTAGGCATCCGTCGAGAAGGCTTTCGGGCGCTGCATCTCCTCGGTCCACGTGTGCCCGAATTCGTCCTTGACGGTGATCGTCAGGTCGACGTCGGCGTCGTCGGCCTTCACCTTGAAGAAGTTGGTGGCCGATTCCGTGACGAACGAGGGCGTGGAGGTGATGCCGGAATTGTTGAAGCGCGGCACGGAGAGCGCTGCGATATGGAGCGGATCGTATGCCCATACCGGCGTGTATTCGAGCGTCTTGCCCCGCTCGTCGACGACGCTCAGCTCCCAGTTGCTGTTCCAGTTCCAGATCTTGATGAGCACTTCGTTGTCCGAGTTTTCGGGGTAGGCGTTGACGTATTTCTTGTAGGCGAGCTGGATCAGTACGTTCGAGGGAATGTTGGGGACGTCGTCCATCGAGAACGATACGTTGTTGAGGTCGTAGCTGCGGAACTGGTACTCCTCGGGCCAGCCGGTGGATTTGTAGAGCCATGCGAAATCGGTTCCGTCTATATCCCAGATCGCGTAGCCGCCCGGGGCGCCGTCGATGCTGACGTGGACGCCGGGAGTCAGGTTGCCCGACCACCACCACGATGCGCAGATCGCGCCGGAGTTGTGTTCGTGGATATCGCGTCCCTTCACCACGTCGTCGTCGGGGGTGATGTTGTAGACCTTGTGCGTGTGTCCCGTCACGAAATGGACTTCGTAGCCGTCCAGCGCCGCGAGCAGCGCCTCGGTGTTGGCCGAGTCGTGGTCGAAGGCGAAGCCCGTGCTCGTGGGCTTGTATATTTGCGCATGCATGGCCACGAGCAGAGGCGTCGACTTGTCGACGTACGCCAGATCCTTGGCGAGCCACTTCAATTGTTCGTTGGAGAGCTTCTTGACGTAGTTGCGCGAGTCGGTTCCGTCGTATGCGCTGCAATCGATATTGTCCATGACGACGTAGTGCACCTGACCGATGTTGAACGAGTAGAAGGTCGGGCCGATGCAGTCCACGTACTTGACGGCCGCGTCGTAGTCGGACGTGGTCATGAAGTCGTTGTCGTGGTTGCCCATGGTGTGGTAGATTTGCAGGTTCTTGACCTGGCGGTTGATCGTCTCCCGGTACTGGGGCAGCGCATAGTTGTTTTTGTACCAGTAGAGGTCCCACGTCATGTCGCCCAGCGTGAGGGCGTACATCTTCTGGCCGCTGTGCTGGGCCATGTAGGCGTTCAGATCGGTGGTGAACTGGGTGAATTGGGCGGCGTCGTTGGTGCGGTTGGCCAGGTGCATGTCGCCCAGCAGGAAGAGCTTGTAGCGATCCTGTCCGTCGACCTTCGTGAGTTTGAAGTCCTTCTGTTCCACGACGTCGGCTGCTCCTTTCAGCGTTTGGTAGAACTGCGGGAACACGCCCTCCGCCGCTACTTCGTAGCCGCTGGGGACGGAGATGAAGACATAGCCCCACTTCTTGGCCGATTTGAGTTCGTAGATGCCCTTGTCGTCGGTGACGGTCACTTCGGTGCCGTCGGATACCACGACGTTCGCGACGGGACCTTCCTCCGAAGATACCAGACCGAAGACCGTGGTGCCGGCGCTCGGTTCAAAGTCGATCTTGTCGACGATGTTGATGTAGATTTTGCCGATCGATTTCTTGCGTGCGTCCCGTTTGAGGTAGGCTGTGTAGGAACCGGATTCGCACTCGTCGGCTAAGCGGACGGTAAAACTCTCAGAAGATGTTCTGAGGATGGGGCAGAGGTAGGAAATTCCCCCCCCCTCCAAGAGGAACGAATCGGTAGTCAGCGGGGATTTCCCCTCCTTTACCGTGAAGGTCAGTTCTCCGCCTTTGGCGACGTCGACCGTTGCAGGCAGTTCGAACCGCACGTCGAAGTCGTCCGTCGGGGCGTCGTCGGTGTTCGAGTCGCCGCAGGCGATCAGGAACGGGACGATGGCGAAGATCCATACTAAGTACTTGATCGTGTCTTTCATTTTGAAACTTAGTTTTTCGGTTGATGGATGATTACATGGAATATTAGCGGTTAATTATTCTGATAATTAGTGTTTTGCTCGATATTATCTGTCTTTCCTGTTTTGGTTTCGTATTGAAACTGTTTTACGAAATTAAAATTATTTGTTTGAAAAAACAAATTTGCGGGATATTTTTAGTATTTATTATTTTTTAATATCTCGTTCGCGGATTCCCGAACCGTTCGGAAATGCAGAATATGGCAGGGGATGATTGTCGGTTAGCCGATTATGCGGCGACTGTGCGGAGGCCGGCAGGGAAGGGGAGGGGAAACGATATTAAAATATTTAAGTATATCTCCCTTTTCTGGGCCTGATCCGGTGGAAACGGCGCTCCGGTATGGTTGCCGGTGCTTTTTCATCTCCTGTCGATTCGATCGGATTCGGATTCGAATCGAAAGCCGCAGACGGGGATTCGGCCTGTTTCTGCGATGTCGCCGACTGTACGGAAGGATTTATCCCGTCGGAAAATTTGAGAAAACGGACGATATTTTTTATATTTGTGGTGAACAAGTACGGATACAACCTGTTCAGTCGTAAATATATAACATTCGGTCTAAAAGAGTGGATTCCCGAATATGACTGTCGAGAAACTGGACGGAACCTCCCCGCGTCTCTATGCGCTCGTCGCACCTTTGGTCATGCGGCGCAGCGTGTTGCGCCAGAACAACAACTATCCGTTCTGGACGTCGCGTTCGCACACGTGGTTCGTCGCCTGGGAGGGGGAGATCGTCTTCGGATTCGTGCCGGTGGAGATTACCGACGGCGGAATCGCCAAAATCAACAACTACTACGTGTCGGGCGACGATCCGCGGCTGATCGCCCGTTTTTTGCAGGAGATCGTGCGCTGCTACCACCGCGACTATACGATCCGTTCCGTTACGCTGACCCGCCATGCGGAGGTGTTCCGGGCCGAAGGGTTCGTGCCTGTGCGGGAGTGGAAGGAGTACGTGGCCATGGAATACGGGAAAAACCGCCGGCCATGAACGTCTACGAGCGGACACAACGGCGGCTGAAAACCGTTTTCGAGGCCTTCGACAACGTCTACGTCTCCTTCTCCGGAGGCAAGGACAGCGGCGTGCTGCTCAATCTCTGCATCGACTACATCCGGCGGTATGGGTTGAAACGCCGCATCGGCGTATTTCACATGGATTACGAGATCCAGTACCGCGACACGCTCTCTTACGTGGACCGGATGCTGGCGTCGAATCCCGACATCCTCGACGTCTATCGGGTCTGCGTCCCGTTCAAGGTGCCCACCTGCGCCTCCATGTTCCAGCGTTACTGGCGCCCGTGGGAGGAGGGCAAGCGGGAGTTGTGGGTTCGCGCGATGCCGGCCGGAAGTTACACGCGCGGCAGTTTCCCTTTTTTCAGCGAGGAGATGTGGGACTACGAGTTCCAGAACCGGTTCGCCGAGTGGCTGCACCGGCGGTGCGGCGCGACGCGCACCTGCTGCCTGATCGGCATTCGCACGCAGGAGAGTTTCAACCGCTGGCGCACGATATACAGCGACCGCAACCACCACCGTTTCGAGGGGCGGCGCTGGATACGCCAATGGGCCGACGCGGGAATATGCAACGCCTATCCGATCTACGACTGGCTGACGACCGACGTGTGGACGGCCAACGGACGGTTCGGGTGGCCCTATAACCGGTTGTACGACCTCTTCCACCGTGCCGGCGTACCGCTGGACACCCAGCGCGTGGCCAGCCCCTTCATTTCGCAGGCGTTGTCGAGCCTGCACCTCTACAAGGCGATCGACCCCGACATGTGGGGGCGTATGATCGGACGGGTCAACGGCGTCAATTTCGCGGCGTTGTACGGACGGACGTCGGCGCTCGGCTGGCAGTCCGCACGCCTGCCGAAGGGGCTGACGTGGGAGCGTTACATGCACTTCCTGCTCGCCACGCTTCCCGCCGAGACCCGCCGGAACTATCTGGAAAAGCTCTCCGTAAGCATCCGTTTCTGGCGCGAGAAGGGCGGATGCCTCGCCGAGACGACCATCGCCAAACTGCGCAAGGCCGGCGTTCCGATCGAGGTCGGCGGCCGAAGCGGTTACCGCACCGACAAGCGGCAGGTGCGCATGGAGTATCTCGACGATCTGGATATTTCCGAGTTCAGCCAGTTGCCGACCTTCAAGCGTATCTGCATCTGCATCCTCAAAAACGACCACGCCTGCAAATATATGGGATTCTCGCCCAACAAGAGCGAGAGGCTGCGCCGCAAGAAAATCATGGAGAAATATGAAGCGTTGTTACGAATCTGAACCGGACGGGGAGTACCGGAGTCCGGTCTACGGCGTCCGGGCCGTTCCGGTGGAGAAGGTCGTGGCGAACAGCTACAACCCCAACGTCGTCGCGCCGCCCGAAATGCGGCTGCTGGAACTGTCGATCTGGGAGGACGGCTATACGATGCCGTGCGTCTGCTACTACGATGCGGCGAACGACCGCTACGAACTCGTGGACGGCTATCATCGTTACCTGGTGCTCAAAACCTCGAAGCGCATCTACGAGCGCGAACGGGGACTGCTGCCCGTGGCCGTGATCGACAAGGATCTGTCCGACCGCATGGCGTCGACCATTCGCCACAATCGGGCGCGCGGCACGCACAACATCGAGCTGATGAGCGAGATCGTCGCCGAACTGACGCGGGCGCAGATGTCCGACCAGTGGATCATGCGCCATATCGGGATGGACCGCGACGAACTGCTGCGGCTCAAACAGATCACGGGGCTGGCCGCACTCTTCGCCGACAGGGAGTTCAGCCTCGGCGATGCCGACGAAGAGGCGGTCGGGGAGACGGCCGAAGCGCTCCTCCAACCGTGACCCGTGCGTCTCAGTGCGTGACCGAGATCTTCACGACGGGCTGTTCGCGCACCTCGTCCAGCGGGTGGGACTGGTATTTCACCCGTCCGAAATCGATCTCCGCGAGGTCGATGCAGCGGATCGAATTGTCGTAGGCCGTCTTGTAGTAGACCCTGCGGTGGGTCAGGTCGATGGCGGAAGTCCACTGCGTGGCGCTCGGGATGTCGGGCGCGTCGCCCTGCGGGTGGTCGATGCCGATGGGGATGTCGAAGCAGTTGAGCAGGTGGAAGCATTGCAGCACCGTTCCGAAGGCTGTGGCGCGCTGCGGCGCCGTGGCGCGGTAAAAGGCGGCGCGCACGAAACGCGAAGGCGGCGTCGCATCGCCCGGAATGCCCAGAAATCCCGAATTGCTGCCGGTGGGGCGCAGCGTGATGCCGCTCAGTTGTCGGACGGGGGCATCACCGGGATAGAGGTTCACGTAGTTGTCGAGGTTCGTGAGCTGCCACTCGAAGCCCGGAGCGTTGGTGAGTACGCCGACCTCGTTCTCGTAGAAATGCGGCACGCCGTCGACGATTTCCAGCACGACCTGCCGTCCCGAAGCCTCTCCGATGCGCCAGTGCACGACCGAACTTTTTTCCAGCGCGACGATGCGCACCGATGCCACGGCGGCCTTCACTTCGTCGATCGTGGCGAATTGCGTCAGCATCCATGCCGCTACCTGCAAATCGGCCAGCGTGCGGTCGTTGCGGTCGGGGTCGTAGGATTCGTAGCCTCCGTATTGCGGGAAGAAGAAGAGACCGGCCGAGAGTCCCGCCTCGTTGATTCCCTCGGCGATGAACTCCTGCTGCTCCACGGCCAGCCCGACCGTGCCGTATCGGGCGGTGAAGGCCAGTCCGTTCGCACCGGTCGGGGTGAACGACCGGAGCTGCTGGCCGCGCGGAATGACGACGTATTGGCTTCGGAGAACGCCGCGCGACCATTCGATCGTGCGCGACTGCACGTAACTGCCGTCGGCGGCCGAGAGTGCGATGCCGGTGCAGGCGCTCGTCCGGTGAAGGCCGCAGCAGAGGGCGGCGATCGTCGATAACAGAATCGCTTTTTTCATAATTTTACAGGGGTTTAGGTTGTTTCGTTCAAATTCCATGCAAACCGTGCGGGTTACAGTGTGGAAGCGGGGCCGTATTTCCTCCGCCGGCGATCCCGTTTCGAAGAGGCGGGGCGCCTCCGGCGGTTCAAGGGTTCCGCCGTCCGGCAGCGGGGTCGGGAACGGACATCGGGTGCGCGGCGAACCACGCGATGAAGTCCTGCCATTGTACGGTGTGTTCGTCCCGCCACTGCCGGAACTCGTCGGGAAATCCCTGTGAAAGCACCCAGTAGTTGTAGGGTCTCATCATGCCCGCCTCTTTGACCTGCCGCTGGTAATCCATCAGCGGCCGTGCCGCGTCGTCGTCGAAAAGCATCCGGTCGTATTTCTCGAAGTAACGGTCGACGAACCGTTCGCGCATGTCGCTCAGCACGTCCAGCGTCAGGCTGTCGGGAATGCCGTCTGCCGTCAGTGCCGCCCGTGCGGCGACTTCGAAGACGGCCGTCCCGAACGGAATCCGCAGGCGCAGTCCCTCCCGTGCGACGCGGCCGTTGCGGCTGAAAGTCATGCGTACGGCCGTGTCGCCTTCGATGCGGATGTTGTCGCGGTAGGTCTGCGCGAGCGTTTCGCTCATGGCGGAGGTGCGTCCGGAGCCCCGTTCGAGGTTCATGAACAGTTCGCCCCAGACGAGTGTCCAGACCGGTTCGGTCGAGATCGCGTAGAGCAGGGCCAGGCTGCGGTAGTTCGACGGGTGGGCGGGATCGACCGTGGCGCCGCGGCGGTAGCAGGCGAGGGCGCGGTCGTACTGTCGTTCGGCGTAGGCGATATTGCCCAGTTCGAGGTAGAGCCGTCCGGCGTCGGGGTTCTCACGCAGCCCCTTTTCATAGGTCTTGACGGCACGTTTGCGGTCGCCTGCCATGTCGTAGGCGTTGCCGAGCAGCTGGTAGAGCGGCGGGTAGTCCTTGCGCTTGATGCGGCGCAGCACTTCGACGGCCTCTTCATAGCGCTCCTGCATGTAGAGCAGGTAGCCCGTTTCGTAATTGGCCAGGAAGTTTTTCGGATCGGCGGCCAGCACGGATTCCAGCAGCCGTGCGGCTTCGTCGTAGTCGCCGTCGTCCATCCGTTCGACGGCGCGGGCGATGCGTTCGTCGCGGGGCGTCTGCGCCAAGGCGGTCCCGATACAGAACAGCGACAGGAGTGCGAGTAGGTGCGTTTTCATTACGCGGAGGGTTTGTCGTCTCAAATATATCGTTTTTTTGCGAATATTCGCCCCGTCCGGCTGCGGAATCGGATCGCAGCGGCCGGACGGGGCGGTGCGCGGTGCGGCATTCCGGTGTCCCCTGCTATTTGGTTAATTTGTTGTTATGTAATATTTTACTTCGTTTCGAGTGCGGAACGGGCCGGTCGGATCCGATTGGGACTTTTTATTAGTAGGATTGGGCCTTTCGTCTTCCGGTGCCCCGATACGGGGGCGGAAAAGTTTCACGGTTCGGATTTTTTCGTTATCTTTGCTCTCGATGCATAAATGGCTCACCATATTGCTTGCTTGTATCGCCGTCCTGTCGGGCGGCGGGGAGGTTACGGCCTCCGCATCGTCCGCTGTGAAGCGGTCGGTGGCGGTCGCTTCACAGCCGGCGTCGCAGGAGCGTGAATTCAGGGTCGGCAGGCAGAGGCTCGTCGACTCGATTGCGGAGTACGCTTCCAATCCGGCGCATTCCGACTGCGGGCCTGAGACGTTCGGCCGTTTGCTGCGGTGTCCCGTAACCGCTCCTTCCGGAATCCATTTCATGCGTTGCGGCGGTCTGTCCGAGGTTTCGTCGGACGATGTCCGGTGCCGTATCTTTTCTCATTTCAACACGCGGATACCTTGTGCCGTACTGCATCCGGTGGACTATTACGTCTTCCGTATGCGTCGGCTGCTTATTTGACCTTTCCCGTTCGTTATCGGTTGACGGATTGGGATGCGCTCCCTGAAACGCAGGGAGTTTTCGAATTGTCGGGAAGTGCGGAGCGATCCGGCGGATTCCCCCGAAGGGTGTCTCCGCAGAAGTCGTCCCTCTTTCCCGAAAGGTTCATTTTCATGCACCTTTTCCCGCCTTGGCATAATCCGTACAAGCGTGATTCTGCGCTCGGCTTATCGAAAAGGTTAAATAAGTAGTATCGTTATGAATAAGAATCAAATGGCGGAGCTGCTTTATGCGCTGCCGGACGGGGTCGTCGTCAAAGGACGCAAATCGAAAGTCGTACCCCTTTGTCTGACGCTTGCGGGCGTCGTATTGTTGGTCGTAAACGGTCTGTTGCCCGCAACGGCGGGGTATGAAGACCTGAAATCGGCGCTGGTGCTTTTCGGCGGCGTAATCTTTGCAACGGGCGTACTGCTGTTGCTCGTCCGGCTCTTCGGCGACAGCGGAGTGCCGCTCTACGGCGAGAATCGCGTGCCGCTGGTCTGGTCGGAACGCTATTATCCCAAATCGGCCGCCTCCGCCGTGGCCGACTGCCTGACGCGTCACGACTGGGCGCGTCTGCGCAGCATCGCTCAGAGCCAGGTCCCTGCCATCCGGCTCGTGGCCTACCATACGCCCGACGAGGGGTTCGTGGCCTGCCAGGCGTTCGAATACGTCGAGTTGGAGGAGCGGCCCCTCACGGAGTTGCACATCGTGCGTTCCGGCCACGAGGCGTAGCGGAGTACGTCGTTATGCGGCGGAACCGGACGGTGTGCGGCATCGTCCGGTTCCCCGCGATTTCGGGAGCCGGCCGGATTGTTGATGATAAAATGGAAGAAATATGTTGTTAACCACTGAGAATATCATTCTGATCGGGGCGTTGCTGCTGCTGGTTTCCGTCTTTGCCGGAAAAGTGGCCTACCGTTTCGGCGCTCCGGCCCTGTTGCTGTTTCTCGGCGTCGGCATGTTGTTCGGGTTGAGGCTCATCTCCTTCAATTCGGCTCCCGTGGCTCAGTTCGTGGGCATGGTGGCGTTGTGCATCATTCTTTTTTCGGGCGGTATGGACACCCGTTACCGCGCCATTCGCCCCGTGATCGGGCCCGGCGTGGTGCTGGCCACCGTCGGTGTGGCGCTGACGGCGCTGATCGTGGCGGGGTTCGTCTACGTGGTGGCGCCGTGGTGCAATGCCGAGATGTCGTTCCTGCTGGCGCTGCTCTTTGCCGCCACCATGTCGTCGACCGACTCGGCGTCGGTCTTCTCGATCCTGCGCAGTGCATAATTGTGGGCGCAGACCACCATGTTATCCGCATAGGTGGAACCGGAGTAA
>OKSD01003350.1_pt1 | contig 12320 bp, 10 predicted proteins | sample 1601221 | NCBI WGS metagenome assembly OKSD01 (sample SAMEA3541550, study PRJEB24748) | human gut metagenome | biome: human gut; feature: human-associated habitat; material: faeces | place: China | collected 2012
CTCCAGGTAGGGGATGAAATTGTTACTATCGGCGGAATTTACGGCAGGGTTATTTCTCTTAAAGAGGAAACCATCGTAATCGAGTCCGCAAGCGACCACAGTAAGCTTACGATTGCTCGCTGGGCGTTACAGACCAATCTTACGGTTCATGACGACACGGTTACAAAATAATAAGTAATACATTTTGTCCCTCCCGAATATAATTATTCGGGAGGGAATTTCTATGAAAAAAGACCTTTTAACGGGAAAGAGCGGAAAAATCGGTTTAATAATCAAGGCTTTGCTGCTGTTTGCGGCGGTTTTCGCGGCGGCGGTAATGCTTTTTGCGCTCATAATGTATATTTTTGCGGCGGGCTTTAAGTATTCCGCACTTTTTGCAACGCTTTCGGCGGCTTCGGGCGCTTTTGCGGCGGCGTTTTATCTTTCGGGAAAAAACGGCAGCCGCGGCTGGCTTACGGGCGCGGCGGTCGGCGGAATTGTTTTTTGTGTTTTAACGCTTATATCGCTGATGATAAACCGCGGCGGACTTACGCAGAACACGCTGTTCCGCTTTGTTATTCTTATGCTGTCGTCGGTAATAGGCGGGATATTGGGCGTTAATCGCAAATCGCAGCACAAATACATATAGTTGAGCGTGTCGATTTTTCGACACGCTCTTGGCGGGAATGCCGCTCGCAAAAATTAAAGATTTTTGGCTGCACTCTATCCCCGTGGGTACTCACCCCAGTGTTCTTAAAAATAGCTTTTTAAGCTATTTTTCGCTTACAAGGTGTTTTTCCGCCGCGCATGGCAGCGGAAAAACAGAGATGCGGCGTGAACGCCGCAGAAATAGGATTTGGGGTTTATTGACAGACTGTAAATATAATATTCGGAATGCGTAATGCGGAATTAAATGAATTTTTCGACGGCTTTTTGAATATTGAGGTTAAAAAGCACCAAATATCATACAGAGAGACAAAAAACTTGACAAGAGTACCGCACAGAATGTAAAATATACAGTGTATGTAAGGTTTATTGATATCGGTAAGTGAGAGCCGGTATTTTTATAAAAAATTAAAAAAGAAAAAATTCGGAGGAAATCTATTTAATGAATGAAACAAACGAAAAAAAGAATGTAGGTAAGAGTACGGGAACAAGCGGAAGATACAGAAAGACCCCCGCCAAGAAAACGGCGGAAGCCAAAACGACGGTCGAGACCAAAAGGGCATCGGAAAAGCCTGCGGCACAAAGGACCGTGCAGAAGCGCACGGGTACCGCAGCCGCAGCCGCAGCCAAAACAAGAAGCTATACCCCCAGAAAAAACACCGGCGCAAGAAATAAAAAGCCGCTTAAAATAATACCGCTCGGCGGTCTCGGTGAGATAGGAAAGAACATAACCCTGTATGAATATGACGGCGATATGTTCTTGGTGGACTGCGGTATGTCCTTCCCGGATGAGGAAACCCCGGGTATCGATATTGTAATACCCGATTTCACCTATGCGCTTGAAAACAAGGATAAGATCAAGGGTATGGTTGTGACCCACGGTCATGAGGATCACATCGGCGCAATACCGTATTTGCTGCGCAACTTTAATGTTCCGATATACGCCACACGCCTGACAATCGGGCTTATAGAGGGCAAGCTTAAGGAGCACCGCCTGCTGTCCAGCGCAAAGCTTAACACCGTAGCTCCCGGCGAGACGGTGAAGCTCGGCAAATTCACGGTGGAATTTATACATGTGAATCACTCTATCCCCGATTCGGTCGGCTTTGCGATAACCTGCGGTGCGGGCACTGTTGTGCAAACGGGCGACTTTAAGATTGACACTACACCGATAGATGATTTTGTTATAGATATCGGAAGATTTTCGGAGCTCGGCAAGCAGGGCGTTTTGGCGCTTATGTCCGACTCAACAAACGCCGCAAGACCCGGATATACTCCGTCGGAGCGCATAGTCGGCGAGTCGTTTTCAAAGCTTTTCGGTCAGGCAGGGGACAGCCGCATTATAGTAGCCACCTTCTCGTCCAATATTCACCGTATTCAGCAGATAATCGATGAAGCGGTGCGCTGCGGCAGAAAGGTTGCGGTTTCGGGCAGAAGCATGATAAATGTTGTCAATGTTGCCGCAAACCTCGGATATCTCAATGTGCCGGACAATGTGCTGGTTGATATCGAAATGATAAGAAATTACCCCGCAAATGAAATGGTTATCGTAACCACGGGCAGCCAGGGCGAGCCGATGTCTGCGCTGCACCGCATTGCATTTTCGGAGCACAGGCAGGTTGAAATTATACCGGGGGATATGATAATAATTTCGGCAAATCCGATTCCCGGCAACGAAAAGCTTGTTAATAAGGTTATAAACGAGCTCATGAAGCGCGGCGCGAATGTTGTGTATGAGAGAATGTACGATGTTCACGTTTCCGGACACGCCTGCCAAGAGGAATTAAAGCTTATGATGAGCATTATCAAGCCGAAATACTTTATTCCCCTGCACGGCGAGCAGATGCACCTTGTAAAGCATGCGGGTCTTGCGCGGCAAATGGGCATACCCGAGGATAATATTTTAATAGCCTCGAACGGCAGCGTTATTGAGGTTACAGATAAGAGCATTAAATCCACCGAAACCGTTCAGGCGGGCAGAGTACTGGTTGACGGACTCGGAGTCGGCGATGTCGGCAGCATAGTTCTGCGTGACAGAAAGCATTTGGCAGATGACGGTATTATTATCATTGCCGTATCTATTGACAGCGTGACTCATGCGATAATTTCGGGCCCCGATGTGGTATCCCGAGGATTTGTATATGTTAAGGAATCCGAAAGAATGATGAACGACATAAGCCATTTAGTCTGCGATACGGTTGACTATTCAATGTCGGCGGGTATTCACGACTGGGCATCGGTCAAAACAAAAATTAAAGAGCGTGTATCGCGTTATGTGACCACAAAAACGCGCCGCGCGCCTATGATTCTTCCCATAATAATGGAGGTTTAAAGCAAATGAAGGTAGTATTGTTACAGGATGTCAAGGGTCACGGCAAAAAGGGTGAGCTCTGCAATGTATCCGACGGCTACGCCCGCAATTTCCTTTTCCCGAAGAAATTGGCGGTAGAGGCGGATAACGCCGCTTTAAACGAGCTTAAAAACCGCGAGGAGGCAAAGGAACACCACCTTAAGGAGGAGATTGCCGCGGCAAATGCGCTTGCCGAAAAGCTGAACGGCAAAACCGTTACAATTACGGCAAAGGCAGGCTCGGGCGGCAGACTTTTCGGTTCTGTTACCTCAAAGGAAATAGCGGCTGAAATTAAAAATGCCTTCGGAATTGAAATCGACCGTAAAAAAATGAGCGTGGCGGATATAAAGGCTTTCGGTGAGTACACTGCAGAGATAAAGCTGCACAAGGGCATTTCCGCAAAGCTGACAGTTAAGGTAACGGAGTAAAAAGGATGGCTGACGAAAAGCTTATCTACGACCTTGATGGGGCACGGCTGCCGTATTCCGTTGAAGCGGAGCAGGCAGTTTTGGGGTCTATTATTATAGACCCCAAATGCCTTAATGATGTTGCAACATCTATTAAAGCCGAGTATTTCTATATTCCGCAGCACCGCGAAATATATGCGACCTTGGCTGAAATGTATGAGCTCAGCCAGACCATCGATTTTATATCACTGCTTGAAAAGCTGAAGCGCGACGGCGTTTATGACGAGGCGGGCGGGAAAGCATATCTCACTCAATTGGTGCAAACCGTTCCGTCTGCCGCGAATGTGCTTACATATGTGGCAATCGTAAGGGAACGCTATACCGCGCGTTCGCTTATGACGGCGGCGCAGGATATAATCAAGGATATCAACGATAACGCGCTTGATTCCTCCCGCCTGCTTGACAGCGCCGAACAGCGCATTTACGAAATTCGTCAGGGCAGGGAAGTAACCGGTCTTACGCACATTAAAAGCGTAATTGAAAACGAGACCTATGACCGACTTTCCAAAATGGCAGACCCCGAGACCCGCGCGGACTATGTGGGTATACCCTGCGGTATAGGCGAGCTTGACAGGATGATAACGGGACTTAATAAATCCGACCTTATAATCCTCGGCGCGCGCCCAGGTATGGGTAAAACCTCGTTTGCGCTTAATATTGTGCGGAATGTGGCGGTTAATACCGGCAGAACGGTCTGCTTTTTCTCGCTTGAAATGACCCGCGACCAGTTGGCACAGCGTATGCTTTCAAGCGAGGCTGGTATAAAGAGCGAAAAGCTCCGCACAGGCGAGCTTGATGAGGACGAGTGGACAAGGCTTGCACAGGCGGGCGATGCGCTTTCAAAGGCGGATATATATTTCGACGAGACCTCATCTATAACCGTGCCCGAAATGAAGGCAAAGCTCAGAAGAATGAAAAAGGTAGATCTTGTGGTTATTGACTATTTGGGTCTTATGCCCTCCGCGAGGCAGATTGATAACCGTGTACAGGAAATTTCGGAAATCACCCGTAACCTTAAAATAATGGCAAAGGAGCTTAAGGTTCCGGTTATTGCCTGCGCGCAGCTTTCGCGCGGCACCGAGGCAAAGGGTAAATCGCATAAGCCTGCACTCTCGGATTTAAGAGATTCGGGCTCTATTGAGCAGGATGCGGATATAGTGCTCTTCCTCTACCGCGACGCATATTACGATAGTGAAAAATCCGATGACGAGGATCTGAGCGATCAAACAAAATCGGAATGCATTGTGGCTAAAAACCGCCACGGTGAGATCGGTACGATACCGCTTCACTGGGACGGTCAGTTTACCAGATTTACTTCTGTGGATGTGTTCAGGTGATGGAAGAAAAGATTTTAAACGCCGTAAAGCGTTTTTCGCTGTTATCATGCGGCGAAAGTGTTACGGTTGCGCTGTCGGGCGGGGCGGATTCGGTGTCCCTGCTTTTTGCTCTGCTGCAGCTGCAAAAAAAGCTCGGTATTTCCGTATCGGCTGCGCATTTTAACCATATGATACGCGGCGCGGAGGCTGACAGGGACGAAGCCTTTGCACGGGAACTTTGCGAAAGACTCGGCGTTCCGTTTATTGCGGGGCGCGGCGATGTTCCGAAATACGCGGCGGAAAATAAAATAAGCGAGGAAACCGCGGCGCGGCTTCTTCGCTACGCTTTTTTGGAAAGGGCAGAGGGGCTTGTTGCCACGGCGCACACCGCGAGCGACAATTTTGAAACCGTGCTTTTTAATTTAACGCGCGGAGCGGCGCTCGGCGGACTGTGCGGAATACCGCCGAAAAGAGGCAAATTTATCCGCCCGCTGCTTTTTTGTACACGGGAGGATATCGAGGAATACTGCAGAGATAATCATCTCGAATTTATTACCGACAGCACCAATTTATCCGATGATTATACACGAAACCGGATAAGGCACAATGTAATACCGATTTTGAAGGAGATAAATCCGTCAGCCGAAACGGCGGTTATGAGGACGGTTTTATCGCTTTCGGAAGCAAACGACTTTATATCGGGTATTGCCGACAAATTTTTGTCGGACAATATAAGGGACGGCGGACTGTGTGTAGCCTCATTGCCGCACCCTGCAGCCGCAAAGGCGGCAATCAGGCGCTTTGCGGAAATATGCACGGGTCTTCAGCCCGACAATACACACACAGAGGCTTTGTATTATACCGCCCTCAACGGCGGAAGGACGAGCCTGCCCGGTGATTTCGAGGGCGTTTGCAAAAATAAAATACTGAAGATTAAAGATGTAAGTGCCGAAAAGGGTAAAAAATACCTATTTGAGGTTAAAACGGAGCGGCGAATTAACGATTTATTTACAAAAGACGAAAAAGTTAATAATTTGTTATTAAAAAATTCGATTGCCTGTGATAAAATTATAGGACAATCTGTATTGAGAACAAGGCAGCCGGGCGACAGCATAAGGCTTGCGGGCCGCGGCTGCACCAAAACTCTCAAAAAGCTTTATAATGAGCTTGCCGTACCTGAGAATATGAGGGAGCATCTTCCCGTCATTGCGGACGATAAGGGTGTTATATGGATATACGGCATAGGCGTTGCCGACCGCTGTGCGGTCACAAAAAAAACGAAGGAGATTACGGTTATTACCGCTTCGGCGGTGCAAAATATTACGGATTAAGGGGTTGAACGAATTGTCGCTTGACAAGGATGTGGAAAGAATACTGGTGACAGAGGAGGAGGCAAAAGCAATCTGTAAGCGCTTGGGCGAGCAGATTTCAAAGGATTACGAGGGCAAGCGCCTGCTGCTTGTGAGCGTGCTCAAGGGTGCTGTCGTGTTTATGGCGGACTTAATGCGCTCGATAACCTGCGACTGTCAAATCGATTTTATGGCGGTATCCTCTTACAGCGGAACCAAAACCACGGGCGTTGTTAAATTCAAAAAGGACCTTGATATTGACCCGGACGGCTGCGATATACTGTTGGTTGAGGATATTCTCGATTCGGGCGTTACGCTGGCTTACCTGAAAAATGTTTTGATGGACAGAAACGCCGCAAGCATTAAGGTTTGCGCGTTTTTGGATAAACCCGCAAACCGCCGCGCGGATATTCAGGCGGACTATGTGGGAAAAGTAATACCGGATGAATTTGTAATCGGCTACGGGCTTGATTATGATGAAAAATACAGAAATTTGCCTTATGTCGGGGTTTTATCACCTAAGGTCTACGCCGACAAATAGGAAAGGAGCTTTAACCCTTGAACAAGAATTTGAAAAATGTGCTTTTGTTTATAGGAATCCCCATTGCGTTCATAATCGCGGTGCTTTCGGTTTCCTATCTTTCAAAAACCACGGTTGAAACAAAGTATTATGAAATCGTTGAGTTGGTTACGGAAAATAAAATTTCCGAGTTCAGCTTAAATCTCCACAGCGGTCAGCTTATCTACACAAAGCGCGACGACGGCAAAAGCTACCGTTATACGGTTGCCGACCCCTCGATATTTTATAACGACGTCAACGATTTTGTACTGAAAAACAATTCGGAAAACAGCGGAACCGATAAAATAATCAAGTATGATTATAAATCCGGCGGAGAGACCGCCTGGATAATGAACCTGCTGCCGACCCTTATAACCCTCGGAGTTATGGTGCTATTCTGGGTATTCATTATGAAGCGTATGAACGCCTCAATGGGTACGGATAAAACCATGGGCTTCGGAAAAGCAAAAGTCCGAAAGGATGACGGCAGGCGCAAGACCACATTTGCGGATGTTGCGGGAGCAGACGAGGAAAAGGAGGAAATGGCTGAAATAGTCGATTTCCTCAAAGACCCGAAAAAGTATAACGAGCTGGGCGCTAAAATACCCAAGGGCGTTTTGCTTGTGGGCCCTCCCGGAACGGGTAAAACTTTACTTGCGCGCGCGGTTGCGGGCGAGGCGGGAGTTCCCTTCTTCTCAATTTCGGGCTCGGATTTCGTTGAAATGTTCGTAGGCGTGGGAGCTTCGCGTGTGCGCGACCTTTTCGGCGAGGCAAAGCGTGAGGCTCCGGCCATTATATTTATTGATGAAATAGATGCGGTGGGCAGGCAGCGAGGCGCGGGTCTCGGCGGCGGCCATGACGAGCGCGAGCAGACTCTTAACCAGCTACTTGTCGAAATGGACGGCTTCGGTGCTAACGAGGGCGTTATAGTAATGGCGGCGACCAACCGCCCCGATATTCTCGACAAGGCGCTTCTGCGCCCGGGTCGTTTCGACCGTCAGATAACCGTAAACTACCCCGATGTTAAGGGCAGGGAGGAAATACTCAAGGTTCATTCAAGAGGCAAACCGCTCGGCCCCGATGTTAACCTTGCCACCATCGCAAAATCTACCTCGGGTTTTACGGGAGCGGATCTTGCAAACCTGCTTAACGAGGCGGCGCTGCTTGCTGTGCGTCACGGTAAAAAGGCGATCACACAGCAGGAGATCGAGGATGCTACCATTAAGGTGGTTATGGGTGCGGAGAAAAAATCCCACATTGTATCGGATAAGGATAAAAAGGTTACCGCATACCATGAGGCGGGTCACGCAATCGTTTCTTACTTCCTGCCCACGCAGGATCCCGTACACCAGATTTCTATTATTCAGCGCGGCATGGCTGCGGGCTATACAATGTATCTGCCGGTTGACGAAAAGGGTCATACCTCCAAAAATCAGCTTTCCGAGCAGATATGCTCCTTGCTCGGCGGCAGAGCAGCAGAGCAGCTGACGCAGGATGATGTATGCACGGGCGCTTCAAACGATATTGAGCGCGCAACCTCGCTTGCAAGACAGATGATAACCAAGTTCGGCATGAGCGACAGACTAGGTCTGGTTACCTACGGTCATGATAATAACGAAGTGTTTTTGGGCCGTGATTTCTCGTCCACACCGAACTATTCGGAGAAGACTGCCGCCGCAATCGATGAGGAGATCGAGGCAGTCGTAATGAAACAGTATGCAAAGGCACTGGAGCTTTTGAATAATGCTATGCCGAAGCTGCACGCCGTTGCCAAGGTTTTGTTTGAAAAGGAAAAAATTTCGGGCGATGAGTTCAGAGCCATAATGGAACAGTAATTTTAAATCAAGGAACCGCAAACCGCTTTTCAAGAACGGCTGCGGTTCTTTCTGTGTTTTCTGAGATGCTTTAAGGTTTTGTCCGTTTTTTTATTCTTTGAATTAAAAAGAATTGAAAAAAGCAATCAAATGTATTATAATTAAATGGAATTTTATTAACAAGGAGAAACAACAGTGGCTTTTCCGCTTGAAAACATAAGAAATTTCTGCATAGTGGCGCATATAGACCACGGCAAATCGACCCTTGCAGACAGGCTTTTGGAGCTTACGCAATCGGTAGCCGAGCGCGATATGGAGGAACAGATACTTGACAGCATGGACTTAGAGCGCGAGCGCGGCATTACCATTAAGGCTCACGCCGTAACCCTTTATTATAAGGCGAAGGACGGCAGGGAGTATGAGCTGAATCTTATAGATACTCCGGGACATGTTGACTTTAACTATGAGGTTTCGCGTTCGCTTGCGGCGTGCGAGGGTGCGGTGCTTGTGGTAGACGCGTCGCAGGGAATCGAGGCGCAGACCCTTGCCAACACCTATTTGGCGGTGGATCACGGGCTGGAGCTTTTGCCGGTTATAAACAAGATTGATCTGCCCTCCGCAGAGCCGGAGCGGGTCAAAAAGGAAATTGAGGATGTTATAGGCATTCCCGCAGAGGACGCACCCATGATATCCGCCAAAACGGGACTCAATGTCGAAGAGGTGCTGGAGCGCATCGTTACCGATATTCCGGCTCCCAAGGGCGACAGATCCGCACCGCTTAAGGCGCTCGTATTCGATTCCTATTACGACCCGTACAAGGGTGTTGTGGTTTATTTCAGGGTAATAAGCGGCAGGCTTAAAACAGGGGATAAAATTAAAATGATGGCAACCGGCGCCGATTTTGATACGGTTGAAATAGGCAGAAAGCGCGCAACCTATATGGAGCCGTGCGATACGCTTGAAGCGGGCGAGGTAGGCTATCTTACCGCGTCAATCAAAACGGTGGACGAGGCGCGTGTGGGCGATACCGTGACCCTTGCCGAAAACCCGGCGGACGCTCCGCTTGAGGGGTACAGAAAGGTGAATCCCGTAGTCTTCTGCGGAATTTACCCGGCTGACGGCGCAAAGTACCCCGACCTTCGCGAAGCGCTTGAAAAATTGAGCCTTAACGATGCGTCGCTGCTTTTCGAGCCCGAAAGCTCAAAGGCGCTCGGCTTCGGCTTCCGCTGCGGCTTTTTGGGGCTTTTACATATGGAAATCATCGAGGAACGGCTCGAACGCGAGTATAATCTCGATCTTGTTACCACCGCGCCGAGCGTTGAGTATAAATTCCTGCTTACAAACGGTGAGACCGTAACGGTGGATAACCCCACAAACTACCCCGACCCGGCAGTTATAGCCGAGGCGCTTGAGCCTGTGGCGGATGTGCATATATACAGCCCGAGCGAATATGTCGGCGCGATTATGCAGCTTTGCGAGGAGCGCCGAGGAGTGTATACCGATATGAAGTACATGGGCGACAGGGTGGATATTCACTATGTAATGCCTATGGGCGAAATTGTTTACGATTTCTTTGACGCGCTCAAATCCCGCACAAAGGGCTATGCAAGCTATGATTACGAGGCAAAGGGCTATGAAAAATCAAAGCTTGTAAAGCTGGATGTTATGCTTGCGGGCGATGTGGTGGACGCGCTTTCCTTTATAGTCCATTCGGATAACGCATACAATAAGGCGCGCCGAATTGCCGAAAAGCTTAAGGATTACATTCCGCGCCAGCTTTTCGAGGTGCCTATACAGGTGGCGGTGTCCGGCAAGATAATCGCGCGCGAAACGGTTAAGGCACTCAGAAAGGATGTTCTTGCAAAGTGCTACGGCGGCGATATTACCCGAAAGAAAAAGCTGCTTGAAAAGCAGAAGGAGGGTAAAAAGCGCATGCGCCGCTTAGGCTCTGTGGAGGTTCCGCAGGAGGCGTTTATGGCGGTATTAAAGCTTGACGAATAAGGAGAGTATAAAAAATGACAAGAGCGGAAAGACATAAGGCAATAGTAAAGCGCAGAATTTTCATTGCCGTTTGCGTTTGCATTTTGGCAGCGCTGATTTTACTGATAGCGTTTGTTATAAAGTCAGCGTTCGGCGGCAAAAAGACTGATGGCTCGGATGTTTCGCAAGGGAGCAGCAGCGCAGCGGGCGAAATCGTATCCGATGTATCGAGCGAAGACCCAACGCCGAGTTACCCTGCAACAGGGCCTAACGGCTTGGACGCAAACTATGAGCAGCTTTTACTTGTAAACGCACAGAACCCGCTGCCCGAGAATTACGATTACGAGGGCAGCCTTACCGAAATTCCCACAAAATATATCAACGGTATGCTGAAGCAGATAGATAAAAATGTATGGCCGTATATGCAGGCGATGATAGACGCCCAACGCGCGACCCAAACCGACTCGAAGAACTGGCTCTATGTCCGTTCGCCGTACCGTTCGTATAAGACCCAAAAAATGCTTTTCGATAATGAAACCAAAAAGTGGCTTGCAACGGGTATTTCAAGCGAGGCAGCGGAAGCAAAGGCGGCAACGGTAGTGACGAGACCCGGCACCAGCGAGCACAACACCGGTTTTTCCGCCGATTTCAATATTGCGGAGGACAGCTTTGAAAGCACGCCTATGTTCACCTGGATGCAGGAGCACGCTGCGGATTACGGCTTTGTTCTGCGTTTCCCGAAGGATAAGCAGGAAAAAACCGGTATAGTTTATGAATCCTGGCATTACCGCTTTGTGGGCATAAACAATGCCAAGGAAATGAACAGGCTGAATATGTGCCTTGAGGAATATGTTGATTATGTGAACAGCAAAAAGAAATAAAACAAAATTCGACAAAAAATAAAAAAGGTCTTTACAACCGAAGAAAAGTGTGGTATAGTAATTTCCAGTGAATCCTTTAAGACGGTACAGAGATACCGGCAAGGCTGAAAAAGAGGGCATTTTATGCCTGTGTTTGCTGTGCTTCAGCGCCTTGCCGTGTGCAGGGCGCTTTTTTAATGCTTTTTTGAGGGAGTGTTGAGAAATGGAAAAATTCAAGGCAACTCTTATGGACGAGGCAGCGGTGGCGCGTGCGCTCAAACGCATTTCCCACGAAATTCTCGAAAAAAACAACGGCACCGAAAACCTCTGCATAATCGGAATAAAGCGCAGAGGAACAGCGCTTGCGAAAATACTGTCCGATAATATTTTCGCAATAGAGGGAGTAAGAGTACCTACAGGCGAGCTTGATATAACCTTTTACCGCGATGATCTTACCGCAATATCGCCAGACCCCGTTATCCACCCTACCGAGCTTGATTTTTCCGTAGCCGATAAAAAGGTGATTCTGGTTGACGATGTGCTTTACACCGGCAGAACGGTGCGCGCGGCGCTTGACGCGCTTATGAGCCACGGCAGAGCGGCGGCGGTGCAGCTTGCGGTGCTGGTTGACAGGGGACACAGGGAGCTGCCGATACGCGGCGACTATGTCGGTAAAAATGTCCCGACCTCCAAAAACGAGGTCATTGCGGTTAAAATTCCGCCGTATGACGACATGACCGCGGCGGAGCTTTACGAGGTATAAACGGTTCATACCGTGTATATAAAAAATGCGGCGGGATTCGTAAGGGGCTCGGCGCTGAAAAACGGAGGAAGAAAAATATGAAACTCATTTATGATGTTAAGGACAAGCCGAGCTTCGGCAAGGTCGTAATTTTCGCACTGCAGCAGCTGCTTGCGATTCTTGCGGCAACAATTGCCGTTCCGACTATTGTGCAGAACGGGATGTCGCAATCGGCGGC
>OKSD01003355.1_pt1 | contig 12311 bp, 15 predicted proteins | sample 1601221 | NCBI WGS metagenome assembly OKSD01 (sample SAMEA3541550, study PRJEB24748) | human gut metagenome | biome: human gut; feature: human-associated habitat; material: faeces | place: China | collected 2012
GATGTGCCTTTGCCGCTGGATGCGCTGTGGGAGGCGGTGCGCTGGGCGGTCAAGCCCAACGGCGCGGCCCTGTTCTTCGCTCAATGCCCCTATGACAAGGTGCTGGGGGCATCCAACCTCGCCATGCTCCGCTATGAGTGGATATGGTACAAGGAGCGCGGAACAGGCTTTCTCAATGCCAACCGCGCCCCGCTGAAAAAGTCGGAGAACATTCTGGTGTTCTACCAGAAGTCCCCGGCTTACTTCCCGCAGTTTACTTATGGGGAACCGTACAGCAAGGTACACGCCCGCAAGGGCTCCAGTCCCAACTACGGCAAGTTTGAGCGGCAGGGCTCGTCATCCAATGACGGGCGGCGCTATCCGGGGAATGTGCTGTTTGTGCAGACGGTGGCGCATCCTGCTCACCCCACACAAAAGCCCGTGGAGCTGTGCGAGTATCTCATCAAGACCTACACCCGCCCCGGCGAGGTGGTGGCCGATCTCTGCGCTGGCTCCGGGACAACCGCCGTGGCCGCCCTCAATACGGGCCGCCGCTTCGTCTGCTTTGAAAGCGCCCCGGCCATCTATGGCCCCGCCGTCCAACGCATTGAACAAGCACGGCTGGCCGTGGAGCGTGGCGAGAAAGGAGAATGACCATCGGTAAATATCCTATCATATACGCCGATCCCCCTTGGCGGTATTCTCAAAAGGGATTGCAGGGGGCGGCGGAGAACCATTACCCGACAATGAATATCAATGAATTGTGCGCGTTGCCTGTGGCCGAGCTTGCGGCCCCGGACAGCGCGCTTTTTATGTGGGCGACCTTTCCCCAGCTCCCGGAGGCCCTGCGGCTCATAGAGGCGTGGGGCTTTACCTATAAAAGCGTGGCCTTTGTCTGGCTGAAAAAGAACCGCAAGGCGGATAGCTGGTTTTATGGGCTGGGCTTTTGGACGCGGGGAAACGCTGAGATCTGTCTGCTGGCGACGAGGGGCCACCCCAAGCGGCAGGCGGCCAATGTCCACCAGTTTATCATCTCCCCCATAGAGGCCCATAGCAAAAAGCCCGATGAGGCCCGCGACAAGATCGTTGCCCTCATGGGTGACCTGCCCCGTGTGGAGCTGTTCGCAAGGCAGACCCCGCCCGGCTGGGATGTGTGGGGAAACGAGGTAGAGCCCACGATCCGGGACTTTGGGACAAAGTGTCCCGAGGTTCAGAAAGGAAACTGACCTATGCCTTATGTGAATGTACCTAACGACCTATCCAAAATCAAAACCAAAATCGCCTTTAATTTAACCAAGCGCCAGTTGATCTGTTTCGGCGGCGCGGCGCTGGTAGGCGTCCCGGTCTATCTGCTGTCCCGGAGCTCTATCGGCAGCACCGGGGCCATGTTCCTCATGCTGGCCGTCATGCTCCCGGCGTTTATGCTTGCCATGTATGAGCGGGACGGCCTGCCTTTTGAAAAGGTGGTACGGAATATCATCCGGGCCAAGTTCACCCGGCCCGGCATCAGACCGTACAAAACGCAGAATATCTATGCTCCGTTTGCGGGAAAGGAGGAGACTATTGCAGACAAGAAGCAAACCCCAAAAGCGCGGCACCGCAAGGGCCGCTAAAGGCCGGGCCGGACTTTCCGCCCAGCAGACCATCCCCTATATCGCCATGCACCCGGACGGCGTGTGCCAGCTCCCCGGCGGCGTTTACACGAAAACCGTGGAATACGAGGACATCAACTATTCCGTAGCGTCCACCGAGGATCAGACGGCTATCTTTGGCGGCTGGAGCTCATTCCTCAATTACTTTGACAGCTCCCTGCCGTTCCAGCTCTCCTTTATCAACCGCCGCTCCCGTGACCGCAGCCGCTACAAGGTGAATATCCCGCCCGCTGAGGACGAGTTCAACAGCGTCCGGGAGGAGTACACCTCCATGCTGAAAAACCAGATTGCCAAAAGCAACAACGGCATTGAGCGCACAAAATATATCACCTTTGGACTGCCCGCCGAGGGCGTGGCCGAGGCCCGCCCCCGCCTGGAGCGCGTGGAGGCCGATGTGATGGGAAACTTCAAGCGGCTGGGTGTTCCCTGTGAGCCGATGGACGGGCGGGCAAGGTTGGCCTTGCTTTATAGCCAGATGCACCCGGGAAACCGGGAGCCGTTCCGCTTTGCGTGGAAGGACATCCCCAAACACGGCCTTGGCACCAAGGACTATATCGCCCCGGACAGCTTCGACTTCCGGGACAGCCGCACTTTCCGGGTGGGCCGCTATTGGGGCGCGGCGTCCTATTTGCAGATTTTGGCGTCGGAGCTGTCTGACAAGCTCCTTGCCGAGATTTTAGAATTGGATGCGGAGCTGACCGTTACCATGCACATTCAGACGGTGGATCAGCTCAAAGCCATTAAGACCATCAAGGGAAAAATTTCCGACATTGGCCGCATGAAGGCCGAGGAACAGAAAAAGGCTGTCCGGGCAGGGTACGACATGGAGATTTTGCCCCCCGACCTCATCACTTTCAGCAAGGACGCCGCCGAGCTGCTGGCCGACCTCCAGTCCCGGAATGAAAGAATGTTCCTGCTGACCTTTACGGTGGTGAACATGGCACCCAACCGCCAGCGGCTTGAAAACGATGTGTTTACCGTGGGCGGTATCGCGCAGAAGTACAACTGCGCCTTAAAGCGTCTGGACTGGCAACAGGAGCAGGCGTTTGTTTCCGCGCTGACCCTCGGCTATAACGAGCTGGAGATCCAGCGGGGCATGACCACCAGCTCCACGGCGATTTTTATTCCCTTTATGACAAGGGAGCTCCGAATGGGCGGGCAGGCGCTCTACTACGGCATGAACGCCCTTTCCCACAATGTCATCATGGCTGACCGCAAAAAGCTGAAGTCGGCCAATGGAATGTACCTCGGCTCAACAGGTAGTGGTAAGAGCTTTGCGGCCAAGCGTGAATTGCTCAATGTATTTCTCGCCACCAATGACCGTATCGTGATTGTTGACCCGATGGGTGAATATGTCCCGCTGGCCCGAAGGCTGGGGGCTCAGGTGATCGAGATTGCCCCGGACAGCCCCAACCACCTAAACCCTATGGACATCCAACTGAATATGAACGGCGGCGAAAGCCCCCTGTCCATGAAGGCGGATTTCCTCTTGTCCCTGTGTGAGCTGATTTTGGGCGGCAAGGAGGGCTTACAGCCCATCGAGCGGACGGTCATTGACCGTTGTGTGCGGCAGGTCTACCGGGAGATGGCGCTGGGACTGGAAAACGCGAAAACGCCCCTGCTTCAAGATTTGTATGAGGAGCTTCTGAAACAGCCCGAGCCCGAGGCAAAACGGGTGGCAACGGCGCTGGAGCTCTACTGCACAGGCTCCCTTAACTTGTTCAACCACCATACCAATGTGCAGACCTCAAACCGGGTGGTGTGCATCGTGCTGAAGGGCATGGGTGAAAACCTCCGCAAGATCGCCATGCACATCACCAATGAGTTTGTCACCCAGGCGGTGGATGAAAACTACCGGGCGGGGGTGGCGACTTGGTGCTACTTCGACGAGTTCCATGTTCTGCTCCGTGACCAGTTGACCGCCAGCTACTTCGTGGCCGTCTGGAAAATGCTCCGTAAAAAGGGCTGTGTCCCCAGCGCATTGACGCAAAATGTGAAAGACCTTTTGGCCAGCGCGGAGATCTCAAACATTCTGGACAACACCGATTTCATGGTGCTGCTGTCACAGGCCCAGAGTGATCGGGCGATTTTGGCAAAACAGCTCGGCATTTCGGAGCACCAGCTTTCCTACATCACCCACTCCAATTCGGGCGAGGGCCTGCTGTTCTACGGGAATGTGACCATCCCGTTTATTGACCGTTTCCCGCGTGGTGAGATTTACGATCTGCTGACTACCCGCCCGGAGGATATGACCCATGAGCGAAAAGACGAATAACGGCACTTCGGGACAAAGTGTCCCGAAGTCCCCTAAATCCAAGTTCCGGCACAAGAGCCGGCAGGAACAGGCGGCGGAGTCCAAGCTCCGTATGGAAAAGCGGGGCGAAAAGCTGGACAAGGCCAAGGACAAGGTGGCAAAGCAAAAGCCGCCCAAGCGCCCCGGCCCAGTCAAACGGGCGGGCCGCGCGGCTGGCGGCAGCGTTCACGCATTTGTCCACGGCAAAATTTACGAGGTGGAGCATGAGAATGTGGGCACCGAGGGCGCGCACCACACCGAGCTGGTGGGCGAGGCCGTCCTGCGGCATGGTACGCACCATGTCAAAAAGGCTATTCGGGAGCACCCGGCCAAGGCCGTCCAAAGGGCCGAGTCCAAGTACATCAAGGCTACGGCGGACTATCAGTTCCGGGCGGCGGCTCTGGAGCATCCCGAGCTGGACAAGGGGGCCTTTTCTCAGTATCTGCAAAAGCGGCGCATCCAAAAGCAATATGCGAAACAAGCGCGGGAGGCCGCAAAACAAGTGGCGAAGGCCGCCGAGAAAACGGCTGTCACCACGGAAAAGCTGGCGGCCCGGACGGTGGCTTTCGTCAAGCGGCATCCCGTGGGCGTGGTCATCGGTCTGGCCTGCGCCCTGCTGATCTTCTCGCTCCAGTCCTGTGTTTCCTCGATGGTGACGGTGGGCGACGGTCTGGTGGGCGCGGTAGCGGCCAGCACCTATGCGTCCGAGGATGGGGATATGCTGGGAGCCGAGGCCGCTTATTGCGGGCTGGAGGCTGAACTACAAGACTACCTCGATAGCTACGAGTCCACCCACGATTACGACGAATACCATTTTGACCTCGATGACATTGAGCACGATCCCTATGTGCTGATCTCCATGATCTCCGCGCTCCATGAGGGGGCGTGGACGCTGGACGAGGTACAGGGTACGCTTCAAAGCCTGTTTAACCGCCAGTACATTCTGACGGAGGAAGTGGTGACGGAGCGGCGCTACTACATCGAAACAGACACATGGGTAGACGAGGACGGCGTGACCCATACGGACAGCTACCGGGTGTACTACGATTATTACATCCGTACCGTGAAGCTGGAGAATTTCAACTTGTCCCATGTGCCGATCTACATGATGTCCGAGGAACAGCTTTCCCGGTATGCCCTCTATATGTCCACGCTGGGCAACCGTCCCGACCTGTTCCCGCAGTCGGGCTATGTGCCAAAGTACACCGACTTGCCCCCGAAGCACGATGTCCCGGAGGCATATCTGGCCGACGAAACCTTTGCCGCCATTCTGGAGGAGGCCGAGAAATATTTGGGCTTTCCCTATGTGTGGGGCGGGAGCAGTCCCTCTACCTCTTTTGATTGCTCTGGCTTCGTCAGCTATGTTTACAATCAATGCGGCTGGGACTTCGGACGGCTGGGAGCCCAGGGGCTTTACAACATCTCCACCCCAACCAATAACCCCAAGCCCGGTGATCTGGTTTTCTTTACGGGAACCTATGACACGCCGGGCGTTTCTCATGTAGGCATCTATGTGGGCGACGGCTGGATGCTCGCTGCGGGCGACCCCATCCACTATTCCAATCTCAACACGAGCTATTGGCAGTCCCACTTCTACGCCTACGGCAAACTTTATTGACAAGGAGGATTTTTGAATATGGCAATCAGCAAAAGCGCAAAAATCGAGGCCGAGATTGAAAAGGTCAAGGCCAAGATTGCGGAACAGCAGGCCCGGCTGAAGGAGCTGGAACAGAAAAAGCACGAGGCGGAAAACAGCGAGATCGTGGACATCGTGCGGGGCATGAGCATTTCCCTCACCGATCTGCCCCTGTTGCTCCAGTCCATTCAGAACGGCGGTGGGGCTACTTTGGGACAGAGTGTCCCGAAGTCTGAGGACAAGGAGGCCAGCGAATGAAAAGAGGATTTAGGATGCTGATGGCGGCGCTCTGCTCCGTCGTTTTTTTATGCGGTTTTTCCGTCACAGCCTACGCCGGGGGCGGCGACGAGGTCATGGACTATGAGACTGAGCCCGTGGTGGAAACCGAGCCCGCAACGGAGCCCGAACCCGCGCCCACCATTGAACCAGGCGCGGGCTTTGCAGAGGAAGGCAACCTTGTGACCCGCGATCTGCTCTATGACAAGAACACCAACAAGCAGTTTATTTCTGTCCAGACCAGCGGCGGCAACACTTTCTATATCGTCATCGACTACGACAAGCCCACCGACGAGGACGGCGATCAGTACGAAACCTACTTTTTCAGCATTGTGGACGAGGCTGATCTGCTGGCTGCTATGGAGTCCGCTGGCGTTGAACTGCCCGCCTGCTCCTGTAAGGAGAAATGCGTGGTGGGCGCGATCAACACCGATTGCCCGGTCTGCTCCGTCAATATGGGCGAGTGTGCGGGCGTGACCCCGGAGCCCGAGCCCGAACCCACCACGGAGCCCCAGCCCGAGGAACCCGCGAAAAAGAACGGGGCCGGGCCGCTGATCCTTGTGCTGGCCATCTTCGCCATTGGCGGCGGGGCCGGGGGGTACTTCAAAATCTACCTCCCCAAGCACCAGCAGGCCGCCGCGCCCGCGGAGGACTATGACGAGGAAATGGACGCTTACAACGATTTTGAGGAGGACGGCCCCCCTTGGGACGAGGACGATCCCGAACCCGGAGAGGAGGACGAAGCATGAACTTTACGAAAAGCCCCTATGAGGCCATGATGAAAAAGCCGTCCCACATTCAGCCCCCGCCCCCGCCCAAGGCACCCAAGGGCTCCCGCTGTCACGGATGCCCCTACTGGCGGGGCATCGCCTGTGTGTCCTGTTACCGTGAGCTTTTGGGCAAGCCGGGCAGGAGGTGATGCTGTGGCCCGTGAGCTAACCCGTGAGGAAAAGGCGAAGATCCGCAAGCTGGTGAAAAAGTGGTGTGCCAACTACGATAAGGAGTGCGGGTGCTTGCCGCTGGATTGTGAGTGCTATATGCTGGGGAAATGCTGGACGGGGAGCTATTGCCGCTACTTCCGGGAGGCCGTTCTCCCCCTTGATCCCGTGCTGGAGGCGGCGCTGACCTCCGAAGGCCCCGCCCCCGAAACCCGGCCCTGTCCAATCTGCGGCAGGGCTTTTCTCATGGACGGCAGGACGCGCTACTGTTCCCCGGCCTGTGCCAAGAAAGCCCACCGCCGCCAGCAGCGGGATCACATGAAGAAAAAGCGGGGCTGGTCTGTTGACAATTAGGCCCGAAAAAAGCCCGGTATCTCAAGGTTTTTTGGGGCCGCTTTAGGGGTGGCCCGTATGTTTTTACTGCCCGCCCCTGTTTGGCCCCGATGCTGTCAACATTTTTACGCCCTACTTTGGGACACTTTGTCCCGAAGTAGGGCTATTTTTGAAAGGAGGAACCATGCCGAAGTATTATGAAATCAGCGAGGTGGCGGCAAAGCGGGCAAAGGATATGAACAGCTTTTCCGACTACAAGCCCGGTTCGGCTACAAGCGCCTACCGCCAGATGGTGGATAAGGCGTATGCCATAGCGGAACGCCAGAAGGCCCGTGTCGATCCCATGTACCATGACAAGATCGACGCGCTGGTTGACCGCTACGCCAAAAAGCTGGCCGCCAACCTCAACGAGTCCCATGTCATTGATGGCCGTGTGCCGTCCATTCTGATCGCCGGGGGCGGTAATTTCCCGGTACGCAAAAAGGAAAAGCAGAACGCCGCTCGTGACCGCAATATGGGCGAGTACATGGAAATTGAGAAGCTGCTGGATAAGATCAAGTCTGTGGGTACAGGCGGGATCAGCGCCGACGATGACCTTGCCGTGGAAAAGCTGGAAAAGAAACTGGCGGGGCTGGAGGAGCTGCAAGCCACCATGAAAAGCGTCAATGCCTATTACCGCAAGCACAAGACCTTGGAGGGCTGTCCCGGCCTGTCCGACAAGGATATTGGCAGACTGCAATCCTCTATGGCGAATGACTGGCGCAAAGACCCGGTGCCTTATCCCTCTTTTCTGCTGACAAACAACAACGCTAATATCCGCCGGGTGCGCCAGCGCATTGACGATCTGAAAAACCGCAGCGAGTTTGTGGGTTGGACTTTCCCCGGCGGCGAAGCCAAGATCAACGAGGCCGAGAACCGTCTGCAACTGCTTTTCGATGAAAAGCCCCCGGAGGATCAGCGACGGGCGCTGAAATCCGAGGGATTCAAGTGGGCTCCCAGCCAGGGCGCGTGGCAGCGGCAGCTCAACCAGAACGCGATCCGGGCGGCGGCCCGTCTGGACTTCCTGCGTCCCGAGGACGGCCAAAGCCCTTACCAGCTCCAGTCCTTTGCCCGGAAAACGGAAAAGGATATGTCACGATAAGGAGGTACAATGGACAAAAATCAAGGCTATGCCATTCTGAAGGCTGTCATGTTGGAAAACGGCAGGGGCTTTGCGCTGGGTGAACATCCCACCGCTCCGTCCCCCTATGTCACATGGGCCTGTTACGATGACAAAAACGGCCAGCGTCAATATGAGTGGGGGCACTACGGGAACGATCTGACCGCTATGGAAAAGGACTTTGCAGACCGGGTGCAGGACTACCAGCGGCTTTTCAAGGTCAAGATCGTGCAGATCGAGGCCCCCGGCCTTTACAAGTATTATTCCACCCAGCGGCCTGTGGACATCGGCACATTCCCGAAGCCGCCCCATAACGCCCCGGATGAGATCGTCAACTACGATCAGCGCATCCCTGTGGAGGGCGGCGCGTTTGTGGCGTGGGGCCATCTGACCTACACCAAACCGCTGACGGAAAAGCAGGTGTCCGACTATGAGCTCCGTTCCGCCCCCAATATTTCCGAGCTGCGGCGGGAAAGCTGCGGCAGGCCCCGGCCGATTGCCCAGCAGATGAAGGAGGCCGTTGCTCTGACCGAGGCCAACCGGGGCAATCCTGCCCCCAAGAAAAAAGCCCCCGACCGGGGCGACCGATAGGAGGATTGAAAATGGAAGATAAGTATAACCCTATGAAAAGCGCGGAGATTGCCGCCGAGCATAACTACAACATGATCGACGGTGTTCTGAACAACCAGCTCCCGGCTCTGCCCCCGGAACAGGAAAAGGAGCTGGATAAGGTGAAAGAGCCGCCCAACAAGCGCCGCAGCCGGGAGCGCGAGGAACGATGACAAAAAAGCGCGTCCGCTGTATGCCGATCTATGTATGGGTGCGCCCCGATGAAATGGAGGTTATTCAAGGGCGCATGGCCGAGGCCGGAATCAGCAATCTGAGCGCCTATGTCCGCAAGATGGCACTCAATGGGTATGTGCTCCATGTTGACCTCTCGGACATCCGGGAGCTGGTGTCCTTACAGCGCCGGTGTGCAAATAACCTCAATCAAGTGGCGATCCAAGCCAATACCTACGGGGGCATTTACCCCGAGGAAATTGCCCAGCTTCAAAAGGACTATGCCGCTTTGTGGGAGCCGCTGTCCGATTTGCTGAAAAAACTCTCCGCTGTGACGGCGCTCTGAATGTTCGGGGGATGGCCTTGTGCCATCCCCCGGTTTTCTCGACTTCGGGGATCATGGGGCCCCCGCAAAGTCGGATGACTTTGTGGGGAGAGGAGGCGCAACGGAGCGGGTGAACTTTGGGACACTTTGTCCCGAAGTGAACAAGCGCAGTTTGTGCCGACGAGTCCCGAAGTGGAGAAAGTCAAAGGCATCCTTGTTGTCCCATTTTTACGGAGTTATAATGGTATTGTAGAGGATAACAACAATTTTTAAGGAGGTATCAAGCTATGCGGATCATTCTGAAAATCATCGCCGCCCCCTTTGTTCTGGCTCTGACCCTTGCGGTCGCTGTTTTGTCGTTTGTTTTCTCGCTGGCATCCTGGGCGTTTAGCGTCCTGTCCCTGCTCTTTGCTGTCTGTGCGCTGTTTTCAATTTTTATCGAAGGTGATACGGCATGGGGAATACAGGGACTTGTGATAGCTTTTTGCGTTTCGCCCTTCGGCCTACCCGCCGTGGCCGAGTGGCTGATCTGCAAGTTGGACGGGCTCAACTACTCCTTGAAGTGCTTTATCACGGACTGATAACTTTGGGACACTTTGTCCCGAAGCAGCGAGGCGGCAGCTGACTACAGACGCCATTTTAAGCCAAGTAATCTTACTGAAAAATATTTTTCTTTTAATGCTATCATATTTCATGTTTCCATTGTCGTTTCGTTAAATAACCATTATAATATGCTTATAATGCGCTAAGTAAATGAGCCGTCGAGTTGGCTAAACGGAGCATCGGTTGCAAGAGAAACAAATATTTTATATGCTATTGCTGACACAGGGAGGGACATGGGGTGGACGCTAAAAAATTCGGTTCCTTTTTAGCTACATTACGAAAAGAACGAGGTCTGACACAGGCTGAATTGGCAGGGAAACTACAAATAACAGATAAAGCAGTAAGCCGTTGGGAACGAGGAATTGGACTACCAGATATTTCTATGCTTGAACCATTATCTGCTGCATTACAGATTACAGTTTTGGAACTCTTAAAATCTGAAAAGTTCAATCATAAGGAACTATCCCATGAGGAAGTTTCAAATGCTGTTATTGAAACGATTGAAATGGCAACCGAACAACAAAAGACTTTCAAAAGAAATTTGTTGGTAGTTTTTACCGGGGTTATTTGTATTATATCGTTACCTGTTATAGCGCTTCTGGTTGGATATACAAATTTCCCCTTTCAACCTTTTTTACTTTTTTTCATCCCTCTATGCCTGCTTTGTGCGGGGGAGTATGTGTTATGTATGAAAAACAGGGGAATAGCTTTTATCCTACCCATTCTCGTTTTCTTTTCCAGTTTTGCTTTTGGAAAGTATGCCTTAATTATTGCATTAGCTCTGTTTACTGAATATTTTGTAGTTCGTCATATGAATAAGCCCCCAAAAGATGTTCAGAACGAAGAAGGAGAACCTTTATGAAACGAAAAATAGCATTGATACTTGTTTCACTTTTTGCAAGCTGCTTATCCGGATGTGGTAAAGCAGACATTCTCAATCAATATGATATGGATGGAATTGCGTATATCGCATACACCGATATTGATACTGTTTGCGAGAGCCAAGAACTATCTAAGGCTGGGGCAGATTTCTTATCTTCAATGGAAGAATATTTGTTGTTATCGTATGTAATGGATAGGAATATTGAATTGACCGAGGAGTTAGGGGAATATGATCACTTAATTCTGACAAATCCGCTATGGATAGAGCGATTTGGTGAAACTGATAAACTGAAATCAATAGAACTTGATAGTTTGTCCGAGAGTATGCAAGATTTTTTATCTGAACAACTTTCTCTTTTGACAACAAACGGAAGCGCCCTGTCTGATGAAATTGGTTTATATCAATACGATGGTGGTGAACTACTTGCATTTCCAGTAAATGTAACATTAAGTGGTGCAGACCCCATAAAGGCTGAAAACCCCTTAATCATCCTTGTGAATAATCCATCACAAACACTTAAAGCTGACAGTTGTATGCTACCGTTGACTTCAAGCGGAAATATCTTGTTTACAAACAGGGAGCAACTTCAAGCCAAATTTGAAGATAGTCAACTTGATGATTATGCATCAGTTGAAACTTGGAACAATGATATTAAATAATTCTTTATAAAATAGCACTTTGGGACACTTTGTCCCGAAGCAGCGAGGCGGCGGCTATGCGTAGCCGCCGCTTTTTTCTTGGAAAGGGGGAATATCCACGGCCACGACCTACCTAAAAGCCCACCACATCAGCAAGGGGGAAACCATCGCCCAATCGCTGAAAGACCGTTTTGAATACGGGCAGAACCCGGACAAGACCGAGGGCGGGGAGTTGATCTCCAGCTATGAGTGCGACCACATGACCGCCGATGCGGAGTTCCTGCTCTCCAAGGCAAAATACAAAGCCACCACGGGCCGGGAACAGCGGCGGGACGCGGATGTGCTCTGCTATCAAATCCGCCAGTCATTCAAGCCCGGAGAGATTACCCCCGAGGAGGCAAACCGCGTCGGCTACGAAACGGCCATGCGCTGGACAAAGGGCAAACACGCCTTTTTCGTTGCCACCCACACAGACCGCCATCATATCCACAACCACATTTATTACAATTCAACCGCGCTGGACTGTGCCCACAAGTACCGGGATTTTTTCAGATCGGCCAGCGCCCTGCGGCGGCTCTCTGACCGGGTATGTCTGGAGAACGACCTGTCCGTGATTACCAACCCCAAGCTCCACAGCAAGGGGCGTTTCCTCCACTACGGCCAATGGATCGGTGAGCGCCCCCCGTCTGCACAGCAGAGGCTTCGCCTTGCCATCGGTGATGCGCTGGCAAAAAAGCCCGCCGACTTCGAGGCGTTCCTACGGCTTATGGAGGGGGCCGGGTATGCCGTGAAGCGTGGGCGGGTCTCTTATGCTCC
>OKSD01003356.1_pt1 | contig 12311 bp, 6 predicted proteins | sample 1601221 | NCBI WGS metagenome assembly OKSD01 (sample SAMEA3541550, study PRJEB24748) | human gut metagenome | biome: human gut; feature: human-associated habitat; material: faeces | place: China | collected 2012
GCGGTTGTCTTTATTGCGGCAAAAACCGGAATCATGACCGAGGCGGGAGCCGCCTGCTGCACCGATATTGCGCTTATAATAGCAACGCCCTGCGTTATTATAAAATCGCTTATGCGCAGGTTCGACGCGGCGGTTATGAAATCGCTGCTGCTGGCTGTTGCTTTAACCCTTTTGGTGCAGGTGCTTATGATTACCCTCGGCACGCTGCTCCTTCGCTCAAAGGACTTAAGGCGGCAGAGAACTCTGCGTTTCGGCTCGATTTTCGCAAACTGCGGGTTTATGTCTTTACCATTACAGGAGGTAATGCTGGGGGCTGACGGCACACTTTACGGCTCTGCATATGTTATAATGTTCAACCTTGTGGTGTGGAGCTACGGTGTTTACCTTATAAGCGGCGATAAACGCTACATACAGCCGAAAAAGCTTTTTGTAAACCCCGGCATTGCGGGGCTGCTTATAGGGCTTATAATTTTCGTGTTTTCCGTTCCCGTGCCGCATGTGCTTTCATCTACCGTAAATTATCTTGCGGCAATATACACCCCGCTGCCCATGCTTATTATCGGCTACCATTTAAGCAAAACGAATGTGCTTAAGGCTTTTAAGGATGTCAAGTGCATAATTGCCGTTTTATTAAGGCTTATTGCTTATCCGCTTGTATCCCTCGGGGTTTTGTATCTTTTCGGAATACGCGGCACATTGCTTGTTTCCGCAATAATATCGTTAAGCGCGCCGGTTGCGGCGGTTACCACAATGTTTTCTTCAAAATTCGGCGGGGGTGATACGGCGCTTTCGGTCGATATGGTATCGCTCAGCACGGTTTTATCAATTATTACAATGCCCGCAGTTATAACACTGGCGCAGATTTTGGCGTAGTAATTGCAATTATTCACAGTTTGTTTAATAATTTTGTAAATTTGTTTGGTATTATGGTTTAGAACCAAAAATTATGCTTGGAGGAATATAAATGATCGAAGTAACCGGGCTCAGCAAAAGGTACGGTACTTATCTCGCCGTCAAGGATGTAAGCTTCAGCATCGAAAAGGGCGAGGTTATCGGCTTTTTGGGCCCAAACGGAGCAGGTAAGTCCACAATAATGAATATACTTACCGGTTATCTTTCACTTACACAGGGTAAGGTGGAAATTGACGGGTACGATATTGCGGAATACCCCGAGGACGCAAAGCGCAGAATAGGCTATCTGCCTGAAATACCGCCGCTTTATGTGGATATGAAGGTGCGCGAGTATTTAAACTTTATTTATGACCTTAAAAAGGTCAAATTCCCGAAAAAGCCGCATATTGACGAGATTTTAAGGCTTGTTAAAATTGACAATGTGCAGAACCGCCTTATAAAGAACCTGTCGAAGGGCTACCGTCAGCGTGTAGGCTTTGCCCAGGCACTTATAGGCAACCCGGATGTACTTATTCTTGATGAGCCGACCGTCGGTCTTGACCCCAAGCAGATAATCGAGATAAGAAATCTTATAGCCCGTCTCGGTAAAAACCACACGATTATTCTGTCCTCGCACATACTTTCCGAAATTCAGGCGGTATGCAAGCGGGTAATAATTATAAACAAGGGGCAGATAATTGCCGACGACACGCCCGAAAACCTTTCAAACAAGCTGTCGAGCGATCACTCCCTTATTGCGCGTATAGTAGCGGGCGAACAGGAAATGATTGACGCTTTAAGCACCGTTAAGGGTGTAAAATCGGTTACATCCCTCGGCAGAAAAGAGGATGGCTCGTTCGATTTCCTTATAGAGCCGGAGCACGGCGCAGATGTGCGCGCCGAGGTTTTCAAGCGTATAGTATCCCGCGGGAAGACCCTTTTATCGCTTACCAGCAACAAGGTGTCCCTCGAGCAGATATTCCTGCGGCTTACGGAAGCTGCCGATAACGACGAAGCAAAGCGTATGCTCGGAATAATCGATAAAACGGAAACGGCGGAAAAACCGAGCGTTGAAATAGCGGATGACGGCAGCGTTACCGTCAAAACAGAGCAGGCAGAGGAGGCAGAGCAATGAGCGCGGTATTTAAAAGAGAATTCAGGGCGTACTTCACAACGCCCATAGGCTTTATTGTTATAGCGGCGTTTTACTTCTTTTTGGGACTTTATTTTTCAATGATATACAGCTACGGCAGCCCGGACACCGCAATGGTAATCGTTGCAATGTCTACCGTTATTGTTTTTACCATGCCGGTGCTTACAATGCGTCTTATGAGCGAGGACAGGCGCCAAAAGGTAGACCAGGCGCTGCTTACGGCGCCCGTAAGCCTTACATCCATTGTGCTGGGCAAATTTTTCGCGGCGCTTGCGGTTTTCGCAATCGGCTTTGCACCCACGGTTATTTTTGAAATAATCGTAGCTTCATATGTCAGCGTTAATGTGATGTCGTATATATACGCACTTTTCGGTATGCTGCTGCTCGGCAGCGCGCTTATTTCAATAGGCATGTTTATATCATCCCTTACCGAAAGCCCGGTAATTTCGGCAATACTTACGCTTGTAATCAATATACTTGTGCTTTATATGTCCAACTTTGCAAGCATGATAAAGGTTTCCTGGATAGCAACGGTGGTTGAAAAGGCGGCGTTTATAAGCGCCTTTGAGAATTTCGGCGAAAATATACTGTCCGTTGCGGATATTCTCTACTTTGTAAGCATAAGCGCGGCGTTTTTGTTCCTGTGCGTCCGCTCGCTTGATAAGAGAAGATGGGCTTAAAGGAGGGTGAGCAAAATGGAAGAAAATAAAAATTTAACTCCCGAAGCGGAGGCTGCGGAAGAAACCGTCGCAGAGAACACACCCGCCGAGGAGACCGCCGCAGAGCAGACCGGCGATAAAAAAGAAAAGAAAGCCAAAAAAGAAAAAAAGGCGAAAAAACCTAAAAAGCTTAAAAACCAGGCGCTTTTACGCAGGGGCGGCTATTCGGTTGCAATAACCGCAGCGGTGCTTGCGGGGCTTATTGTGCTGAATGTGCTTGTGAACGCGCTTTCAAACCGTTTTGTTTTGGAATTTGATATGTCCACCGAAAAGGAAAACTCAATGAGCGCGGACAATATCAAATATTTAAAAGACCTTGATAAGGAAGTAAATATAACAGTCTGCGCCGAAAAGGACGGATATACCGGCGGCTATATGGGCTATTACGCGAAGAATCTTTACGGCGTATCGTCCGACGCGTCGAAGTATTTCGAGCAGACCTTAAAGCTTCTTGATAAATACCCGGCATACAACAACAAGATTACCTTGAAATATGTTGATACTCAAGGCTCGGAATTTACCGAGATATCGCAGAAGTATTCAAACGAAAAGTTAGCCTACGGCGATATAATCGTTTCGGCTAGAGGCTCGGATAATAACGTGCGCTACAAGGTTTTGGGCTTTAAGGATGTTTATCAGCTTTCCGAAGACAACACCTACGCCGCCTACGGCTACAGCCAGTCAACCGTCAGCGGAAACAGCGTTGAAACCGCGGTTACAAGCGCTATTGCGTATGTTACAAGCAGCAAAACAAAGAAGGTCGCGCTGCTCACGGGGCATTCCAAGATCGACTACACAGCCGATTATCAGAAGCTTTTAAAGGCTAATAACTACGAAATAGAGACGATTTCCGATAATATCGTGGGTAAAATATCCTCCGATTTCGACGCGGTTATAATCGCGGGTCCTACCACCGACTTTATAGGCAGCGAGCTTGATAATCTTTCCGACTTCCTTGATAACGACGGCAAGCTCGGCAAGGGTCTTCTGTTCTTTGCGGACGCTTCCGCCCCCTACCTTACCAATCTTTACGATTTCTTAAGCCAGTGGGGTATTGCGATAGAGGAAGGCATACTGTTTGAAACCAATTCAAACAACCATATTCCGGACGACCCCATGACCATGGGAATTTATCCCACAAGCAGCGATGAGAGCCTTACAAGCGGAATGCAGCTTTGCATTACAGGCTACAATGTTCCCATGTCCGCCGCATTTGAAAGCGAAAACAGCATAACCGTAAAGGCTCTTATGAGCTCGCTTGAATCGGTTGTGGCAGCGCCTGTCGGTACCGCCGCAAACTGGAAGGGTGCCGATAACTACACCAAAAAGAGCTTCCCCGCGGTGCTTCAGGCGGCGCAGTCTGAATATGACGACGACAATAAGCAGATAACAAGCTATGTTTTCGCGTTTGACAGCGTTCAGTTTATTCAGTCGGAATATAACGAGCAGTCCTCGGTTTCCAATAAAAACCTTACCCTTGCCTGCGCGGAGCGCGCGGTGGGTGCCGAGGATACCGGAATCTCATTTGTTTCTAAAACAATAACCAACGAAAGCTTCGCGGATTCGGTAAGCGAGACTTCTGCGGGAATTGTAAGAATTATATTTATGGGGCTGCTGCCCGTGGCGTGCATTGCCGCAGGAATTTATATCTTTATCAGGAGAAAGAATGCGTAATGAGTGACCTTCCCGAAAAGGATAATAATTTAAACGAAAATACGGAAAATATTTCAAACGAGGAGGACGGTGCTTCCACCGTCTTCTCCGACCCCGCCGACCACAAAAAGACCGCCGTCAAAAAAAAGCGCTCGCTTTTACCCATAATTATTTCGGCTGTACTGGCTGTGGCAATTCTTGCGGGCGGCACGGTTGCCGTAATAAAGCTTATTCCCGAGCGTGAGGACGATACCTCCACCCCCTCTGTTGAAACAATAAAGGTGCTTGATAAAAGCTCGGACGATTTTAAAACCGTTACCGTTACCAATAAAAGCGGAACATATAAGCTTTATTCCGAGGAGGAAAAGGAAGAAAGCTCGTCTTCGTCCTCATCCTCTGCCGCATCAAGCAGCACCGTTAAAACGGTATGGTATCTTGACGGTTATGCGAAGGATGTAATAAATTCCTCATCCGTTTCAAGCATTGTAAGCTCTGCCGCAAGCGTTACCGCTTCAAGAGAGGTTACTGCAAAATCCGCCGCCGAATGCGGGCTTGAAAGCCCTGCGGTCAAGGCTGATTTTGTAACAAAGGACGGCGCGGAATTTTCCCTGCTTATAGGCGGAGAATCGCCCGATGGTACGGGAATATATATCAAGCTTTCTACCGATGATAAGATATATATTAACGACAGCTCGATTGATTCGTCGCTTGAATTTGACGCCCTGAGCCTTGCCGCAACCGATTCTATAGCGGGTGTGCCCACTTCCGATTTATCTTCAGATTATAAGGACGATAACGGCGACCTTTCATCCTTTGATTCAATAACCCTTACGGGCTCTAATTTCCCCGAAAAGCTGATAATTGCGCCGAACACCGATAAAAACCTTTCAACCTATGCGGCGTATATGACCACCTCGCCCACAAAGCGCATTGCCGATAATGTGGACGGCATTTTCGGGCTTTTCAAAAGCGGTGTTTCCGTGAGCGGTGCGTATTCGTTTGATACTTCCGTCTCGACCCGCAAAAAGCTGGGGCTTGATAATCCCGAGCTTACCGCCGAAATCAAGGTCGGCTCTCTCACGCAGCGCTACAGCTTTAAAAAGCAGGACGACGGCGGCTACGCGGTTTGGTACGACGGCGCAAAGCTTATTAAAAAGGTTGACGCTTCAAGCATTACCTTTATTGATTACAAGGTCAATAATTACTACGCCTCGTGGGTCTGCCTGCAATCTATCAATGAGCTTTCAAATTTCACTATCAAAACCCCCGAAAAGACTTACAGCTTTGATATAGTTTATGATGATGCCGAGGATGCGGAGGAAACCTACGTTATAACCTACGAGGGCAAAAAGCTCACCGCCGAAAACTTCCAGAATTTCTATCAGGAATGTATTTCCCTTTCCTGCTCCGATTTCACGGTGGATAAGGTAAGCGGCGAGCCCGCCATGACAATTGTTTTCACCTATTCCGATACCTCGCGCGCCAAAACCGACGTTAAGTTTATAAAGTCGGGCGCGGCGAAATATCAGTACAGCATTGACGGCATTGAAATGGGTAAAATAAATTCCTCGGCGCTTAATAAAATTTTAAAGCACGTGGAAAAGGTCGCAAAGGATGAAAGCATAAAATAGCTTGACAAATGCGGGCTTATGGTATAAAATAGATAAGCAGTAAAGGCTGTGTTTTCCGAAGCGGGAGAATACAGCCTGATTTTCTGTGTAATGAAATTAAAAGGATGAGCGGATCATGTCTAACTTTAAATACGATGTTGCGATTATCGGCGGCGGTATAGGCGGCCTTATGGCGGCTTACAGGCTTTGCCGAAATATACCGGATATTAAAATAGTAATAACCGAAAGAGGCAATACCCTTGAAAACAGGCACTGCCCCGCAGGGAAAAATAACACCTGCGTTCACTGCAAGCATTGCTCTATAACCAGCGGCTATGCGGGTGCGGGCGCATTTTCGGACGGTAAGTTCAACCTCGGCACCGCCTACGGCGGAACGCTGGGCGAAGAATTGGGCGATGATACCGCGAATAAATATATTGATGAGGTTGATAAGATCCTCAATGAATACTGCACCTCGGGCGAGCCTACGGTTTATAAATCAAACGAAAGCCTGAAGCTTAAGTGTCTGCAGAATAATCTTCGCCTCCTGGATATGAATGTAAAGCATCTCGGAACGGATAAAAACTACCTTACCATGCAAAACCTTATACACGCGCTGGCTGACGACGGGGTTGAAATGCTCGCTTTTTACGATTGCGAAAGGGTTGAAAAGCACGACGGCGGCTACACGCTTTACTATACCAACGGCGAAAAAATAGAAGCCGAAAAAATAATTATAGCCACAGGCCGCGGCGGTGCGAACTTCGTTGCGGATTTCTGCCGCTCGTTCGGCGTTAAAATGCGCTCGAATTATGTTGATATAGGCGTTCGCGTTGAAATGAAGGATATTATCTGGCGCGAATTTTCCGACCGTATTTACGAGCCGAAAATTCTTTACAGAACCAAAACCTTTGAGGACCGCTGCAGAATGTTCTGCTTTAATAAGGGCGGGCTTGTTTCGGCGGAGAATAACCACGGAATCATAACCGCAAACGGTCACTCCTTTGCCGACCCCGCGAAGAAGACAGATAACTGCAACTTCGCAATTCTTTCAAGCATACGCTTTACAGAGCCTTTCGATCAGCCCACAGAGTATGCCGAGAGCATATCCCGCCTTGCAAATATGATAGGCAAGGGCAACGTGCTTGTTCAGCGCTTCGGCGATCTTGTCCGCGGCAGGCGCACTAATGATCACAGGCTCGGTCAGAACACCGTTATACCCACGCTTAAAGCAACCTCGGGCGATATTTCGCTTGTGCTGCCGCACCGTATTCTCACAAATATTATAGAGACGATCTATGCGCTCGATAAGGTGGCCCCGGGCACTGCGAATGACGATACGCTGCTTTACGGCTGCGAGAGCAAATACTACTCAATTCGCCCGGTATTTATGAATGAAAAGTTTGAGCTTACCGATAATGTATATATAATAGGCGACGGCAGCGGTATCTGCCGCGGCTTATCGCAGTCGGGCGCTATGGGTATTTATGTTGCCGATTGCATTTCGGGCAAAAACTGATTTTTTGTAACCCTTTTTTACCGCTTTTTCGTTATTTATATGGAGGGACGCGGTTATGAAGTTAAAATCAAGGAATATTTTATGCCTTTTGGCGGCAGCATCTTTGCTGCTTACCGTTTGCGGCTGCAAAAAAAGGGCTGCCGAAAGCTCATCTGCCGCGCCTGCGCCGACGATTGAAGCCCCCACCGCAGACGATAAGCAGGACCCCGAAAACACCGATATTACAGAAGAAAAGGGCGCGAAAGCAGATACCGAAAGCCTTACTGTCAAAGAGGGCAGGGCAAACGGCATAGATGTTTCGAAATGGCAGGGCAAAATTGACTGGAGCCGCGTTAAAAAAAGCGGCATAGATTTTGCGATTATAAGAATAGGCTTCCGCGGCGAAAACGGAACGATTTATAAGGACTCCGCTGCCGATTATAACCTGCAGCAGGCGGAAAAGGCGGGCGTGCTTTGCGGGGTATATTTCTTCTCGACCGCGCTTTCCGAAAAAGAGGCGGAGGCGGAAGCGGACTTCACTGCCGCCGCTGTTGCCGGCTATTCGGTTTCCTACCCCGTGGTATACGATTGCGAGGGATTCAGAGAGCCGGACAGCCGAATGTACGGCGTTACAAATACACAGCGCACAAATAACGCCCTGGCTTTTCTTAACCGCATTAAGGCAAAGGGCTATGAGGGTATGCTGTATTCCTCTGTAAAGGAGCTGTCAGGCTCCGCTTACTGGGATACCGCAAGGCTTGAAAGCGCCTTTTCGGTTTGGGTGGCGCGCTACCCGGCAGAGCCGTACCCCAAAACCGCCCACCCCGATTATTCGGGTAAATACGATATGTGGCAATATACCGATAACGGCATCGTTGCGGGAATTGAGGGCAATGTGGATATGTCGGTAGCGTATTTCACAAGGCAAAAGGCGGAGCCGAAAAATAAATCGGCAAGGCCCGGCACTGCCGCCGCGCCGAGCAGGGAAGACAGCGTTTATACTGCGGTGAGTGATAAGGTCACACCAAAAATTGAGGTGAATCTGCGCACCGCCGCCACCACCAAAAGTGATGTTGCCGCAAATATTAAAAACGGAACGGTTTTAAACCGCACGGGTATAGGCTCAAACGGCTGGTCTAAAATAAATTACAACGGCAAAACGGTTTATGCCATAACAAGCTATTTAACTGCCGATTTAAGCGCAAAAGCGCCTGAAAGCAAGCCCGACGACGGTTTTACCGCCGCATCGGGAAAGGTTACGGCTAAGGATGAGACGAATCTGCGCGCCGAGCCTTCGACCGACGGAAAGCTTATAGCCACCATTAAAAACGGCGAGTTTGTGGAAAAAACGGGTGAAAGCCCCAAGGGCTGGACAAGGCTTTTATATAACGGACAAACGGTTTACGCCAAAACAAGCCTCCTTACAACCGAGGTTAAAAAGCCTGCGGCGAGCAGTGAAACGCCGAGCACGGCAGATGAATTTGTTGCTGCAGCAGGCAGAGTGACCGCAAAGGATATTGTTAACCTGCGTTCCGCGCCGAACGGCAAGGAGGATAATGTGGTTTGCCAGCTGAAAAACGGCGAATTTGCCGAGCGCCTTGCGACCAACGGCAGCAAGGGCTGGACGCGCCTTTCCTACAACGGGCAAACACTGTACGCCGTTTCGAGTATGCTTATTACCGAGGAAGAATATAACCGTTCCCAAAACAGCGCTGCAGAGGATTGAGCGTGCCGAATTTCCGCTGCTTCCGGCGGCGAAAAAATGAAAAAAGCGGTGTTGCCGCCGCAAAAAAATCAGGTTTATAGGCTTACAAAAGCTTCCTTGTGTAGAGGAAGCTTTTGTTTTACACATCCGATCCGAATACATCCGACGGTTTTTTATTCGTTTGGAAAGCCCGAATTTTCAAAGCATGCCCAAACGGTTTGAAAATCGTAAGGCGGCTTCGGGTCTGCGGTATCCGAACCGCGTCTTTCTCCGCAGTAACCTCGTAAAGATTTGGTTCGCCGCAGTCCTTTGTCTGCCGCCGCTCGGGGCTTGAAGCCTGAATATCGAGACTACAGTAGGCAGACCGCATATCAGTAATACACGGACAGCGCTGCACTCTCATCTGATACCTTATAAGAATACAGGTATATTTCCTCTATTGCCGTCAACTTGGTTTACAGATTTATTTTTCGGAGAATCTGTTAAAATCAGTTATTTTTTCGGCTTCGCATACTATTGCATAATCCGCGTATTTGAATATCGGGGCGTCCTTATCGGAATTTATTGCTATTACCGTTCCCGATTGCTTTATTCCCGCAATATGGTGTACCGCACCCGAAATACCCACCGCGATATATACATCGGGGTTTACCGTTTTGCCTGTAAGCCCTACCTGCAATTCATAGGGCAGATAATCGCTGTCCACCATTTTGCGCGTTGCGGCTATACCCGCGTTTATTTTTTCGGCAAATGCCAGTAACTCCGCTATATGCTCCCGCGCGCCGTAGCCTATGCCTATAATAATTTTGTTCTGTTCTTCCTCTGCAGTGCGCACGGTTGCCATTGGCGGCTTTGTTTCGCACTTAATTTTTGCAATTATATTGCCCGAACACGCAGGACGGTACATATAAAGCATTTCGCCGTCGGTTTCAAGCGCGGTACAGTCGGCGCAAAGCCCCGTGTTTAAAATGGCGGCAACCTGCGGCGCTAAAGCCTTTGATTTAATATCGCTCCCCCACAAAACCGCGTCGGGGTGACCTGAACCGATCTTTTCCGCCGTTTTTTCTGGGGTATCGGGATCAAGTACGGTTATATTCTCCCCAACCGTTTTTGCAAACTCTGTCGGGGAATTACCTACACACCACACATTTTTAAGCTTGCTTGCACTCTCGGCGGGCTTTATTTTCTGTCTGCCCTTTTTAAGTCCCTCGTCTATTGCCCACATCAGCTTATCAGGCGATATAAATGTGCAGCTTCGGCGGTCGGAGTCGTTCTCAAAGGTTTTTAAAACGCGCGTTGGCGAGCCTTTAAGCCCGCAAAGCGAAATATCGGCGTTTATATCGTTTGCCGAAAGTATTTCAATCGGTTTGATTTTAGAGCGAATACTCGGCAGCCGCAGTTTTCGGCTTTTTTCAAGCGTTATAACCGCAGGCGCGGATATATTGCCGCCGTTCCCTGAGCGGTCGGTATAAGAAAGCCCGTTTTCCGTATTTTTAAGCGACATAACGTTTGTTACAAGCGAAAATTCCAGCCGCACCGCAAGTGACGGACCTACCTGCCCCGTATCGCCGTCTACCGATTGTCTGCCGCAGAAAACAAAATCAGGGCAGAGCCTTTTTATCGCAAGGGAAAGCGCATATGATGTTGCAAGAGTATCCGCTCCAGCAAAGGCGCGGTCGCACAAAAGCACGGCGTTTTTAGCGCCGAGTCTCGTTAAGCTTTCAAGAAACGGCGCGTTTTTTTCGGGTCCCATACTTAAAAGCGTTATCTCCGCCCCGTCTATACCGAGCGCGGTTTCATAAGCGCTCGCGTCAAACGGGTTTATTTCGCCGTCGGCAGACTGCTTTACACAAACAACAATTTTCATTTTCTACCTCGCGTCGTATATGGGCGCCAGCGCGTCGTGTATCTTTTTATATTCTAAGAATACCTTGCGGTATTTCTCGGTATTTTCGGGGTTCGGCACGGTTACGGATTTCGGCTTAACACACTTTGCCACCGCGTCTAAAGGGTTCTTAAACACGCCCGCGGCGATGCCTGCAAGCATTGCAGAGCCTAAAGATGAGTCACTGCTCTCGGCTGTTTTAAGGGTTATTCCCAAGACGTCCGCCGTCATCTGCCGCCAAAGCTCGCCCTTTGTGCCGCCGCCTATCGCCGCGGCAACAGAGCCGTATTCAATACCTAATTTATCAAGCACCGCCTTTGAATCAAGCAGCGAATAGCACACGCCCTCAAGCACCGCGCGGGTAAAGTGCGCCCTTGTATGGGTTGCGCGGATACCCGTAAAGCTGCCGCAGAGCATAGGGTCGGCATAGGGTGATAATTCACCGTTAAGGTATGGGTGGTATATCATACCCTCGCAGCCTATCGGAATTTTTGCGGCGGCGGCGTCTAATTCCTTATAATCCCCGCCGAAGGTATCTCTGTACCAGCGGTAAGAGGCGGCGCACGCCTTTGTTGCCGTACCCGGGTACCAAAGCCCCTTTGCTATATGCGAATAGTTTACAAGGTCGCGGTCGGGGTAGGGCTTATCGGTGATAACGCAAATGCGCCCCGCCGTTGCAAGCTTAACGGTAATATCCCCTTTTTGGGTAGCTCCCGAGGCGAAAACCTCCATGCAGGTGTCGGTAGTGCCGCAAATAACGGGCGTGCCTGCTTTAAGTCCTGTTTTTTTGGCGGCGCTTTCCTGTATTTTTCCTATAACATCGGTGGGCGCCACAATAGGCGGCAAAACCGAAATATCAATTCCGCAAAGGGCGCACAGCTCGTCTGACCATTTTTGAGAAACGCAGTCATAAAGCATACTGCCCTGCGCCTCAATATAATCGGTGCAGAACACGCCCGTTAAAAAGTAGCGTATATAGTCCTTTTCAAAAAAGATATGCCCGATTTTTGAGAATATCTCCGGGCGGCTGTTTTTAAGCCATAAAAGCTGCGGCAAGGTCCATATGGTGTCAGGTTTATGGAATGTCTTTTTAAATATTTCTTCACCGTTTTCGCTCTTTAAGGCATTAGCCTCGGTGCGGGAGCGCGTGTCCGTCCAGTGAACCGCATTCATAAGCGGCGCAAAATTATTATCGCA
>OKSD01003365.1_pt1 | contig 12268 bp, 10 predicted proteins | sample 1601221 | NCBI WGS metagenome assembly OKSD01 (sample SAMEA3541550, study PRJEB24748) | human gut metagenome | biome: human gut; feature: human-associated habitat; material: faeces | place: China | collected 2012
TGCCGTACTCTCAGTCGCTGCATCTACAACAAATGCCCCAGCCTGTCCCCCTGCATACGGAAGCCCTGCCGGATTCATTGAGAAAACAGTAGCTGCTGCCGCAACGCAGGCAACGGTTCTCTTCATCTGTCTTACAAATAATTTATTTCCCATACTTCCTCCTCCATATCTCATCTGAATTCGTACGCTCATACTATTCACTTTAGCAGATTTTGTTATTAACTTCAAGGAATATATGGTTTTCTTTGGTTATTTTTTCCAAATTTATTTAAACATTCCAAATATTTTTATCTATATAATATAATTTTGTGAAAAGAATACTCACTTTTACATTCTATTTTTAACAAATTTCATACATATAGCTGTTTTGGAATTGATTCCCTCTGATATCTTTTCAGGATCATACCAGAAACATGTCCGTTTTATTTGAGATAATCATTTCTCAAAATCTGGTTCACACGTTCTACTTCTTCCCGAAGCCCGCGGGAGGACATCCGAAGTGCGCCCTGCCCCATGATGATCAACTGTTCCAGTCCATCTGAGGATGCAACCGTCACTTTATACTTTCTGCCAAGCTCATGTGTCGTCTTTTCTATATACATATCGGCAGTCTCGGCTTCCTTCGTATAAACCACATGGATATTTCCATGCTTTGTAATGCTGCCCGGATTCTGCTTCACCTTATAAGCATCAAATACAAGGATCAATTCACAGCCGACATACCCCTGATAATTCGACATAATATCGATCAGCTTATCTCTGGCACTGTCAATGTTCACCGCCGCCAGTGCTTTCAGATCATCCCATGCAAATATCACGTTATACCCATCAACTAACAGATATTCTTTCTCGCCCTTTTGCTTCCTGTATGCCCCAGGTCTGGCAATTCCGGTATCCGCCGTCTTTGATCCGGCAGACAGTGTCTGCGCACCGGCAGTTTTGCTTTTACCATGTCCTGCCGCCATTTTTACATACCAGTCCGCTTCCGATACACCCTTATTATACCGATTGAAACCCGCTTTATTATAAGCTGCATTTTCCCGGCTGTTTGAACCATAGGTACGGACAAATATATCCTCTAACTCTTTCTCATCATACACCGGCACACCTGCGTCCTGCCGCTCACGCGCCATCCGCTTCCGGTTATCCTCGTCTGCCTCAGTAGGCTCTGACGTTATATTCCGCAGGACATCTTCCATTCCTGCAAGTGCAAATCCCGGATCTTCTTTTACATGCATCATATCATACACATCGTACCAGTCCACGATATATCCGGCTCCATGTGCACAGAATACCGATGATGCCGGATTTGCCAAATCAAGCTCCGGATCATAGGTACTTGCCGCCAGCACTTCATCTTCATTGTGGCATGGCTCATATCCCTGCAGGGTACAGGATAACTTTCCCTGCCCTCTGGTATATGCCGTTACATCCTGCTGGTACTCCTGCATCGTAGCAACCGGTGCAGTTCCTGTCAGGATACTCATTTCGCCTTCAATCTCCGGCTGTGCAAATCGTCCATGCATCCGCGTGATATCATTCATCGCCCGCCCGGTCATCTCTGTAGGGATCTCCAGCCGGAATGCATACACGGGTTCTAACAGTCTGCATTCCCCCATCATAAGCCCCTGCCTTACTGCACGATATGTTGCCTGACGGAAATCACCGCCCTCTGTGTGCTTCTGATGTGCCCGTCCTGCGGTCACTGTGATCTTCATATCTGTGATCGGTGCGCCTGTCAGCACGCCCCGGTATTCCTTTTCTTCCAGATGTGTCAGGATCAGTCTCTGCCAGTTCTTATCGAGTACATCCTCACTGCATATCGTATCAAACTGCATGCCACTTCCCGGCTCCAACGGTTCCATCAGTAAATGCACTTCGGCATAGTGACGAAGCGGCTCAAAATGTCCGACTCCCATTACCGGTTCTGCAAGTGTCTCTTTATATATGATCCTTCCCATACCAAATGATATGAGATAGCCAAATCTGTCTTTTACGATCTGCGTCAGCACCTGAAGCTGCACCTGTCCCATAACCTTCACAAAGATCTCTCCGGTCTCCTGTGCAAACTCCACATGTAACTCAGGTTCTTCTTCCTCTAACTGCCTGATATCCCGGAGCACGACAACTGCATCCTTGTCCTCCGGATAGCTGACTTTATAAGATAACACAGGTTCCAGTCCGGCAAATACATTTTCCTGTTCACATCCAACGCCCTGACCTGCGGATGTCTCACCAAGCCCGGTGACCGCACATACCGTTCCGGCAGAAGCCTCCTCTACCGTCTCGTAACGCGCACCGGAATAAATCCGTATCTGGTTGACTTTTCCTTCGGTTCCCTCGATCTGCTCTCTGCACTTTAAGCTTCCTCCGGTCACCTTCATATAGGTAAGACGTTCCCCTTTTGCATCTCTCGATATCTTGAAGATCCGTCCGCCAAATTCTGCATTATATGCAGGCATCACCATATAGGTATTCATCGCATCCAACAATTCCTGCACACCGGAGAGTTTGAGTGCCGATCCCCAGAAACAAGGAAATATCTTTCTGTCAAGAATTGCTTCGATGATATCCTCTACCTCAACCATACCACTATCCAGATAGGTATCTAACAGTCTCTCGTCTGCCATCGCGATCTGTTCATCTCTGTCCCCGGATGAGAAATCAACGCAATCCCCATCCAGCTTTTTTCGTATATTTTGGAAAACAGCATCTTTATCTGCCCCATCCATGTCCATCTTATTTACAAATATAAATGTCGGGATCTCGTACCGCTTCAACAGCTTCCATAATGTATCGGTATGGCTCTGTACCCCGTCCACACCATTAATGACAAGAATCGCATAGTCAAGCACCTGTAAGGTTCGTTCCATTTCCGCCGAGAAATCAACATGCCCCGGCGTATCAAGCAGTGTAATCTCCATGCCATCATATGTAAATACCGCCTGCTTGGAAAATATCGTGATCCCACGCTCCCGCTCCTGTGCATCCGTATCCAGGTAAGCATCCTTATGATCCACCCGTCCAAGCTTACGGATCTTGCCTGCCGTATATAACATGGCTTCCGATAATGTAGTTTTTCCCGAATCAACATGGGCAAGAATACCCACCACCAACTTTTTCATATCTGTATTTACCCTGTTTCTGTCCATCATATATCATATCGAGCATATAGCTGATGGATATTTTTCCATCCGTCCCACATTTCATACGGGTCAGACTTCCTTCTTCTTATTCTTTCTCTGTTTTATAACTGCAAACTTCGCTGCATAGACCGCGCCCAGTGCACATGGAAATACAAATGTTGCAAAACGGTATAGCAGTGCCATAGCTCCTGCTTTCGCACTTCCCACGATCGCACCAAACATTGCGATCATTACAAACTCACTGGAACCGATTCCTGCAGGCGTAGGAATAACTGCCGCCAGCATGACTGATACCGTCGTGATCGCCAGTGCCACATCCGGCGAAAATGCACCGTTCTTGTACAGTACGATATACGGAATCATAAACCAGCAGGAAAATTTACAAATGTTGATCAGCAGAACGCCAAGCAGCAGCTTCCAATGGCGCAGCAGTTTCTTTGATTCCGTTTCCATGATATCACACTGTTCCTTGATTTTAGCAAACTTTTCTGTAAATCGTCCTTTGTAATTCACCAGATCCATCAGCTTCTTTAAGATCTGATGGAACCATCCGGCACATACAAACAACAGTAAACATATCGTAATAATAACTGTAGCCACAAATCCAATTCCAATATATGCTTCATATTCCGCAAAGGTTTCATTCATATAATGGAAATGCAGCAGATACAGGATCACCGCCATGATTCCGATGCCTAATTTGTGCACTGCATATTCAATCATATACATACCAAATGCTTCTGATGTCTTCACTCCATACTCATTCAGGTAAACCAGAGCCGACACACCCGCTCCGCTTCCAAGCGTCGCCGTTCTGTAAAATGACACAAAATATGTCATTCCAAACGCCTGTCTGAATGTAAACGTCGGATTATACCGTCTGGCAAATAACATCGTGATCGTACTCTCAAACACACCATACAGCAATGTCGCCACAAGGATCAGCACGACGATCCAAGGGCTTGTCTTCACAAGCTGCTTTGCGATCGGTCCTGCCATATCCCGGAACACATATACGATCAGGCCAAGAAGCACCAGCACAAATGCCCACTTTATAATACTTTTCTGTGTTTCTGTTAATTTCTTCATACTCAACTTATTACTCCGTATTTTCTATCTATTGTTACCCAACTTCCATATATGCAGCATCCTCAAAAAAATCATTTTGCTCCGAAACGAATCTTACGACATCAGAAGATTTTAAATTTGGAGTATTTTTAATATAATCAACTAATAATTTTTGTCTTGTTGGTTTTTTCGCTGCATAATTTATCATTGCTGAAACAAAATCATAATAAGAATCATCAATAGCATTTAATAAAGCTGTTAATTCCTCCATATTCATCCTCCTTACATCTCAATACGCATATAAATATTGTATTCATTATAGCCATGGTTCTCAAAATAATACCAATATGGTCTGTTATCAATTCCATATGATGCATGAACTGCAAAAGGTTTATTTTTATATTTACTGTAATTCGTATTTATTTCACTATAAATCTTCGCATATTCAATATGGTTTAAAACAAAAGCATTGTAAATAAATTTCATATTTCCTCTTTTCTGCTTTATTCTAAACCGTTACTTTCCGCACAATTACACTATACCATATCCACACGCTCACCGACAACAACAAACACGCCCCACCACATTGCTGTATGGTGAAGCGTGTCTGTTTTGAGATAAATGATTATTTTGAAAGGATATTATATTCACATGTAAATCTTATTGGTTTTATCCAAAGAGCGGAGTTGAGTAATATCTGTCACCACTGTCCGGAAGGAGAACTACGATTGTCTTTCCTGCATTTTCAGGACGCTTTGCAAGTTCCTTTGCTGCTACGAAAGCTGCACCGGATGAGATACCAACGAGAATACCTTCTATACTTGCGATCTCTTTGCCGCCTTCAAATGCTGCATCATTGTCGATTGTGATGATCTCATCGTAGATTTTTGTATTTAATGTATCCGGTACAAATCCTGCACCGATACCCTGAATCTTATGTGCTCCTGCAGTTCCCTTTGAAAGAACCGGTGATGTAGCCGGCTCTACTGCTACAACCTTAACATCCGGATTCTGCTGCTTCAGATATTCACCGACACCTGTTACCGTTCCGCCTGTACCAACACCTGCTACAAAGATATCAACCTTTCCATCTGTATCATTCCAGATCTCCGGGCCTGTTGTCTTTCTGTGTGCTTCCGGATTTGCAGGATTTACGAACTGACCTGCAACGAAGCTGTCAGGGATCTCCTTAGAAAGCTCCTCAGCCTTTGCGATCGCACCCTTCATACCCTTTGCACCTTCAGTCAGAACGATCTCTGCGCCGTATGCTTTGATGATATTTCTTCTTTCAACGCTCATGGTCTCCGGCATAACGATGATTGCCTTATAACCCTTTGCTGTAGCAATAGATGCAAGACCGATACCTGTATTTCCGGATGTAGGCTCAATGATCGTAGCGCCCGGCTTTAATGTGCCCTTTCTCTCAGCATCTTCGATCATCTCTTTTGCGATTCTGTCTTTTACGCTTCCTGCCGGATTAAAATACTCTAACTTTGCAAGGATCTTTGCATTTAAGCCTTCCTTTTTCTCAATGTGATTGAACTCTACTAATGGTGTATTTCCGATTAACTCTGTTGCGTCTTTATAAATTTTACTCATAACTTTAATCTCCTATTCTGATTCTATTTTTTCGTTTTGCAGGTGACCGATGATCTTCGATCACCCATATTTTTTTATTATTTTTATGTTCAATTATCTACTGTTTTTATTATTGATTATTCTGCGATTGCCTTAAATGCTTCATCCAGATCTTCGATAATATCGTCGATGTTCTCTGTTCCGATGGACAGACGAATTGTATTCGGCTTGATACCCTGATCTAATAACTCAGCCTCGTTGCACTCTGAATGAGTGGTTGATGCCGGATGGATAGCAAGGGATTTTACATCTGCAACATTTGCAAGGAGCGAGAATAACTCAAGCTGATCGATAAATGCCTGTGCCTCTTTTGCTCCGCCCTTGATCTCAAATGTGAAGATTGATCCGCCGCCATTTGGGAAATATTTCTTATATAATGCCTGCTGTTCAGGATCCTCTGAGATGGATGGATGATTTACCTTCTCAACCAGTGGCTGATCTTTCAGATACTGTACAACCTTAAGTGCATTTTCAACATGACGTTCTACACGTAAGGATAATGTCTCAAGTCCCTGAAGGAAGATGAATGAATGTACCGGTGAGATAGTTGCGCCCATATCTCTTAACAGGATCGCTCTGATGTAAGTAACAAATGCAGCAGGTGCTGTATCCTTTGCAAAGCTTACTCCATGGTAAGATACGTTCGGCTCTGTTAACCATGGGTATTTGTCACTGGATGTCCAGTCGAAGTTACCACTGTCGATAATGACACCACCGATCGTTGTTCCGTGTCCACCGATGAACTTGGTAGCGGAATGTACAACGATATCTGCGCCGTACTCGATCGGGCGAACGAGATAAGGTGTTGCAAATGTATTATCTACGATCAATGGAATATTATGTGCATGTGCGATCTTTGCGATTCTCTCGATATCTACAACCTCTGAGTTAGGATTTCCGAGTGTCTCGATCTCGATACCGGTTGTATTGTCCTGAATAGCAGCTTCGATTGCATCATAGTCAAATGGATCAACGAATGTTGTCTCGATTCCAAAATCCGGAAGTGTATGTGCAAGAAGGTTATATGTTCCACCGTAGATGTTCTTTGCTGCTACGATGTGGTCACCCTTATGTGCAACTGCCTGAAGTGCATATGTCAGAGCTGCTGCTCCCGAACCAACTGCAAGTGCTGCTACGCCACCCTCTAATGCTGCGATTCTCTTTTCGAAAATGTCTTCTGTAGGATTTGTAAGTCTTCCGTAAATGTTACCTGCATCTCTGAGACCAAATCTGTCTGCCGCATGCTGGCTGTTATGGAATACATATGATGATGTAAGATAGATCGGAACTGCTCTTGCATCTGTTACAGGATCCGGTGTTTCCTGTCCTACGTGTAACTGTAATGTTTCAAATTTTAAATTTCTTTCGCTGTATGATTTCTTTGCCATAATTTTTAATCTCCTGTTCTTTTCTCCCGGCTGATGTACGTATCCGTTTCTTCTATCATTATGTACTGCCGTTTTATTATCTGTCATTTTATTCTGTATTCGTTATTTGCTCCCTATGCCGGAGCTTATCATTTCGTCATTCATGGATATTCTTATCCGGGCTTACTCTAGCGACAACATCTGTAAATTCCGCCTGCTGATAACGTTTGTCTGGTAGTACACATTCGATTGTCTTCATTCAAATATTGTGGTTGATAATACTTGTTCAACATACCTTTTACCTCGTTTCCACTTATTCCTATCAACAAACTATGATTTAGCTTATGCATGTATATTACACCTCTATTCCTACTTTGTCAATAGGATAATAGAAATATTTTTCAGAAAATAGAAAAAGATGCCAAACCACAGGCTTTATCCCGTGGTTCAGCATCCTTTATTTTAGCTTATCGGTTTATATTTATTTGTTACATACAACTGCTTTAGGCATTATTTAATTTTGATCTTAATAGTTGCTTTCTTACCGCTTCCATCTGTTGCAGTTGCTATGATCTTTACAGTCTTCCCTTTTCCTGCTTTCCTGGTAGTAACAACACCCTTGGAATTTACAGTTGCATACTTCTTGTTACTGCTCTTATATGTCAGCTTTTTGTTTACATTCTTTTCAGGAGTGACAGTTGCTTTTATTGTTACCTTTTTACCGGCAGTTACTTTTGTTTTTGATGCTTTTAAGGTAATTTTCTTAACAGCCTTCTTCATGATCTTTATACGGTAGGTTGCTTTCTTTCCGCTTCCATCCTTTGCAATCGCTGTTATCGTTACCTTCTTGCCTATTCCTGCTTTCTTTACAGTTACAACGCCCTTGGAATTTACAGTTGCATATTTCTTATTGCTGCTCTTCCATTTTACTGTACGATTTGCTGCAGTCTTTGGAGTTACGGTTGCTTTCAGCTTAATCTTCTTACCTGCTGCAATCTGCTTGGACATTCCTGCGATCTTGATCTTCTTCACCTTGATTTTAGTCCATTTTGCTGTCAGAGTCAGATTTTTCTTAACCGGGGTATCAAACTTATATGCAGTTTTTCCTGTATACCAGCCTGCAAATTTATAACCTTTTCTTGTTGGATTTTTCGGCTTACTTACTGACTTACCTTCTTCTACCTTCTGCACCTTAACTGCGCTTCCACCTGCTGCTTTAAATGTTACGGTATATGTCTTTGTCTCTGGATTAACCGGAGTATTATTATCTTTATTGTTGTCTTTCTCTTTCAGACCTGCAACAGCATCCTCAATAGATTTTGCCATTGCATCTACTATCTTCTGCTCATACTTGCTCTTTTTACGGTCAACAGCATTAATGGCAGCCTTTACATCTTCATAATTAGAATACAGTGTTCCATCTATCTTGTCCGCTTTTGCAATAGCCGCATCAACTGCTGTATAATCTGCCGGAATATTTCTGCCATCCCATGCAAATGTAGGATGGTCGATTCCTGCTACCCATTCAACGCCTGCTCCCTGCTTTGCCTGAAGTCCGGAAAGCACATCCGCAGATGTGAAATCTGACACAGCGGTTCCATCCTGCTCTTTAAGAAGCGTTGCCTGATACCGGTCATCTGCCGGCCAGTAATTGTTTTCTGCCGTACCAAGACTAAGTCCACTATAGACAACCCAGCAGGTATTGCCACCTTCATCTGCAGCAAGGTCTGCAGAAGTTACCATACAATTAGTAACACTTGCATTGTCTGAATATCCAACCATTCCGCCAACTGTTGCCTGTACAGAATTAACATTGATTTTTCCAGAAAACCAACAATCTTCGACTGTAAGGCTTCCGTCTAGCATTCCTCCTGCAATACCACCCAGACAGTCAAAATACGTCATTACATCTTCTTTATAACAAGTTCCCTTATAATTTCCTGTAATAGTTGCAGTCGAATAACATCCTGTAAGAGTACTATTTCTCAAGGTACATCCTGCAAGTCCGCCAACATAATGCTCCAGATATGCACCACCCGAAATAGAACCGGATGTCCAGCAATTTGTAATTTTGGAATTACAAAGCCAGTCTACTAATATACCTTTCCCATATGTAGATGCATCATTGAGATCAACTATAATATCAGCATTTTCAATACCAAGATTCTTGACCTCCCCATCATAGACATTTCCAAATAAGCCCTGTCTATAACAATTTTCCTCATCATCCCCCACATTCGTTTTTGGCATCAGCGAATCACGGGAATACAAATTAGAAATTACATGTCCCTGTCCGTCAAATATACCACAAAAACTATATGCTGCCTGACTTCCACCTTTACCTTTGCCAATAGATATCCATTCACGTTTATCCAGATCAAGATCATTATCCAAATAAACAGTCTTTCCCTCAAAGGTTATAGTACCTGTGTTAATAAGCTGCGCAAGTCCGGCAAGCTGTTCTGCCGTCGTTATATGGTACTCACTCTCTGTCTCATGACCCGTGTACCAGCTTGTATCTGCTGTACCATCCCATATGTCTGTTGTTTGTCCCTCTGCTGCCAGTGCTGTTATTGAACCAAATGCCATAACAAAGCACAACACTAACAGAAGACTTAGAAATTTTTTCTTCATTCCTTATTCCTCCATATCGTTTTTATATTATCCGCTTATGCTTCCCTACGGCAGCGGACACACCGAGAGAAAGGAATGGATTGAATCCGGTCGAAGACCTTGACCGGTTGGATGTGAAATGTCAATATCGAGATGACGGCAGTATTCTATTGCCTGTATCCTGAACGATTTTCCTAATACCCCATTGAAAAACGTGCTCTTTGACAATAAATTGTCTGATTGCCATACCCTCGTTATATTGTCGTTTGGTCTGACTATATCCTATCCTATTTCTTATAGAAACAGTCAGTACCAATTCCCCATATACCACCTTTTACAAAATCAATATACCAAATTATTGATGAAAACTCAATTTTTATTTCTTACTTTTATATTCCTACTTTATCAATAGGAAAATAGAAATATTTCTGTAGCTTTTTCTTTTAAACTGGTGTATAATCAATTCATAGATAATTAGTATGAATTATGATAGTGTAATTTGGAGGTGTATTACATTGAAAATATCAACAAAAGGAAGATATGCATTACGGCTTATGATCTATATAGCAGCCAACTCTAATGGTAAGCCGGTCAGCATAAAGGATGTAGCAAAAAACGAGGATATCTCTGATAAATATCTGGAACAGATCATTTCTATATTAAATTCCGGCGGACTTGTCCGAAGCGTCCGCGGTCCACAGGGTGGCTACCTGTTACGAAAAGCACCGGAAGACATTACAGTCGGTGCAGTTCTTCGTCTGACAGAAGGAACGCTTGCCCCTGTTGCCTGTGTCGAAGAGGATGCGCCTGAATGTGAGCGTGAATCCATCTGCTCCACTTACAATCTGTGGAAGCAGCTCTACAGTGCGATCTGCAGCGTTGTTGACACAACCACCATCGCAGACCTCTGCAACAGCCGACCTGAAGCCGGCGACGAATACTGCATTTAGCCTTGATTTTCCAAGTGGCTGGATTGCTTATACTCTGACACATAAAAAACTAGCATAGATTTCTATTTAATGCATATGCCTTATCCGCTCATGCTCCTGTGCAAACTCGCCCTACGGGCTCAGACATGCACCCGCATTCGCTGGCAATATGCATTATATAACGAAATCTATGCTATTGTTTTGTTAGTGCCAGAGTATAACCAATTCAGCCGTTTTGTAATATCATAGGAAACTCAGCCGACTGCACTATCGATTTTTAAACGATGGGCTGTCGTGCGCTTAAAAGATATTCTTATCAATAAAAATACTTCCCCGAATGGGATTACTGTTGCCTATCATCTAAACCAATAAACGCGTGATCAGCCTTATCACTAGAATGAAACAAACCTAAAAAATCCCCCTTGGGGTACTAAACTGAATTGAGATTATCTGTTTGGAACAGTATAGCTGGTTGTCAGTCTTCATTGGTCTGGATCAGATCGATAATAGACAAAAACATTCGTATAGAATTCGTTATGACATGCATATTGCCAGCGAATGCGAGTGCATGTCTGAGCCCGTAAGGCGAGTTTGCACATAAGCATGAGCGAATCAGGCATATGCATGGAATAGAATGCTATACGAGTTTTTCTATTATTGATTCTGAGCCAGTCCAGTACAGACTGACAATCGACTAAAATACATTCAAACAGATAATCTCAACACAACGTTATCCCAAAGGGGGCATTCTACTTCAGTTTCATGTCAACCACAAGGTTGTTTCCGGAGGCGGTAATGCTTGCATAGCTGCCGGAGATCAATGGCAGCATCGGTGCGATATGTCCAAGATCGGCATCCATGATAACCGGCACATTGTGGTGGGCGATAATATCCAGTACCGCATGATACTGGTCAAGCCCCATCATCTCCTGTCCATGCACCAGCGGACGTCCGATCAGAAACCCCTTCACATATCGGAACCATCCCGCATGCTCCATCTGCCACATAGCACGGCGAATCGCCATCACATTCAGATCACAGGCTTCTAAGAACCAGATGAAGCCATCCTCTTTATAGTGTTCCAGAAAATCTGTTGTTTTATCAAATTTCGTTCCAAGCAGATTCACCAGACAATCCATACATCCGCCGATCAGTCTGCCTGCCATGAATACTTCATCGACAGCAGTCGATCCATGCGTCGCATCCGTTTCATACAGGTGAAGTTCCTTCTGTTCAGTGATATTATACGGTGCAAGCGGATGTTCTTCATCCTTCAGGGATTCCTTCTCATATCCACGATATCCCTGCAGGCTTTTCTTCTCACCACAAAGCAGCGCAAATGTATCTTCTATCGATGCATGCCACGGCTCCATGCCAAACGCTGCCGCACATGGGCCATAAACAGAAGCTGTATCACAGATCGTTGTCAGCAGATAGGTTAGATTCGTATTATCCGAATATCCCACAAACCATTTCGGATCTGCTTTCTTTAAGCGTTCAAAATCAA
>OKSD01003366.1_pt1 | contig 12261 bp, 10 predicted proteins | sample 1601221 | NCBI WGS metagenome assembly OKSD01 (sample SAMEA3541550, study PRJEB24748) | human gut metagenome | biome: human gut; feature: human-associated habitat; material: faeces | place: China | collected 2012
GTGTTTCAGCGTCTCGAAAGTTAGAGCCGTTGCCGCCGCAAGCATGGGCGCGGGTTTATCGAGCAATTCAAGAGCCGTTGCATGAAACGCGGCGCGGGTGTACTCTTTTTCAAGCTCTGATGTTTCATTGTCGAGCTTTTCGAGCTCTGCCGCCTTTGTATCGTCGGCATTTATTGCCGCGTTGTAGGCGTTAGCGCGTGTTTCAAGCTCCGCTTTAATTTCCGTGATATTCCGTAATGCTTTCTTTTCTGTTGTCTTTTTCATGATTTTTTACCGTCCTTATTTAAAATTTTTATATGCATTTTAGCATATTAAAAAACGCGTGAACATATAACAGCTCACGCGCTCGAAATGTGTTAAAATGTCCTATTGTACCAACGTATCAATTGTTGCCCGTCGCCGTGCATTTTCCAATAATGAAACATTAATATCCCCGCTTTACAATAAATATTTATTCCTAAGAATAAAAATTACCGTCCGTTGTTCGTATTTCCTGAGAAATAGCGCGGGCGGTGTAAAGCTAAAATATCAATATAGCATTAATGCACGGTTTATTTTTTTCTTATTGCCGATATACTTATCGCGTATATATCAAACACCAACGGCAAAAGGAACTCAAAAGGTTCGGACGGCTTTCAACCGTCCCCGGACTCTCCACCTTAGCACAACAAAATCAAAGTATTTAAACAGATAATGCACCCGCTTAAATGGCAGTTATTTCTTTGACCTTTTACGGACTTGTGATAAAATGCCTTTATTCGCCCCGCATAGCGCCCCTATGCGGCATAGTAACAGTTGAGAGTGTCCCGCCGCCGTTACCGATATTTTACAATATTATTGCATACGATAAGCGCGTCACGGCGCGCGCCGTCCCGGGCTGATAACTATAAAAAGCCGTCAAAGCGTGATAGCAATATCAAAGTATTGCAAGGACATACAATAATATTTATGTGTTCCGCTTGTCGCGTATTAATCCGCCAAAAGCCGACTAACCGCGCAAAAATCAATCACCCTCTTTTTTGTTGTTATGGGCAAGCCCTTCGCCGCTTGACTTTTTGCGGCATTGGTGTATAATCTTATATATTGCGTACCGCGTGAAAACTCTGCCTTGCTTGTCGTTATGGTGACTTGCACCGTGCCGCGCCTCTGCGGTCACTCGCTCAGCTTGTCGGCGGCGGCTCTGCCGCTCTGCCGTGCCGCTCGGGTGTCGGCGTTGTTCTCTTGAGTACGCCTATATACTACCATAAATTTATGGACTTTGCAAGAGTTTTCTATAAATCTATTGTTATTTGGAGGATTGCACAATAAATGAATGAAAATAAACCCGCCGAATTGTACAATATGGCAAATATTGAGCCGCCTATAATCTCAAAGAGAATAAAACATATGTGCCATTTTAGGCGCGTGCCCGTCAGCGTGATGTTGCATGACTTAAATATATCTAAAAATACACTATATTATATGGATAAAGGTACTGCAATGTCATATACTATACTTGTATCTATATGTAATTACCTGAATATGCCCATAGATACTTTGTTACGTTGTAACACCGCGCCTACACCTACACCCGCGCCTGAGCCCGTGAGCCTAACCGCCGCCATAGATACCGTAGCCGCTGCCGCGCATATATCCCCCGATGCACTCCGCGCTGTGCTGCACCTACCAATCAACGATAAATAATTCTTGCGCAGAATAATAGATGTTCGCGCGTCTATATAGGCGGGCATAGCCCGCCGATGGGGACGGTGTAGCCGTCCCGACATTATAGGATATATACCTACCTATAGAGCTATATATAATATATAATATAATACCTATACACACGGAATTTATTTTTTTGGTGTATAGGTATTTTTTTATTTTAGCATATAAGATGTAATTGACGTGTTGACGGTGATATTATGCAGTGTTGACGTTGACGTGTAGACGGCGTTGTAAATACAACAAAAAAATAATGCCTATATAGCACTAAAATATTACAGTCTGTATACATCGGGTATATAGGTATAATAATCCATAAAATATGCCTTTATGGATTATCCCCCGCAAGGGGGCTATTTTAAACCTATAGTAGAAAAATAATCGCGAAAAACCGCTTAGTTAATCAACCCCACTCACACGTCGTCAAAATAGACCCTCAGAACTACACAAATCCCGCCCATAGTGGAGGGTATCTTCTACGGGTCAGGTAGATTGGTGCTTTTTAAAATTTTAAAAAAACTGGTAAAAGCCCGCTCTACGCACAAAGTTACCCCTACGAGCATCCGAGATAAAGATGTGGTACAGGCTAAAATCCCTAAAGTCTACCTTACGAGCGGTCTTTCGTTCGTGGTATAAGCCTATAGGGTTGGTATGTACAGGCTGACGTCTTCGAAGAAAGCTTCTACAAGTTCTATATATGTACGATCGTCTTACGCGCCGAAGGGCGCGTTTTTTTTATTTATGTTTATCGCTACGCGCCAAGCTTCTACCCTCTACTTCTGTTAATAATTTATTCATAAATTTAACCTTCAGATTTTGGTAAATCAGCCAACCTCGGGTGTAAGGTATATACATAACATGGTGGTACAGGCTACGGCGTAAGCCGTTTCAAGGCAAATCCGAGGTGAGCGACACTAATAAGGCGAACGGAAACGGAGCGCAGCGCAGTTAAAGGCTTGCTGAGTTCGCCTCAAGATGGAGCGAACCGAGGATGCAGTCTTCCTTTAGAAATAAGGCGAAGCCTTCCACCCGCCTACGGAGATGTTTGAGGGAGGCGTCAGCGGTATCTCCGAAGAGAAGTTAGCGAAGCTTGCGAAGAGAACTTCTCCCGAGGTGGTATAGCGTAGCCTCCCGCCTACTCCGTAGACGGAATTATGTGGCGAGCAAGGACACGTTAGTGGACTTGTGACCTTCACATAACACAAGATTGTTTTTTAAGAGAGGGGGTGCTCAGATGCCTTGATACACAAGGGCTGTGAGCCAGTTTGGAACCATTTTAAAAAAATAAGTTCAAAATAGGAGGAAAACACTATCAAAGTCAAGGTATGCGATGCGATTATGGGTACCGGCAAAACCGAAGCTGCTATTACCTATATGAACGAGCACAAGGAGAAGAAATTCATTTACATCACGCCGTATCTGGCGGAGAGCAATCGTATCAAAGAGGGCTGCCCGGAGTTGCACTTCGTCGAGCCGAGCAACAAACTGAGCGAATACCATTTCAGAAAGACAGAGCACACAGCAGCTCTTATAAGCGAGGGGCGCAACATAACGACAACACACGCGGCTTTCAGAAATTATAACCGTGATACGCTGGCGATGATTAGAGAGCTTGGCTATACCCTCATCATAGACGAGAGCTTGGATATTCTTATCGAGAGTCAAATGAAGACCAATGATGTTGGCGGGCTTGTTGCTACAGGCTTTTTAGAATCAGACGGCACGACATATCGGGCGACAGACAAGCTGTACGACTCAGGTAAATTTGAGGACGAGATGAAGATGTTCCGCTCCCGCGATATTTTGTGTGTTGATGGACAAAAGGGGCAGAAGCTTTATTACTGGGCTCTGCCGCAGGAGCTGTTGACCTCGTTCGATGAGGTGTTCGTGCTAACGTATTTGTTTACCGGACAGGCGCTTTGCTATTTTATGAAGATTTACCAAATCCCCTATACCTATATAGGTGTGTCGCTAAAGGACGGCGTTTATCGCTTCTCGGACAACGTTGATTATGTGCCGGAATACACTAAACATATTAAAGACCTTATACATATAGTAGAGTCGCCAAAGCTCAACCGTATAGGCGACCCGCCCCATGCGCTGTCTATGAATTGGTATCAGAGACGCAAGGCTGGTGAGGACGGCGAACTTAAGGCTGTTAAGAATCATGTAGCCAACTGCTACAAACATATATGGAAGAACTCACCTGCGGACGAGCGTATGTGGGGAACCTATAAGAGCGCCTGTAACAAGGTTAAGGGCAAAGGCTACACCAAGAGTTACGTCGTCTTCAACGAGAGGGCTACTAATTCATACATTAATAAGAGGTATCTTGCCTACGCCGTTAACCTGTTCATGAATGTCGCGGAGAGGCGTGTGTATGAGAAATTTGGTGTAGAGGTAGACCAAGATATGTACGCTCTTTCAACTATGTTGCAGTGGATATGGAGATCGGCTATAAGACGCGGAGAAGAGATATGGCTGTATGTGCCGAGCAGAAGAATGAGGACACTTTTAAAAGATTGGATGGAGAGGGTTCAGAATGGCGATAAAGACGAAGACGATTACGAGTAAGATATCTGTGAGTGAGCGAGAGACGCACATATATAGAAGTGGCGACGGCTGGGTAATGGACAGCGCCGTTCCGAAAGACTTCAATGCCGCGCTGCGTAAGGGTTGGACTCCTATAGAGCAGACGGTTTACGACGACGGCACTGTGTGCGGGATGATTCTAAAGGCTATCCCTTCCGCAGTTACTATAAGAAAGAACGCCGCTCGAAGCATTTCCGAAGAACAGAAACGCAAGGCGACGGCGGCGTTAGCGAAGTACAGAGCGGAGAAGTGATGTGGGGCTATTCGACAAAAATGTCGAATAGCTTCCCGGCAAAAATGTGGGTAACACCATCCCCTTGAATTAGGGTAGTGGTCTCAACTACAAGAGCAAAACGACGACTTATGTTAAAGCCGTGATTTATTAGTAAGGGTGTAACAAAATGCGACTCCCTATAATGAGGACTCATCAGAACACAGGGCGAGGTTATTTTTCGGGGTTGCGTGGGCTACGAAAATAAGCTGACTCGGCATTTCGCCGACTGTAGAGCTCTCGACTTAAGCAACCCTACAATAGCGACAAGCCGTCTCGACGAGGACGAGCGGGCTAAGTTCAACTTAGGGCGACAATGGGTCAAAAAAAATACCGTCGTAAATCGCGACGGTATGCCACTATGGCAAGGGGTGTCCAAATCTGTCACCCCCTCAACTGCCGATACAGTACTTTAGCTCAAAAATGAGCAAAAGTCATACAAAAATATAGGGGGGGGTACGCAAATGTGACCCCCTGCAAATTTTAACATTATAAATAAGGAGAAAATGAAATGAATGAACTGACAATATTTAACAATGAGGAATTTGGAGAAGTCCGCACCATAACTATTGACGGCGAACCGTGGTTTGTAGCCAACGATATTCTTCGAGTTCTCGCGGTAAGCAACTTGAAAGATGCTCTGCGCACCTTGGATGATGACGAAAAATCGGGGGTAGATATTATCGACCCCCACGGTAGAAAGCAAAAAACGAATTGTATAAGCGAAGCTAGGCTGTATTCAATCATTCTTCGCAGTCGCAAGCCCGAAGCCAAAGCTTTCAAGCGTTGGGTTACACACGATATACTTACTCCCTGCAAACTTTAACATTAATAAATGAAGGAGAAAATGAAATGAACGAATTAATCAAAATCAACTATGAAAGCGACAGACCGACGGTCTTAGCGAGAGACCTGCACGAATTCTTGGAAGCAGAAACCCCATTTCACAAATGGTTTCCGAGAATGTGCGAATACGGTTTTACTGAGGACGAGGACTATCGGACATTTTTGTCCAATAGGTCTGACGGCTTACCGGGTAAGCCGAGACAGGATGCACAGATCACCATCGACATGGCAAAAGAGATCTGTATGCTTCAGCGTAACGAGAAAGGCAAGCAAGCGAGACAGTATTTCTTGCAACTCGAAAAAGCGTGGAACGATCCAGACATGATAATGGCGAGAGCACTTAAATTTGCAGAAGGCAAACTTAGATTAGCGGAAGCCAAAATTTCTGGTCTGCAAAGCGAGCTCGATGTCGCTCAGCCGAAGGCGGACTTCTACGACACGTTTGTTAGCCCTAATAAATGTACAGGGCTTCGAGACACCGCCAAAGAACTTGGTATCTCTGAGCGTAAGTTCGTTAACTTTCTGATAGATGAAAAGTACCTGTACCGCACTCCGACCAAACAGCTTCGTCCTTACGCAAAGAAGAGCAACGAGGGCTTATTCGAGACAAAAGATTGGTACACTAAGTCGGATATCGTATCGGTAAGGGTGCTCTTTACGCCGCAGGGCAAGCAGTTCTTCCACAAGAAGCTTATAGAAAAGGGGTTTATCGGCGCACCTATGGTATGCGCGTGAAAGAACCAGTAAAGACAAGATATTAAATGTGGGGTGTAACTACCCTACCGGGACACTTTAAACCAAAGTTTATAGTATGTAGACAGCAAAACTCGAACGAAAATGAGTATGGCTGATATGAGGAAAGGTGTGAACGGCATTTTACAGAAAGGATTAGAGAAAGAAGTTGAACAGAGGATTTTGTGAGGGTTGCCCGTGGATTAACTGCTGCGGCAACGACGACAACGACTACCCTTGCCACGGCAGTTGGGATGAGGTCGCTTACATAGACTATGGAAATCAAGCCATAAATACGGATATGGATGAGGAGAATTAACTATAGGTAATACAATATATATACCGGGTATCGACGCTAAGGATATATACATAACAAATGAGCTATACCCCGACGCAGGTTATTCGTTGGTGGATAAAGACGGCAAGGTCAATTATAGACGATATGCCAACACACTCGACTACAGTTTAGATCAGATAAAACTGCGCGAGGTTTATGAGAAAGTGTACCGCCGCACTAACTTCAGCTTTTACGGAAGAAAGAAAGAGTATACCTCACGCGTAATAAATGTAACCTTTAAATACTCGGTGGCGGAGTTTAATAAAGCCGGCAGAAATAGGTATATTCGCTTTGGATATAAAGACTCAGACCTTAACTTCAATGACTGCGTGGCTATAAAAGACGGCGAGCTGGTGGGAATAATACTTGGACAGCTTGTGGAATATCCGGTATCTGACGAGGTGCTCGGTAAATACTTCGGTTTTGAAGGTGGCGTATACACGCTTATCAAAACACCTAAGACGCTGAAGAGCACAGCGGAGCTGCGCAGGACACTGTATAATGATGGCTTTGTGTGTAATGGAATAAGGTATGTCAGGTGGAAGAGGTCAAGCGGCAGTTCTCGCGTTGGCAAGTGTCTCTTTATTGACGAGAAGCTGTATGCTCGTATGCACAAGTGGGAGATGTGTGGACTGAAAGTCGCCGAGGGTGAAGAGGTAGACCTTGCTGCGCTTGAGTCATATATCTCTCTGCCGTCAAGCTCTATTATTGATATACTGGAAATAAACCCCGAGAACATTCTCGTGATAGACGACTACGAGAGCAAATTCTTCGATAGGGTTATGTCCGTCAGCGAAGATGGCGACCACCTAATCGCCGAAGAAAAAGACGAGCAGATAACCAACTCTATCTGGGACGGACAGGGGCTTATAGATATATCAGCTATGGGCAAATACAGCGATAAGGGCATGATACTACTCCGCAATCTCTTCTTTAAATGCTGTTGCTTCAATACAAACTTGCAGCAGTGGTTTGCCGACCACGGCATAACAGAGGTGAGCCAGCTAAAAGGCTACACTAAAGCGAAGCGTGTGGAAGATATAAAGATAGTAACCACGCCGAGCAGCATCAAGTATCTGAAGTTCGGGACGATAAACGATTGGATGAAGCACATCGACAATACTTTTGGCGTTGTTAAGTATGATAAGCCGACTCACTTTTTTGACGGGCGTATGGTGCAGACGCACTATCAGCTTCTCAACAGCTTGCAGATGGACAAGGCTGAGACGGCGGCGTTCCTTAAGGAGACATTTGACTATATGACAGCTATCAGAACAGACCCCGCAGTTCTGCGCTACCATATCAAATATCCGATAGAAGACGAATTTGACATCTCCCCTGCCGAGTCGAAGAATGATGTTGTATATAAGCTTCTCGGTCTCAATGACAGGTTTGCGCAGACGAAGCTTTATCATGACTTCAAGATAGATATTCTTAAGTCTTTTACAAAAAATCTTAGGCTCGGTCATGTGCTTGTCGAGGGCAATTACGAAACCTTGTTTGGCAATCCAATCGAGATGTTACAGGCGAGCATCGGCAAGTTCGACGGCGTGTCGGTGCTGGGTGTTGGCAACATACACACGAAGAGGTTCGGGTACGGGCAGAGGCTCGTAGGTTCGCGCAGCCCCCATATCTCAATGAGCAATGTGTGGGTTCCGACGAATGTGGAGTGTAGCGAGATCGACCGCTACTTTAATCTAACGAACGAGATAGTCTGTATAAACAGTATTGGTGAAAATGTCTTAAACGAATTATCGGGTTGCGACTTTGATTCAGATACCTCGCTTGTTACGGATAATCTTCACCTTATTAACGCCGCGCTTAAGAACGAAGGTAAGTTTTTGATAGCAGTTCCGGATGTCTCGTCCGTTAAGAAAAAACGCAGATATACTCACGACGAGCAGGTTGACCTTGATGTTAAAACAAGCAACAATCTTATAGGCGATATCATCAACCTCAGTCAGGAGCTCAATACCCGCATATGGGATGTCCTTAATCGTGGCGGCAGTTATAGTGATATTGAGGAAATATATAAAGATGTATGTATCTTAAATATTATGAGCGGCATTGAAATCGACAAAGCAAAGAAAGAGTTCAATATCAATAATGCTAAGGAGCTTCGCCGACTGCGTGATAAATATAAGATTGAGGGCGACGACGGAAGAGCCATTAAACCTAATTTCTTCAAGGCGAAGGATATCGGCAAAGGTTACTATGACCGCAAGCGAAAGAATTACAAGAAGCATTTGACGACCATGGATCATGTGCAGACTTGTATTAATTCGTACAGGGCTCAGAGAGAAGAGATAGGAAAGAAGCAGGAGTATCTTCCCTTCTCCGCTCTTGTGGGTAACGGCATAGATGTTCATCGTAGACAGTACGAGAAAGTCACCCGCGTCATCAATGCCGTAACAGACATGACAAATGAGATAAAGAGTGTATATGCTTCGGACATAGAATCTTCCGTAAAACAGATGCAGTGTTGCGATATCAGGCAGGAGTGCGTAGAATATGTGGGCAATATGTCGTTCACCAAGAGCGATATGGTCTACCTCCTGCGCCAGATAGAAGAACCTCGTTATTCTCAGATTCAGCGTAAGATACTTAACATACTCTTTGGCTACCCCAACACCTCGTTCTATGAGGTTCTCGAAGCGGGTGCAGAACCTATCGGACTGCTCGCAGAAGACGACGAGGGTGATGTTGAGCTATATGGAAAGAGATACACTCGATACAAATATTTCGCGTAAATTGACAACAAATCACGCAAAAATTTACAAAGAATAGGCTAAAATCCGACCCAAACGGGATAAACGCCCCCTTAAAATAGCCGTATTATGCGACAAATTTTAGGGGTGTCCCGTGCGGTTACAATAGGAGAGGGGTAAGAAAACTCGCTCCAAATTAATAAAAAGGAATGGTTTATATAGTTAAAATCTCGCAGGAGGAAGCTTTTAAGATTAGAAAGAAGTTTCCGGGAACGCATATAACGGTAACGAACCGCTACGCTCCCAGTCGAAAGAAAACATACTACTGCACCGAGGGCTTTAAGGTGATGCGCTACCTAAAGAAGCTTCGCCACGAACCGTGGAGGTGAGCCGCTGATGGAAGACTTCGCTAAGAAGCAGAGCGGAGAGTCTTATGTTGACTACTTCGTTCGGCTCTTCGACAACAAGAAAATTTATGGTCTCACTTGCGACCAGATAGCCGAGTTGCTCAATACAGAAAGCGGTCAGACGCTCGGCGAGAGCGCTTATCGAAAAGAATTTGCCGCTTTCAATCGCGGTCGCAACTATGAACGTGAGATAGCTGAGCGCGGCGTGGCGACGAGGGTTCTGTCTATATCAGACCTGCACTTCCCGTTCGCAAAGCCTATAGAGACATTTTCAAAGTATGTCGGGCGTGTAGACATCCTACAGCTCAACGGAGATATATTTGATTGTCAGTCGATATCCAAATTCTCGAAGTCGTATCGCATACCGTGTATCGAGGAACTGGTTGAGGGTCAGCAGTACATTATAGACCTTATTGACTACATAAAACCGAAGAAGGTCATCGCAAACTACGGCAACCATGAGCTTCGCCTCGGAGCATATCTCGCCAACCACCTCGATTCAGACCTTCAGGAGCTTATGCCTGAGACGGCACTGGACTACATCTTCGTTGATGGCTTCTATCATTACGACCGTCGCAATCATATTAAGACGTGGTTTGAGCCGCTTCGTGAGACATTCGATGATATCGAAGTCGTTTATACTGGCGAGTGGTTTTCACAGATAGGTCATGTAATGTTTGTTCACCCGAAGGCTTTTAGCAGTTCACCTATGAAGACGGCGGAGAAAGCTGTGCTGTGGTTCCGCAATGAGGGGTATGATTTCAACTGCCTTGTAATGGCGCATACGCACAGACTCGGTTCGTATAAAATCGGAAACACCACTATGTATGAGCAGGGTGCGGCGTGTGAGACACAGAAAATGAGATATGGTGACGGCGCGTTGGTTAACTCTCAGCAGCAGGGTTGTATTTATGTGTGTCTCGATAAAGATGGTTATAACATTGAGTCGGCGACGAAGCTTGTCGCCTTTTGAGGAAAGAAAGGAAGATAATTTGAATCGCAAGGAACTTATAAGACTTGTGGCGAAAGATAACTCTCTCACCCTCGGTGATTCAGAGTTCTGCATTAATGCAGTGTGCAACGCTATCTCCAAGGTCGTTAACGACGGAGATAAGCTGTCAATATATGGTTTTGGTACATTTCAGAAGGTTAGGCGTAAGCCGAAGCCTTACCGACACCCGGTAACGGGAGAGATGTGTGTGCCGGAGCCGTCGGATGTTATTAAGTTCGTGCCGGGCGTAGCGTTCTTCCCGAGCACTGAGCCCGACTACGCCGACCTGTAAAGGAGAGATATTATGCTGATTGCATTGATCTACAACTTTTTAAACGTCTTTGCTCTCACTGGTGGTATTGCTATTGTGGCAATTATCCAGCTGCTCGCGAGCCTTGGCGTGATATAACGATACTTCTGTCACCCATGTCTAAGCGGAGATCCTGCGCCGTAAAAGCAGGACTTAAAAAAGCGGTTATCCCATACCGTAAGTTGGGACTTAAAAAAGCGGAAATCCCTTGCCGTAAGTAGGGACTTAAAGTGGCGAGATGGACAGTCTATCTCACCATTAACTATGGGTGCAGGAGTTTAAATGGAAAATCTACTTCTTTTTGCAAACTGTAATAATGGCGGTTATGCAGTTACTGATTACGCTCTACGAGGATGCGCCGCACCATAAGCGGTAGACGAGTCGTAGGGTTTACAAAGCCGTGAACTCGCGGCGGGAACTAAAAGACCCTGCGGATAGAAAGTCGCTCCACTGATGAGGAGTAGACAGTTTCCGCAGGGCACTGATAAAATCTTATATTAACCAAATTGCCGACATCGGCAAAATGGTGCGAAGCAAAGGAGTGTGCTAAATGAGTTATTCTCTTACTGAGATATCCACAAAAGACCTCGTGGAAGAACTTAAAAAGCGCGAGGGTGTGGAGGCGACAATAGTAGAGCCATATAGAGATGATGAAATTGTAGCGAGTGGACCTTCTATTGTGCTCGTGGTTACTGATTGATTGATAAAATTTAAAGGAAATGGAATGATTTGATTGTTTGACAATTATCCTGATGTGGTAACTGTTAAAGAAATGCAGACAATGTTGCGAATAGGAAGAAAGGCTGCGTATGACCTTATACATAACGGTACTATTCCCTCTGTTCGTATAGGTACAAGCTACTTAATTACTAAAAAGAGTATTGAAAATTTTCTTTCTGCCGGTAGTTGACATTTTGCGCTGTTGTGCTAAAATGACCGTACAACAGCAAGCGGACTACAGAAAGGAGATTATTTAATTGACAGGAAGCTTGCAAGCAAAACGCGGCAAATATTATGCCGTTCTGAATTTCGTAGACAACACTGGAAAGCGTAAGCAGAAGTGGATTTACACAGGTTATGAAGTAAAGAATAATCTGCGTAAAGCTGAGGCGGCTATGCGGTCAATAATTAGCGAGTATGAAAGTGCTCAGCTGATTTATGAACCCAATATACTTATCTCGGACTACTTAGACCAGTGGCTCACGGAGACTAAGCCGTTTATAGACACTGTAACGTGGGACGGTTATAAGGTTATAGTTGATTCTCATGTTCAACCGTATTTTGAGGAACACAAAATAAAATTAGTGGATGCCAACCTTGACAATATACAGCAATATTTTGACTATAAGGCGACCCACGGCAG
>OKSD01003368.1_pt1 | contig 12258 bp, 8 predicted proteins | sample 1601221 | NCBI WGS metagenome assembly OKSD01 (sample SAMEA3541550, study PRJEB24748) | human gut metagenome | biome: human gut; feature: human-associated habitat; material: faeces | place: China | collected 2012
TACTCCACATTCCCGGCTTCCACTTCTTTCATCATTGCTAAAAATCCGGGACGGTCAAAGCAAGTACCACTAATGCCATCGTCCGTGAAATGGACAATGTTCGTAAACCCCTGCCGTGCGGCGAACTCCTCCAACATAGCCTTTTGATTGGAAATGGAATTGCTCTCACGCTGTTGGTCATCATCTTTGCCAAAGTCATCACGGCTCAGTCGTTCGTACAGAGCTGTGATTTTCTCGTTTTTTCTCATAACTTGCGCTCCTTTCTTCGGTTTTAGGTTGTGTGTTCTAAGAGACTTCCCAACCGCTTGATTAAGAAGTCTTTTAGAGCATACAACACCGCTGCTGAGCTTGTATTTTTTATACTGCTTCACCGCAAAGCAATTCGGCTTGCGCTGTTCCAGCCCCTTGAACATATAGTCCACGGCGTTGAGAAAATCCTCGTCATCCTCCTTGACCTCCATGCCGGAGATCATGTCCACCAGCGTATTCATGTTGCGATCCTCCTCGGCTCCCTCAAAAATGATGTAGCCCAGTAGGGCGCAATATAAAAGTGTTTCCGCTTTCGTCCAGAACGGGTCGCCCTCCTTGCCCTCGCCCTTGGTGTTGGAAATGAGAGCATTGACAAACTTTAGAATGTCAGCCTCGGTCTTGATATACGCCAGCGGGTTATAGTGCATGGATTTTGAAAAATCAATGCTGTTGAACACCTTAATTTTATAGCCCCGCTTTTGCAAGAAAGAGCCGACCTGCCCCAGAACACCGCCCTTGGGGTCTACCACCACATAGGAAGAATGAGCTTGCAGGAGTTGGGGCGTAAGCCAAAAGCGGGTCTTGCCCGAGCCGGACGAGCCGATCCCGCAGAAATTAAGGTTGCGGGCGTTTGCGGGATTTTTCGGGCGGGTGTTCATGGTAAGCCGTTCCGTGGCGGTCAGCAGCATATTGTTTTCAAACTTGGGATCGACAAAGGGCTTGATGTCCTTTTCGTTTCCCCAGCGGGCGCTGCCGTACTCCGCATCCCGGCGAAACTTCTTTGCGTTCTTGCTTTTGAAGTAGATCAGCAGGCGGAGCGCCACCGCCCCCACAATGCCCACCAACCAGTCAAAGAGAGCAAGGCCGGGGGCAAAGTCGGCAAAGGCCGCACCGATGGTCTGTCCCAGCCCCAGCAGCTTATGGGCAAAATCGCTGCCTGCCGCCAGACGGTAGGCCGTCCCCAGCTTGAGGAACACCCAGCCGATGAACACATAGGGAATGTTTGGCAGCACATATTTACGGAGCTTATCTGTCATGCGACACCTCCTTGATATGCTCCTTGGGCGGCTTTTCCTTGGCAAGCTGCTGTTCCGCCTGCTTCATCTGTTCGGGGATCGTGGGCTGGCGGGACTTGGCCTTATCCAGCACCTTGCGGGAATATTCCGAAAAGCAGGCGGTCATAGCGTCCGCCTGCCCGGACTTGAAGAACAGCAGGTATTTCCCCGGTTCAGTTTGATAAAAGGCATAGTCCACATTCCACTTCCGGGCTACCCGGTCAAAGAGTTTTGTATCCCCGGACAGTTCAAGGCTGTTGGTGGATGCGCTGTGCGCCATGAGTTTTTTCACGGTCTGCTTGCCGTGTGGCGTCTGCTTTGCCCGGTGTGCCTTGGCAATTTTGCGTCCCACCGCCCGAACAACATAGGCAAGCCCCCGAGCGGTCAGCTTCGACGCCTTTACCGATATGGCGATCGTGCGCCGGGAAATATCTTCGTCTACCAGCCGTCATCGCCTCCTTTCACAGTTATAAAATGGTAAGTCCGTGTTGCCTTAGTTGAATTGTTCACATATCTCGGATATAATGAAAACTGATTTATGAAGTCCAATGCCGAGGAGATATTGTTATGATAGAGACTGTATTTAGCAAGAGCGCATACGGAAGTCTAAAGCTGGCACAAAACTGTGGTGCAGATAAACATTCAAGCGCATCCATCGGCCTTGTTTTATCAGGCCGTACAAATATATCCCCGGAAGAACTTGAAACATTAAAAGCAGATGCAGAATTGCAGGCTCACCGCAAATGGGAAACCTCAATTCCGTTAGGTGGAAATCCGGCGGATGTCTATTGCATCGATGTCGCATGGAGCATGGGTGATATTTCCGATGATGAGATTGGCAACAACCGCAAGAGCGTATTAGAACAAGCCTTCTTTGTTTGGCCGAACAGAGAAGATAATGAACAATATATTTTGGAGACACTCCGCTCAGCGAAAACGGCTTTGCACGAAATCCTTGACCGCGCCTCTCGGGGTGAGCCTGTGCGGATTTGGTATAGCCATAATCCCGATGAAATTTGCGGGTTCTATTGGCTGCTGGCGCAGCTCAAAAAGCTGCCCGCAATCGGCTCAATATATGCTGTCAAACTGCCGGAATGGGAATACTCTACCGATAACACCCTTTGTACGCACATTGGTTGGGGAGAAATCTCGCCCGAAGAATGGGGGAAATATCTGCCTCTGCAACGGGAGGTCAAACCGGCATTATTAAATGCCTGTGCTATGCGCTGGAAACAGCTCCAACAAGAAAACGCCCCCTTGCGTATTTATCTCAACGGAAAACTTCAGAGCGCTTCGGAAAATATCTATGACAGTTTTATTCTGCGAGAGGTGGACGAGCAAGCGGACGAATTTTCAGAAGCAAACCTAATTGGGAATGTCCTGGGCAAAAATCAGCTTGGCATCGGAGATGCGTGGATCGCGCTGCGGATGGAGAAGTTTATCAAAGAGGGAATGTTCACTATTGTGACAACTCCGTCTGCGGATGATTTGATCTATCATCGCACGCTTCGTAAATGCCCCTAAATAAATGCTATGTGTTATTTACGGCACCGATAAAAGGCGAGCAGACTAAACTGCTCGCCTTCTTTTCCGCTTTGGGACAAGTTGTCCCAAAGTCAGCGGTCATCATGCTCCTTTCTCGGGTGCAGGCGCTCGCCCTCCAAAGAGGAGCGGTCTATGACCTCCTTGTAGGCTGCCATCTGCTCCCGGATATTCAACTTGGGGTACGCAAAAATGCGGTGTTCGGCGGGAATGTCCTCGATGCCGTGGTACACCTCCTTGAAATCGCCGCTGCGGGTCAGATAGCCCGTGGGGGCGAAGTGGCCGCCCTCGTTGATCCGCATATCCCGCCCATAGGCTTCAAAATCGAAGTAGGGCAGCACATTGTCCGGCACATCCAGTAGTTCCATGTCCTCCACATAGATGCGCCCCAGCGTTTCATCGTCGGTCACGCCGGGGTGCAGGGAATAGCAGTCCAGATTGTGAACGAGGTTGATGATGTCCGCCACGCTGGAAGTATGGTCGCCCTTGTTGAGTACGGCCTCCAGCGTTTCGATCTCGTCGCTGTCCAGCTCGGAAATAAGGTGTGCCAGATGGTTCAGCTCGTCCAAGTTTTCATACTCGGTGAGATAGTCGTATAAGCCCATCACATCGCCGTCAAAGGCGGTGATGAAAAACTCCTCATACCGCACACCGTCCACGCCGATGTTCTTTAAGAGCGATTGCACCTCCTCCGTGGTGGCCGGAAATTTCAGCGTTTCGCCCACAAGCTGCCCCTCGGCGTATTTGCCGAGGTTGGTGATGTAGGCTTCAAATACCGTCATTTGCACCTCCTTTTGTCAGCGCCTCCGCGATCCCCGCCATGATGTACTCGGCACAGGGCAGCGCGATGGCGTTTCCCAATGCCCGGTAGCGGTGGGAGGATAGAATTTCCTTACCGTCCGCGCCATACCTTGTCCAGCCTTCCGGCAGCCCCATGAGCCGCTCACATTCTGCTTCCGTGGGAAAGCGGACGCAGCCCCCGGCGGGATCGTCCTCATACCAAAAGGCAAAGGGCGAAATGCCGCCCGCTAACAGAGTGGGAAAAGGGTCAGTTGGCAGTCCGAAGCTGTTTCGGAACGCTGTTTCCGTCCGCTCCTTGGCGGACGCCCGCATACGGAAGCATTGAAAGGGTCGGGTGACTGGTACGCGCCGCCCTGCTTCAATAAAAGAGCCTCGATCTCCGCAGGCGGCGGGCAGCCCGCGATCTCCGCCAAATGCAGGAAGTGACTGCATTGTGCGGGGCTTAAAAAGTATTTCGTGGGAGCGCCGTCCTCCAAAGTCTGCCACAAGAAAGATGCGCTGCCGTCGTGCCAGTCGGGGGCTTGCCCAATGCTGGGCGTCCATGAGCCGCCAGCAGAGGTCAGGCGTTCGCCCTCGCACCATTCCGGCTCCTGCCCATCTTCCAGAAGCAGGCATTGAAACATCGGTGTCTGTGAAAGCGGATAGGACGGCTCTAAAATCCATCCTGTCATTTGATGAAAACGCTCCCATGACATTTTCCCAAACAGCGATTGCTGGAAATAGACCATTTGTCGCCTCCCTCATTTCACGGATAATGCGGATGGCTTGAAAGAACAGGCTGGACTTTTCTCCCGCAAGCCCCTTGCGGTTGCCGATCTGCGAGAGATTTTGACACGGTGAGCCAAAGGTGATGATATGGACGGGCGGGAGATCCCGCCCGTCCAGCTTTGTCACATCCCCCAAATGCGCCATATCGGGAAAGTGGCGCTTGGTGATGGAGATAGGGGCATTTTCGATCTCACTTGCCCATACCGGCTCAATGCCGCAGCGCACCGCCGCCAGCGGAAACACGCCGATCCCGTCAAACAGGCTCCCCAGCCGGAGCGCCGTCATCTTATCTGCGCCCCTGTCCCTTGACGGTCAAAATGCCCTCAAGGGTGGTGGCGGTGATCCCGAGCCGCTGGGCAACGGCGATGTCGTTCTTCATGGCCTCGGTGACGGTATGACCGCACACCACCAGCACATGAGAGCGGCGGAGCAGGTCGCGCCCCATGTCAATGCCGCTCTTATGCTCCTCGGGAACGGCGTCATTGAGGAAAAGCGGCTGATAGAGCGTCGGGCAGATGGGCGAAAAGCCCGCTTCATACACCGTGCGGCAATACTGCGCCGCCAGCTTTGTGTTTTCGTGGTCGCTGCCGCACCATGCGGCGGTGATATATGCAAGGGGTCGTTTCATCCTGAAAACCTCCAATTCTATAATGTAGTGGGTCAACCCAAACCCCACGCCCTTTCCCATTCTTGGGAAAGGGGGCGGCTCTGGAGGATATACCCCCGCCGCTTGCCGGAGAAAAAGCATAGCCGGGACAGACGGTCAAGGGCTGGCCGCCGTAAACGGCGGTGCGATGCACCCTTGACAGCCCGCTCCCGGCCATGCTGAAATACAGGCGGCGACGGGGGATATAACCACAAGAGCCATCCGGGGAAACGAAAGACCTCGGGACAAAAAGTCCCAAGGTCACTTTTCAAGATCCGTTTTCTTTTCGGGCTTGCCCAGCTCGGGCGGCTGCTTGGCTTTCCAGTCATCCAGCAGAGAAATGATCATGTCTTTCATTTCTCTCGGGGACTTGTCCTTGCCGAAATACTTTTCCAGTTCCGCGCTATTGATGATCACCTTGTCTACCTCCTTTTTCTCCTGCGACAGAATACCGTCGATCACATCGCCGTTGAGCTTGCCGTCCTTGTCCAGCTCCCGCATTTTCTGTGCCTGCGACAGCGAGGGCGAGGACTGCTGCCCCTCGATGGACACAGCGATATACCTCTGATTTTTGGGGCGGATGAATGAGATCTCCACCGCCGGGGTGAACGCCAGCTTTTTCTCGTCCACCATTTTCTGCAAATCCGGCACAAGCTCGGTCAGGCGGATATACCGCTGCACCTGTTTATAGTTCATACCGTTGCGATCTCCCACGACCTGCGTGGAGCGTTTTCCGGCGTCCTTGTCCTCCTCACCGGGGCGGGAGCCTTGGTGCTTGATGGCCTCCACCTGCATTTTGAGCGACTGTGCCTTTTCGGTGGGCAAAATACGCTCACGGTGGCGGAGGTTGTCATCCGTCATGGCGAGGATGGCCTCATCGTCCGTCATGTTGCGGACGATACAAGGCATATTCGCAAATCCGGCAAGCTCGCTTGCCCGCTGGCGGCGGTGGCCTGCGATGATTTCATAGCCGCCATCCTCACGGGGACGCACCAGCGCAGGCTGATTGACGCCCGCCGCCTTGACCGACTCCACAAGCCCCTGCATCTCCGCATCGTCCCGGACACCAAAGGGATGATTTTTGAACGGGTGCAGGTCGGACAGGCTGAGATAGACGATCTCTTCTTTTTCGGCGCGGGTAGCGTCACGAGGCACAAACGGCTCCGGCGTGACCTCCGCACCAGCGGGAGCGCCGCCCTTATCCGGGGCAGGCTTCTCCGGGATGGGCTTGCTTTGGGACTTTTTGTCCCGAGGTTTGGACGGCTTGGCCTTATCGGGAGCGGCCTTGCTCTCCTTGGGCGGACGCCCCCTGCCGGGCTTGACAGCCTTGTTCTTTTCGGTGGGCGGCTTCTGCTTGACCGCCTTTTTCTCCTCCTTGGCCGCCTCGTCACGGGCAGCGGCAAAATCCACCACCTTGCTGGAATGTGCCGGGGCAAGATTGTCCTTGCCGGGAGTGGGCGGCTGCGACTGCTCCTTTTCAGTCTTGGGAGCTTCGGGAGCGGCAGGCTCCTCCACTTCGGCGCGGGTAACAGCGTCAGCGGGATCAGGCACGGCCTCGCCCATTTCAAAGAGCGCCGCGTGCCCCTCCTGTTCCAGCATAACCGCCTCTGCGTCAGTCAGCGCAGGCTCGGGAGCGGGCGGCTCCGGCACGGTGGCAGCTTCTACCGTAGGAGCGGATGCCCCAGTGGGCGGGGCTACATCGGGAATGTTTTTCTTATCATCTGCCATTTGCAAACCTCCTTTTCGTGGCATGAAAAAAGCCAGTCCGCAGACTGGCCGGGTAGAAGTAACCTCCCTTCGTGGTTTTATATATGAAAACGCCGCCCGTTGTCCTGTTGGGCGGCGTTATTCTCAAAATTAGAACTGGAAAAAGAATTGAGTATCTGGTAAAATGCAAACAACCTATGAGCTAAAGAGGGGGATTTTATTTATGGAAAAAGTTGTGACGCACGAAGAAGAAAAGCGTTTAAGAGATCTTTTTGAGAGTGTACAATATGACTCAGACTTATTTAAGGTTTATGTTGGCGGGGGAAAATACATTATGGGATTTATGTCCCCAGCCTCGAATAATAATGTAGACAAATCTTTCTTTATATATAAGACTTTATATGATACGGTTATTGATTTGGATCTCAAAATCAAAAAATCTTTTGACCTTGCACTTCGTTGGGAGTACAGTTCGGACATCGACCATTTTAACATGGTTAGTCCTCCTTGCCCCGAGGAAGACGAAGCAATTTATTATACGGAAAATGCTGTTTTCCGTACATCAGTCCTATGGGATTTGTTGGCCCAGCTCTATAATGTAAAGTACAAGAACAACCAAAATCCAGACAAGGTATATTATCACACACTATTTCACAACGACACGCAGGGTAAGCATCCCAACCCCCTTGCGAAAAAGATTTATAAATATATTACTGAAGTTGAGGAAGAAAATCCAATATATAAAAAAGGCGAGTTTTGGAAAGGCAATCACGAATATGTCAGCGAATATAGAAATAAAATGACTCATAGAAACTCGCCCAATGTTACAACTATGTCAAATTACGATTTGGAACTTCGTATGCCAATGCGGTATGTACTAAAGCGGGTAATCGAAGATTATGTGAAAGCATCTGAGTTTATAAAACAAGTGTTGAATGAAATTGTTTCCGAGTATGACGAATAAATTCTATAGAAGATAAAATATCTCTCGTATTAAAGTACTTATCAGCTTGATCATATACCCCTCAGCAATTTATATGAACACGCCGCCTGTTTTCCTGTTGGGCGGCGTTGTTCTCGTCATTTTGAATTTTTAGAATAAATACCTCTTGCTGACTGCCAGCAAATCGTTGATATATCTGCGTTTTCTGAAATCCTATAATTACACTCCGACCAATCTTCTTGAAAAACCGCCTTTTGTGGCGGTTTTTCTTCGTTAAAAGTTCGATTTTTAGAGTACGCTTGACCACATTTTAACTGTGGTCAGAGAGGCAAAATGGCGGCATTAACTGCGGTGCAGAAAAACTGTGAAAACCGTAAAATCCCTAACCCATCCCTAATTGGCATAGCTCAAGTTTTTTCACCCCAAATACGACGAAAACTTGAATTTTCCAGCATTATCCCCTATAATGATTCTACGGTGAGCCTTTGCGCCACCAAGGCAGCCGTGTGGGTGTATTCCCATGCGGCTTTTTGCATCTGTAATACATTCAAAAAATCTCCAAATAGTGAGGGGTTCAAATGGGACGTCAGAATGAATTCTATAAAAAGATACATCCTGAACAGTTCTCGGATTCAGTGTTAGTAAAAAAGGGGAACTTGGACCGAGATATGTTCGATTATTATCTTGAGTCTCTTACAAGTAAGAATCTCGAGAAAACCTTTGAGGAATTTTGCAGAAAACTTGCTGAATCAGAAGTATGTCCAAATTTGTTACCACAAACCGGCCCGACCGGAGGCGGTGATAGCAAAGTGGACAGCGAAACATATCCTGTTGCACAAGAGATATCGAGCCTATGGTACTACGGGAACACAGCCGCTTCGGAACGATGGGCATTTGCTATAAGTGCAAAGAAGGACTGGAAATCAAAGGTAAAATCCGATGTGGTCAAAATCGTCTCAGTCAATCAACAAGAGGGGCGCGGATATACTAAGATTTTCTTTATGTCCAACCAGTATGTCCCAGACAAGAAGAGAGCCCAAGTAGAAGATGAATTACGAAATTTGCATGATTTGGATATCCGGATTTTAGACAGAAGCTGGATTCTCGATAAAGTATTTTCCTCACCTCAAAATATTGATATGACAATATCTGTTTTTGGCTTTTCTGACAGCTTTCGAGATGAGGTAAAAACGGGGGCGCAGGATCTAAAGCGCAAGCAAGAATTTGAAGAAAATGAACAAAAACTTGCTTCCCATCAAACCAAACAGTCAGAGATTGTGGCCCTTGCGCAAAGAAATGTCATTTTAGCAAGAGAACTCGAATATCCTCTGCATCAGGTATTAGGGCTTATTGATCGCAGTATTAGGCTTTCAGCAGAAAAAGGGAGCATAGTTGACCACGCCAATGCTGTATGCGATGCGGCATGGACTGTGTATTGGTGGTATGAAGACAAAAACCACTACTATAGCTTCTATAAAGATTACGAAAAGCTTGTGATGGAAAGTCAAAATGTACACCTCTTTATCAATCTCATCACTCTTTGGATTAATCTGTTCTCCCTGTCCCTGAACGACAACACATTTTCTATAGATGAGCATACTCAGATTATAAAAGATGAATATTCTCGCTATACGGGTGACCCTTCTAAGCCCAATACAGCTATTGAGGCTAAGGCTACATTTCAATTAATGCGCTTCTTTCTGGGAGATAATCCAGATACAATAGCTGATGACATTATCCTGATCCTGGAGGAAAGTTCTGGACATCTTGATTTGGACATTCGTCCTCTTTGTCGCGCTATCCAAGAGTTTCCTGTATTTGAAAACACCAAGCGATTTCCCGAAATGTTTGAGCGTTCCGTCGATATTATGAGTGAGCAGAAGAGAAATATCGAGGCCGCTAAACTTCTTGCAAATCGTGGTCGCAAATTAAAAGATGAGAGGCCATATGATGCTTTGATTTATTTCAGCCGCACATTGAGCAAGCTTTACAACGAAGAAAGCAAAGAACTCCTGTCTCTTGCGGTTTTGGATATGGCAGACGTTTTCCAAAGCATTGGTCTGTTTTGGGCTGCCAGAAATTTCTATTACTATGACTTTATTCTCTGCTTAAATCAGTACTTCAAGTTTGGTGATGTCTCGCCTGTACTCTTTATGAGTGCGTATTCTCTGAAGAACATCGAATTAAGGCTCGGGCATGTGCTTAATGCTATTGTATTTCACAGGTTTTCACTTATTGCCGAACACATATACCCTGGCGAGATTCGCTCAAACGATGATAAGGATGACAATTTTGATTATGTGTTGGCGCTTCAATTGCTTCGCACACCATACGAAACAGCAAAAGGGCTCGGAGAATTTCCGGCTTTTTTAGACGAGCGAGGCTTGAGTTTTTCAAGGGCTGCGATGAAATATGAACTCGGTCACTACGATGAGGAAATGCTTGCCGAATTAGGCGGCAGTACTGAAGTATTTGATGATGTAATTGGGAAGTGGAAAGATCAACCGGCATTGAAGCAAATGGTCAATGCTCCTTGGTATGGCTTTGAAGACACCTGTTCACTTCACTCTAAAGTACTCGGATGCTCCTTTAATGTGAATTTTTCTACTCCTTATAATCATGGAGAATTTGAGTTTGCAGCGACTATACTTGCCACCATCGAAAGCTTCCTTGGATCAGGTTTTCCTAATAAGCTTATTTCTCTATACGGAGAGATAGAAATCAATCTCCGCTACGACAACTCGACTCAAGAATTGGTTCGGATTTTACATTCCGCTGAAAAACCTTCAAGCATTGAGGTTGCTTTCAGAGATTATGCTTCTCAAAATATTGTTCATGAGCAAGACCTTTTCTCAGATTTCATGAACAGTTTGTTAGTTGAAGTCATTTCTATTATGTTTCCGGTTCCTTCTGAATTGGCGAAAATAGAGAAAATGGTTCGAAATGATGCCGCATTTGAGCGCTCAGGAGTTTTTGCAAATAGCATATTTTTTGGTATGGAAGTTCTTGGAAAAGAAACTTTCTATTATCCCGCGTTAGTACATGATTATCCTTGTCTGGAGATGATAAGAACCCGAAAATCTCCGATAACGAGCGCTCCAAGGCAAGAAGCTGCAGAACCTGTGGTACTGCCAAAGAAAGTGGTTTTTGACATACCTCCCGACGCAGATTTTGCCAAAATAAGCAATGCCAACATGTACACTTCCTCAATCATAAATATCCCTGCCTGGAACCAAGCACAATGGAAGGGTGTTATGTTTATGGCATATAAAGGATATTGCGTGCCTCCTGTACTTTCTTTTATCTTCGAAACAGGCCACGGCAAAGCAATTTGGGAAGATTGGCGCAAACTAATGGGCGATCATAATATTAATAATCAGCTTGGGATCCGCATCATTAAGGGCATTGACCGCAAGCATCCAAATTGGTATCGTGTTGCTATTGGGCCAAATAGCTTTTCGAGTGATTCTGGAGAGGATTTGTTGATTGTTTCTTTACCTGTGCGGCTCCACACAATGCAACCATCCAGTGATGCAAACTTAAAAATGTTCGAGGGCGAACTTGAAAAATATCAGGAATTCTTTTTGTGCCCTGCCTATATGCCAGATAGAACAGCAGAGCCGTCCGTCCACATGGAATTGGGAATCAAAATGAAGCGGGAAAGTATTATTATCTGCAATGCAAGCGATATATTGGGAAATGATTTTTTGTCGGTGTGTGCTATTACGCCAGATGATGATCCAATTATTCCTAAAGGCAAAGAGAATTCTCCCATTACAGAAATAATGAGGAGGAAAAAGGCCTTATAATAAATTGAGGGCGAATGACTTTCCTGCGCAGATAATATGCTCCCTTTATCACAGCAGTGAAAACAGAAGTGATTTTGAGGGTTATGCATCTGGTAGTCGTTACCGTGTAAACTATATCCATTGGTAATGCATTGCTTACATCCGCACAAAAAATGAGCGAATTTTCCTTGCAACAGAAAAATAGCTGCCCAAGGGACATTATCTTGTCCCTTGGGCAGCGTTTCTTTTATCCCACTTTCTCGAACGGAATCACCTTGCACCGGCTCTCCTCCGGCGGGTCGGGAGGTTCCGGAGTGGTGGTTGCCGTGGCGGATTCCATGAAGCCGCCGATCTTCTCCGCCGCGCCTCTCTGCATATCGTTGGTGATGTGCGTGTAGGTGTCCAGCGTGAAGCCCGCACTGTAGTGGCCCAGCATGCTGGACAGGGTCTTCACATCCACACCGCTGGAAATCGCCATGGTGGCGAATGTATGTCTCAAATCGTGAAAGCGCACGTGCTCCTCGATGCCTGCGTTTTTCAGCAGCTTCCGGTTGATCCTCGACACGGCGTCCGGACTCCAGTAGCCGCCTGTCCGGGGCGACGGGAACAGGATGGGGTTTTCCGGGTGCTGCTCGTGCTCCTGCACCAGCAGGTCGACCGCCTGCTGCGACAGCGCCACCTTGCGGACGGAATTTTTCGTTTTCGGTTCTGTCACATCCAGCTCGCCCTCCATGCGGGTGACCTGCTTATTCACCGTCA
>OKSD01003370.1_pt1 | contig 12250 bp, 13 predicted proteins | sample 1601221 | NCBI WGS metagenome assembly OKSD01 (sample SAMEA3541550, study PRJEB24748) | human gut metagenome | biome: human gut; feature: human-associated habitat; material: faeces | place: China | collected 2012
AATATAGAAAAAGGACATTCTATGGGGCTTGAACAAGGACAAAAATTGGAAAGAAGAAAGAAAAATATTGAATTAATAACAAATTTGATGAATAGCTTAAGTATTTCGTTTTCAAAAGCAGTTGAATTGTTAAAAGTTTCTGAAGATGAAGTTTTAGAAATAAAAAAATATTTTGAAGTTTAATGGTATTTGCTGGCAAGGACGATATTTTGTCCTTGCTTTTATTTTTGATGACAAAAAATAGATGTAAATAGCTAGAAATGATAACGTTTTTGGGAAATGCTTGTGATAAAATAAACATGAGGAAAAAGGAGACTTATTATGAATACTTATGAACATTTATTTACACCTATTAAAATAGGAAATACAACAGTAAAAAATCGTATTTTTATGCCACCTTTATCAACTAATCTTGCAGATAAAGGTTATGTAACAGATGCATTAGTAAAGCACTATGCAGCTAGAGCAAAAGGTGGAGTAGGACTTATTGTAACTGAAGTTACAACTGTAGAACCTACATATACATATTTACCAGGAGATATGTCAATCTATGATGATTCTTATATTCCTGGATGGAAAAAACTTGTAGATGCAGTACATCAATATGATACTAAAATCTTATCACAACTCTTTCATCCAGCTTATATGGCTTTTCCAATTCCTGGGACACCACAATTGATAGCTCCTTCTAATGTAGGACCATATTATGCCAAAAGTGCCCCTCGAGAAGTAACAAAAGAAGAATTAAAAGTGATTGTTAAACAATTTGGTGAAGCTGCTTTACGTTTTAAAAAAGCAGGGGGAGATGGAGTTGAAATCCAAGCAGCCCATGCACATGGTTTATTAGGAGGATTTTTAACGCCTTTATATAATAAAAGAACAGATGAATATGGTGGAGATATTCATGGAAGATTACGTTTAACTTTAGAAGTTATTGAAGAAGTAAGAAAACAATGTGGTAGAGATTTTATCATTGATGTGCGTATTTCAGGAGATGAATACAGTGATGGTGGTTTAACACTTAATGATATGATCTATGTCTCTAAACAATTAGAAAAAGCAACCGTTGACTTTATTCATGTTTCTGGAGGAAATACCATTAAAAAAGGAAGTTCAATGCCAGCAAGTGGAACAGCTCCGGCACCACATAAACATGCAAGTGAAGAAATTAAAAAACATGTATCTATTCCAGTGGCAACAGTTTCGCGTATCAACGAACCTTGGGTAGCAGATGAGTTAATCGCTAATGATGTTTGTGATGCGTGTATGATTGGTCGTCCTAATTTATGTGATAGTGAATTTGCGAACAAAGCAAAAGCAGGAAAAACAGATGAAATTAGACCATGTATTGGTTGTGGAAGATGTTTAACAGGAATTATGTTTGGTAAACCAATTAGTTGTACAGTCAATCCAGCTGTTGAAAAAGAAGAAATTGATGAAGCTCCTGTTAAGAAAAAAGTACTTGTTGTTGGTGGTGGACCAGCAGGAATGGAAGCTGCTTATGTCGCAAAAAAACGTGGACACGAGGTTGTTTTATGTGAACAAAGTGATCGTTTAGGTGGTCAATTAAATATTGCTTGTGTGCCTATTGGTAAACAAGAAATTACTAAAGTAGTTAAATATATGAAGAGCCAATTAACAGGTGTTGATGTTCGTTTAAATACAACAGTGACTAAAGAAATGATTGAAAATGAATTTAAAGATTATGAAGTAATTACAACTGTAGGCGCAACACCTAAAGAAATCGAACCTTATAAAGTCTTTAAACAAACAATGACGGCTGATGATATTTTATCTGGTAAAAAATTTCCAGGTAGAAAGATCGTAATTATTGGTGGTGGTTCTGTTGGTTGTGAAACAGCAGATTATTTAGCACCATTGATTAATGATTTATTCCCTACAAATAGAGATATTACATTAATTGAAATGACGAATGGATTAATGACAGGTGAATCAGGAGCTACTAAATCATTGCTTACAAGACGTATGATGGAAAAAGGTGTGAAGATTGAATTAAATTCTAAGATTACATATGTTGATGAAACAACAATTAAATATACAAAGAATAATCAAGAATATGTATTAGATGATGTGGATACTTTAGTATTTGCAGTAGGTTATAATCCAATTTCTTCACCAATTGAAAATGCGCATTTAATTGGTGATTGTCAAAAAATTGGAACATTAAAAGATGCTATAACAAATGCATATCAAATAACAAAGGAGATATAATATGAAACTATTAGAACCAATCCAAGTAGGGAAAATGACCCTCAAAAACAGAATTATGTTTCCACCTCTTACAACAGGATATGAAGAAAGAGATGGATCTATTGGACAAAGAAGTTTAAGTTTTTATGAAAGATTAGCTAAAGGTGGAGTTTCTTATGTTGTTATTGGAGATGTTGCACCAGTGCGTACAGCATCACCTACACCTAAACTTTATAGTGATGAACAAATACCTGCCTTTAAAAAATTAGCTGATACATTACATCAATATGATTGTAAAGTAGCTTTACAACTTTTCCATCCTGAATATGATGTTCCTGGTGTTGGTAAAATGATTATGGAAGCAGGAATAGCACGTCAAAAGGCAGCTCAAGCAAAGGCAGAAGGAAATGAAGAAGAAGCTTTAAAACAAACAGAATTAGCACAAAAACTTACAAAAGATGCTTATGCTAAATTACATCATGATATGCAACATTTTGTAAATGAAGCAACAGTTGAACAATTAAATCAAATTAAAGAAAGTATTGTGAGTTGTGCGCATAAAGCAATGCTTGCTGGTATTGATGCGATTGAAGTTCATGGCGATCGTTTGTTAGGTTCTTTATGTTCTGAAGTATTAAATCATCGAAGTGATGTATATGGTGGTTCTTTTGAAAATAGAATTCGTTATGCTTTAGAAGTTGTTAAAGCAATTAAAGAAGCCGCACCTGATTTGACAATTGAATATAAACTTCCAATTATTACTTTAAATAAAGATGGAAGTTTAAGAGGTAAAGGTGGTTTAAAAGAAGCTGAAGGAATTGCTTTTGCGAAAAAACTAGAAGAAGCAGGCGTTGACATGATTCAAGTAGCTCAAGCCAACCATACAGGAAATATGGGAGATACGATTCCACCAATGGGAGATGTGCCATATAATTGGACATTACCAGTTGCTAGAAAAGTTAAAGAAGTTGTTTCTATTCCAGTAGCAACAGTAGGTAGAGTAGTAAGTGTAGAAGCTGGTGAAAAGATCTTAAATGATGGTGATGCTGATATGATTGGTTATGGACGTTCTTTATTAACTGATCCTGATATTGCTTTAAAAGTGAAAAAAGGTGAATGTATTCGAGAATGTTTAAACTGTAATAAAGGATGCGTTGATGCAATTCAAAATAGACAATACATTTCATGCGTTTTAAATGCTGAAAATGGAAATGAAGCTACTGTTTCAATTAAACCAACAAATAATCCTCAAAAAGTAGTTGTTATTGGTGGAGGTATTGCTGGTTTAGAAGCAGCAAGAGTTGCTGCTGTTAAAGGACATACAGTGACTTTATTTGAAAAATCAGATCATTTAGGAGGACAAATCAATATTGCCTCTGTTCCACCAAGAAAAAATGAAATCTTAAGAAGTGTTGAATATTATCAAAAAGTATTACCTACATTAAATGTAGATATTCATTTAAATGAAGAAGCAAAAGATATCAATAGTTATGATTATGCTATTATTGCTGTAGGAGCACATAATATGGAAATGCCAATTCCTCATGATAACAGCAATATTGTTTCTAGCTGGGATGTTTTAAACGGACAAGAAGTTACTGGTGATTGTGTGGTTATTGGTGGAGGTTTAGTAGGTGCTGAAACTGCTGAATATCTAGCAAATAAAGGTCATCAAGTGACAATTGTTGAAATGATGGATAAAATTGCTGCTGGTGAATCTACAACTGTTTTACCATTAATGATGAAAGACTTTGCTGATCATAATGTAAAACAATTAGTGAATACAAAAGTAGATCATATTGAAAATAATATTGTTTATACAGCAAATGATCAAATCAAAGCAGATACAATTATTAATGCTTTAGGATCAAAGAAAAATATCTTTGATGATTCATCTATTACAATTCCTCATGTATGTGTAGGTGATTGTTCTGGTGAAAGAACTGCTGATATTGCAAGTGCTATTAGAACAGCTTATCATGCTGCTAATGAAATAGGTTAATAGATAATAATGTAATAGAATGTATATTTTTGAAAGTTTTTGTATCACAGTACAAAAACTTTTTAATTTTAAATATTTATTGTATTACAATGTGATAAAGAGATGATGCATTTATGATTATCGAAAGAAAAGAGTATCTAAACAAGTTAATAACATGGAAAGGTAAACAATTGATTAAAATTGTAACAGGGGTAAGACGCTGTGGAAAATCAGTACTTTTAAAAATGTATCAAGATTATTTAAAAAATAACGGAGTTAAAGAAAGTCAAATTGCAACTATTAACTTTGAAGATTTGGATTATGAAGAATTAACAAATTATAAAAATTATATAATTATTTAAAAGAAAAACTTATACCAAATAAAATGACGTATATCTTTTTGGACGAAATTCAAAATGTAGATCAATTTCCAAAAGTATTAGATAGTCTTTATATTAAAGATAATGTAGATATTTATGTGCTTATATGTTATCAAGTGAAATAGCGACAATGATTTCAGGAAGATATATTCAAATAGAAATGTTGCCGTTATCTTTTAAAGAATATATGGAAAGTACAGGAAATATGAATGATAGAGGAATAAAATATACAGAGTATTTACCAAATAGTTCATTTCCATATGCTCTTCAGTTAAAGAATCAACCTGATGAAATGCGTGATTATCTTGAAGGTATTTATAATACAATTGTTGTAAAAGACATTGTCCATAGAAAAAATATAACAGATACAATGACATCATTGGGAAGAAAAATAAATTCAAGGACCGTAAAAAAGTAATTAAAATCACTAGAAAAATATTATATTGTGGATATTGGGATGAGATATATGTTATTGGGATCTAAAATGATGGATACAGAACATATTTTAGAAAATGTTATGTATTTAGAATTATTGAAAAGAGGATATGATGTATATGTTGGTAAAATTGATAATTATGAAATTGATTTTGTTGCGCAAAATCATAAAGGTACAATTTATTATCAGGTAGCTCTTACTGTAAGAGATGAAAAAACACTTCAAAGAGAATTAAGACCACTCCAAGCTATTCGTGATCATTATCCTAAAGTTATTTTAACAATGGATGAAGATCCAAAAATTCAATATGATGGTATTAGACGTATTAATGCAAGAGACTGGTTATTAGGTTTAACTGATTAAAAATATTTAATTTTAGAACTATAAAATAGTGACTTATAATTTTTAAGTACTTCAAAATATGAAAAAGACAAAATAAGTATGTAAGTTTTCCAACATATTTATTTTGTCTTTTTTCTGCATCATACAATTAGCTTATTTACTTATTATCGATATTCGATAATAAGTAAAAAAACAAAACTTTTTATTTCTATCATTACTAAACTGCAGTATTTTTTACTCAACGACATTACTTTATTTTTTTATGTCAAAAAAAGGAGAAAAATGTTTCTTTTGAAAAATGATTATGCTATAGTGGTGTCGTGGATTAGTATAATCTATGGTTATAAAGAAGCTTAGCTTTTTGCTTTTTTATATATGTAGGATAAAAAGGAAGATTTATGGAAGTAGAAGAGGATTTAGATATTCATTATTATGTTTTATATTGTCAGAGTTTGAAAATAGAAAAGCTTTATTATGTATTTAACAATCAAAAAGATGTAGAGGCTTTTATCCCAAGATATGAAAAATATATCAGATCAAAAGATAAAGTCATCATTAACCCTATGTTTCCTGGATATCTCTTTATTAAAACAAGTAAAGATCAAATAGAATTTGATACAATGCTTACTTTAATGTATGAACAAAAAGATGGTGTCATTAAAGAATTAAAAAAAGATGAGGTATCTGCACTTACAAAAGATGAAATACATCTCCTACATTTATTACTTAATAAACATTATATATTAAAGATATCTAAAGGATATAAAGAAGACGGAAGATTAATACTTACTGAAGGTCCATTGGTGAACCTTCAAGATTATATTACTGCTATCATTCCTAAAGATCATTTAGCAATCTTAAATATTAAGTTTTTAAATAGGAAAATAAAAGCAGGTTTAGAAATGCAAAATAGGAATATATAGAGTAGGGGTAGCCGCCTATATTGATTATTTGAATATAGTTTATTTAGTCTAATATAAATACTTATTAGATAGGTAAACTATATTCTTTTTTTTATCTAAAAATGAAGGGAGAGGATATAGATGAAAGATAAAAAGTTGACAGTCAGACAGATGATGCTGATTGTTATCGATATCGTAAGTATTCTACTCGCTTCTTATGGATCTTTATTATTAAGATTCAATGGAAGTGTTGAAAACAGCTATCTTCAACATATGAATACAATGATTATTTTTGTTGTATTGATTGATTTGGCAATCTTTGTAATCAATAAGCTTTACCATAGCCTATGGCAGTTTGCTTCCATAGTTGAATTAAAAAATATTCTGATATCAACATTTAGTGCAAGTGCAGTTAATATTGTCTTATATGAGTTGACACAAAACAGTCTGCCTAGATCTTGTTACATTATTTATTTTTTATTGCTTACAATGTGTGTAGGTGGAAGTCGTTTCAGCTATCGACTTTTAAGATTTTACAGTAACAGAGGAAAATCCAAAAGAGATCTTGAAAGGGTCATGATCATTGGGGCAGGTTTGGCAGGTGAAAAGATCTATCGAGAAATATCATCAGCACCACAAGTCTATAAGGAAGTCATCTGTTTTATTGATGACAACATTGCCAAGCATAAAAGAAGTTTGCATAACGTACCGATCGTAGGTGGCAGAGATAAGATCATTGAAGCATCAAAAGAATATAAGATTGAAGAGATATTGGTTGCAATGCCTTCTGTTGATGAAAAAGACCTTGCTGATATTTTAAACATTTGCAAGGAAACGAAATGCAGAATCAAAAAACTGCCAGGTATCTATCAGATGTTGAATGGAGAGGTTCATCTTTCAGACTTTAAGGAAGTAGAAATCAAGGATCTTCTTGGAAGAGAACCAATCGAAGTCAATCTTGAAGAAATCATGAGTTATGTAACAGATAAAGTTGTTATGGTCACAGGCGGTGGAGGTTCAATTGGAAGTGAGCTATGCAGACAGATAGCTGCTGCCAAACCCAAACAGCTGATCATAGTTGATATCTATGAAAACAATGCCTATGACATTCAACTGGAATTGAAACATGACCATCCGGATTTGAATCTGGAAACATTGATTGCTTCTGTAAGAAATACAAAGAAGATTGATGAACTTTTCAAAGAATATCGACCTGATATTGTCTATCATGCAGCGGCTCATAAACATGTGCCATTGATGGAAGACAGTCCAAATGAGGCAGTCAAAAACAATGTCTTTGGGACATTGAATGTTGCTAGAGCAGCGGATAAATATAAAACAAAGAGATTTATTCTGATATCGACAGATAAGGCAGTCAATCCAACAAATGTAATGGGAGCGACAAAAAGAATGTGTGAAATGATTGTTCAGACAATGAACAATCGTTCAAAGACGGAATATGTCGCAGTAAGGTTCGGAAATGTCCTAGGATCAAATGGTTCAGTCATACCACTATTTAAAAAACAAATCAAAAATGGTGGACCAGTAACAGTAACGCATCCAGATATCATCAGATACTTTATGACGATACCGGAGGCTGTCTCACTTGTCTTACAGGCAGGAGCCTATGCCAAAGGAGGAGAAATCTTTATCCTGGATATGGGAAAACCAGTTAAGATAGCAGATATGGCAAGAAATCTGATCAAACTATCAGGATATGAACCTGATATCGATATCAAAATCGAATATACTGGATTGAGACCAGGAGAAAAGCTGTATGAAGAACTTCTTATGAAAGAGGAAGGATTACAGGATACACCAAACCATCTGATCCATATTGGAAAGCCAATAGAAATGGATGAAGAGGTATTCCTAGAAAAACTTGTTCATTTGAAGAAGGAAGCTTATGACGAAACAAATGATATCAGACATCTTATCAAGAATATCGTACCTACATATCAGCCAAAAGCATAACATCTGTTATGCCTTTTTTCATATATAAAAAGAGGGGGAATTTGAATGGAATTTAAAGCTTTTGAAAATAAAGTATGGTTGTCTTCACCAACCATGCATGGTGAAGAAATCAAGTTTATTCAAGAAGCATATGATACTAATTGGATGTCTACTGTTGGTAAAAATATCAATGAAGTAGAAAAGATCACCTGTGAAAAAGTAGGTTGTAAATATGCTGTTGCTTTATCAGCAGGTACAGCTGCTTTACATCTTGCTGTAAAAGCTGCTGGTGTTAAACCAGGTGATAAAGTATTCTGCAGTGATATGACTTTTGATGCAACTGTTAATCCTGTTGTCTATGAAGGAGGTGTTCCAGTTTTTATTGACAGTGAATATGAAACATGGAATATGGATCCTAAAGCATTAGAAAAAGCATTTGAAATGTATCCAGAAGTAAAAGTAGTCGTACTTGTTCATTTATATGGAACACCATGTAAATGGGACGAAATTAAAGAAATCTGTGACAGACATAACGCAATTATTATCGAAGATGCTGCAGAAGCATTAGGAGCTACATATAAAGGAAGACCTTGTGGTCAATTAGGTAACTATAATGCTATTTCCTTTAATGGAAATAAGATTATTACAGGATCATCAGGAGGAATGTTCCTCACTGATGATCTAGAAATGGCCAATAAGGTAAGAAAATGGTCAACACAGTCAAGAGAGAGTGCACCATGGTATCAACATGAAGAACTAGGATATAACTATCGTATGTCTAATGTGATTGCTGGTGTAGTCAGAGGGCAATATAAATATTTAGATGAACATATTGCTCAAAAGAAAGCTATCTATGAAAGATATAAAGAAGGATTAAAGGATCTACCTTTACAAATGAATCCAGTAGATGAAGAAAATACAAATCCTAACTATTGGTTATCATGTATTTTGATTGATGAAGAAGCTATGTGTAAACAAGTAAGAAGTGAACAGGAATATCTATATGTAAGTGAAAGTGGTAAATCATGTCCACATGAAATATTAGATACATTATTTAAATATAATGCTGAAGGAAGGCCAATCTGGAAACCAATGCATATGCAACCCATCTATAGAAATCATATCTTTATTACTAGAGAAGGAGATGGAAGAGCTAAGACAAATGCCTATATTCAAGGAGGAACACTTGGAAAAGATGGAAAACCATTGGATGTAGGAATGGATATCTTCCAAAGGGGATTATGTTTACCTTCAGATAACAAGATGACAGTAGAACAACAGGATATGATTATTGAAATGATTAGGAGCTGTTTTGAATAATGTACAGATATTTTTTTAAGAGACTTCTTGATTTTGTCTTGTCATTACTAGCCATCATTGTTTTAAGTCCAGTTCTTTTAATAACAGCACTTCTAGTAAGAAGTAAACTGGGGTCCCCAGTTATCTTCAAACAGGAAAGACCTGGAAAGAATGAAAAGATATTTACACTTTATAAGTTTAGAACAATGACTGATGAAAAAGATGAAGAAGGGAACCTTCTTCCTGATGAAATCAGACTTACAAGATTTGGAAAACTATTAAGATCAACAAGCCTGGATGAATTACCAGAGCTTTTTAATATCTTAAAAGGGGATATGTCAATTGTAGGTCCTAGACCACTTCTTGTAAGCTATTTACCTTATTATACTGAAAAAGAAAAGCATAGACATGATGTTAGGCCAGGACTCACGGGATTGGCTCAAGTTAAGGGAAGAAATTATATCGCATGGGATGAAAGATTTAAAATAGATGTAGAATATGTTGAAAATTTAAGTTTTGTTTTGGATATAAAAATTATTTTTGAAACTGTATTGATTGTTTTAAAAAAATCAGATATAGCAACTGACACTAGAACTGTGGAATCAAATTTTGCAGAAGAAAGAAAGGCTAAGATAGGTGATAAATAATGAATATATTAATTTTAAGTTGCGGAACAAGAAATAAAATTGTTCAGTATTTTAAGGAAAATATAAATGGAAATGGTAAAGTAGTTGCTACTGATTGCAGTGAAATTGCTCCTGCGTTATATGATGCAGATAAATATTATACTGTCCCAAGAATGACTGAACCAGGATATATTGATGTGATTTTAGATATTTGCAAAAAAGAAAAAATAGATGGAGTGTTATCTTTGATAGATCCCGAACTATCGTTACTTGCATTAAATAATGAAAAATTCAAAGCAGTTGGTACAACAGTTATTGGATCTGATTATGAAAGATGTGAGCTAGCTCTAGATAAAATGAAAATGTATAAATGGTTGAAAGAACATCATTATAATTATGCTAAATCATATATCGATAAAAATGAATTCTATAAAGATATTGAAATAGGAAATATTTCATTTCCTGTTTTTGTAAAACCATATAAAGGTAGTGCAAGCATTGCTATAAGTAAAGTATATAATAAAGAAACTTTAGAATTATTATTAAAAAATAATGACGATTTAATGATTCAAGAATATTTAAAAGGTCAAGAAATTGGAGCAGATGTATATATTGATATGATTTCTAATGATGCAGTTTCAATATTTACAAAAAAGAAAATAGTAATGAGAGCAGGAGAAACTGATAAGTCAGTTTCTTTTAAAAATGATAAATTATTTAATTTGATTAAACGCTTTGTTAAAGAGTCTGGTTTTAATGGGCAAATCGATATTGATATTTTCGATATTAATGGTGAGTATTATATTTCGGAAGTAAACCCAAGATTTGGTGGAGGCTATCCGCATGCTTATGAATGTGGGGTAAATCATATGAAATTAATTTTAAATAATTTACAAGGTGAGCAAAATAAAGTGAATATTGGGAATTATGATGAAAAAATTTATATGATGAAGTATAACGAAATTGCTATTAAGAAAGGAAAATAGTATTAATGAAGAAAATACTTATTTTAACAAATAACTCTGGTGGACTTTATAGATTTCGAAAAGAATTAATAGAAAAATGGTACAAGAAGATAACGATGTGCATGCATCTACACCTTTTGATGATAATATAGATGATTTAAAAGAAATAGGAGTTTCTTTAATAGAAATTCCTATTAATAGAAGAGGGATGAATCCAGTTAAGGACTTTGGATTATTAATAACTTATTTTAAGATGATTAAAAAAGTAAAACATCTTGTGGAAAGTACCAAGTTGTAGGAACATCTAAAGAGATAACTAAATATAGAGATTATGATTTTATCATCGCTATAGGTAATAACAAAATCAGAGAAAAAATATCAGATATATTAGAAAAAGAAAATATAAAACAGACAATTCTTATACATCCAAGTGCAGTCATTGATGAAACAGCAATAATTAAAGAAGGAACAGTTGTGATGGCAAATGCAGTTATCAATGCATCAGTAAAAATAGGAAGAAGCTGTATCATCAATACAGCTTCTTCAATAGATCATGATTGTATTATTGATGATTTTGTACATGTATCTCCAGGAGTTCATGTAGCAGGAACAGTAACAATAGGTAAAGGTACATGGCTAGGAATAGGATCTACAGTAATCAATAATCTAGAAATCTGTGCTAACTGTATCATAGGTGCAGGAAGTACAGTTATTAAAGATATAAAAGAAGATGGAACTTATATAGGTTCACCAGCAGAAAGAATTAAATAAAAATACTTCATATAACTATAGGGAGGTGAAGAGATGAAGAAAATTTGTTTTGTTACTACAATTTCTGGAACTATTAGAAGTTTTATATTAAAAACAGCAATTTATTTACATGAGAATACAGATTGGGATATTTCTTTTATTTGTAATTATGATAAAGAGTTTGAAAATGAATTGCCTGATTTTATACATTATTATCCTATTTCGATGGAAAGGGGAATAAGTATTGGTGGTATAAAAGCAATGTTTGAGATGAGAAAAATATTTAAAAGAGAAAAATTTGATATGATTCAATATTCGACCCCCAATGCGTCACTTTATGCTTCTATGGGCACAACAGAAGATATTTACGTCGTGAATTTTCTTACTCTAAGTTCGAACAAGCTT
>OKSD01003383.1_pt1 | contig 12212 bp, 7 predicted proteins | sample 1601221 | NCBI WGS metagenome assembly OKSD01 (sample SAMEA3541550, study PRJEB24748) | human gut metagenome | biome: human gut; feature: human-associated habitat; material: faeces | place: China | collected 2012
CACTTGAAAATTAAATGTTTAACAGCATAAATTTAAATTTTGTCATCTACTAAAAAAACCGGGAGTAAGTAAAGCAGGAAGAGCTCTTTATTTGGATTAATTTGCAGGATGATCTCCCTCATTGTTAAGCCGATAGACGTAAGTATAGCTGCGATAATGAAAGGCCCTGCATAAGGCGTAATAAAGAATTGTGTCAAGAATTCCCCGATAATCAAAGATAAACCTCCCGGACTGCTGATTTTATCCGCAAGATAATCTTCGGAAAACTGGAATAGTTGAAGCTGCTCGATATAGAAGAAATGAAACTTGCCGGTTATTTGCAAGAAACCCCCTAATAGGACAAACAGGATCAAACCGAGGAGTATTTGTTTATATCTCATGGCTAGAGTACACGTTTCATTTTGATTTAAAGTCAAACAAAGATACGATTTTTATCGGAAATACCAATCTACACAAAACGAAGTTAACTTAATTGGCACATGGAGTTAACTTCGTTGGCAAAGTATGTTAACTTCGTGAGCAAAGTAAGTTAACTTACTTTTGGGGATTAAAAAGCAGGCCGGACATATCACATGCCCGGCTGCCCTTTCTGACTGTTAACCCACTTGTTTATTTCCAGTTTTCATTCTGAACTAAAAGACCATCCATCTTTAAGATTTCATTATGAGGGATAGGCATTGTTGCCCATTTTGCGTTGTATGTACTATTGGAATATTTACCTAAATGCTTAGCTTCGTATTTCACGAAATCATTTAATACCTCGGATGCGATACCCCAGCGAGCTAAGTCATACCAGCGATGACCTTCCATCGCTAACTCGATACGACGTTCCCAACGCAGTGCCTCCAGCGCTTTGTCTTTTGATGCGAATTGAGAAGGTGGATATAAACCTATACGATAGTTTGCGGCAGCATCTGTACTTTGCTTCCCGTTAATCTTGTCATCCAAAACATAAGTAGAACTAGCCTCGGTCATTGTTGCCGGATCTACTGCCTTTACATAGCTATTGGCGGCACGAGCACGTACTTGATTAATGTATTCACCTGCTTGTTGAGGCTGTCCTAACTCGATCAAGGTTTCAGCGTACCAAAGCAATACGTCTGCGTAACGGATCAAGTGGAAGTTTTTAGCAGTGGAGTTTGTTTGCGTCGTGTTAGATAAGCTTCCTTTATCGGCTTTTCTAGGGATATTCTTCTTGTTTAGGTATAAACCTCCGTTAGAAACATCACGTACCCAACCATCCAACGCATTTGGCACTGTCCAATCTAAGAATGGAGTCTCGAAACGACCGGTAGAAACATCCAAACGAGGGTCTGTATAGACGGTCAAATCAGTGTGAGGTAAATTGTTCTCGTCTAAAGTTGATAACGCAGGATCATTACGATAAGAATCATCCATTTTAGGTAATCCGTTTGCGTCAACAATATGAGCGTTGACCATATCATAAGAGGGTTGATAGAATCCCCAACCTCCAGTTCCTAACGCTCCGCTGAAGCCGATGTGCCAAGCTCCGTTGATATTGGCAGTTTGTTCTACGGTGCCGGAAACTGCAGCTTGGACATCGAATACAGATTCTCCTGTCCAGTCACTTTCCCCTGCTGTATAGAGTTCCTCGTATGTATCTGCCAAGCGGAACTTAGTGCCTTTGTTATCTTTTCCGTTTGCGATTACATCTTCCAAAATCGTTTTAACTTCAGTCCAATGATTAGACGTTCCATTTTTTCCGTTATATGGAGAGGATTGGTACATCTTTACTTTAGCCAACATAGCGCCAGCTGCCCATTTGTTTACGCGTCCTGCCTCGGTCCAAGTGTCGGGCAGATTGTCATAGGCAAACTGCAAGTCTTCTACTATCTTATCCCAGATATAGATATAATTCCCATTCTCATCCACATTAGAGACTTGTGGGTTCACGTTCTCTTTCATGGCTATGTCATCTACATAAGGAACAGCCGCTCCAAATAATTTTACGACCTCGAAATGGAAGAAACCGCGTATGAAGCGGGCTTGGGCGATTGTTTCCGTATAGAAGTCTTTACTTTGGCCTGCTATAGCCGAAAGCTCTTCTTTTGCTAAATCCGCTACCTTGATTACGTTGTTTGCGGTGAATACCCCATGGTAACTATGTGCCCATTTTGTTTCAAAATAAGCGTTGTCAGTTGTAAATGTATAAGTTTCCAAGCTGGTAAAGTCTGGTTGGTCTTGGAAAGTTGAACCTTTGTTTGCGTCACCTCCCATTACGTCACCATATACATAGTTGGTCAATGTCGAACGGAAGTATCCATCATTCGCATCTGTAGAGTTTAATCTAGCGTACATACCAGTTAGCAACTGAGTAATACCTTCTTGCGATACAAAATCCGGTTCCTGTTTATTTGTGACTGGCTTCACATCCAAGAAATCGGAGCAAGCAGTCATGCTTCCCATCGTGGCGGCAATGACTGCCGCATATATAAATAGATTTTTCATCTTGTTTCAATTTTTAGTTAGCAAATATTTGTTAGAATGTCACATTTACACCCATGATAAATTGGCGTGGCATACCATAAGAACCGAAATCGGTACCCATCGTACGGTCATTGGAACGACCGTCTGTATCTGTACGAACCTGTGGGTCTAGTCCGGAGTAACCAGTCAATGTGAATACGTTTGCTATTTGACCATAGATGCGGATCTTCTCAAACTTGATTTTATCTAAAATACTCTTTGGAAGTGTATAACCTAAAGTCAACGTTTGCATGCGTAAGAATGAACCATCTTCTATATAGCCGGAATTAGACTCATTTGCGGCGATTGTACTCTCACCATTAGCGGTTGCCCACATAGGATAGATACCATCAGGGTTGGTTACAGGATGCCATGAATTGTCGCGACGATCTTTAGAATAAGCGGACTGTAAGGAACCATAATGTGTATAATATTTATACATGGCGAATAGATCATTGCCTACGGAGAAGTACATATAAGTACTTAAGTCGAATCCTTTCCAGTTAACACCTAAGTTGATACCTCCTGTTAAATCCGGATGTGGGTTTCCAATGAATGTACGGTCACTAGCGTCGATCTTACCATCGTTGTTCACATCTTTTACTTTGAACTGACCTACATAATTGGCAGCGTTTAACGTAGAAGCATCAGATGTACCATATGGCAATACTGTTCCACCGGCATCATTCTTATAGTTACGGACTTCTTCTTCACTCTTATAGATACCATCTAGCTGATAACCGTGGAATTCACCGATTGCATGTCCCTTCATCAATACGTTCATGTTGGAAATACGAGTTCCGGTAAAGATTCCGGCATCAGTACCAATCTCATCCAGTCTATTCTTGTAATGCGACAAGTTTACGCCTACAGAGTAACCTACCTCACCGATTTTATCATTCCAAGTAATATTCAAATCAACACCTTTGTTCGTCATATCACCGATGTTTACTTTCGGCTTGTCAGCGGCACCGGCCAAAGCAGACCAGTTGGCATCGATCAACATATCAGAAGTTTTCTTGATGTAGTAGTCGAAGTTGGCGGTTAATCGTTGATTAAAAGCTGTAATATCGAAACCTGCATTAAACATCTTAGATGTTTCCCATTTTGCCTCGATATCACCAAGATTGGTTACGCCAAATCCTTGATATACCTCTGTGTCAGAACCATTGATGCTATAGAGATAACGGTTACCAGTACCATATTGGAATGCCCAGTTATATGAATCGATATTGGAGTTACCGGTTGTACCGTAACCGGCACGAATCTTCAAATCGTCTAACCAAGTACGTGATTTCTCCATGAATTTCTCGTCCGACATACGCCAACCTAAAGAGATAGAAGGGAATGTACCCCAGCGATTCTTTTCAGAAAAACGAGAGGATGCGTCGCGACGTACCGTAACTGTAGCCAAATATTTACCTTGGTAAGCATAGTCCGCACGAGCGAACATACCGAACATGGTGGATACAGCGTTCTGGTTTCCGCTATTTCTTAAGTCAGAGCTAGCACCGTTGTTGATTACCCAAGTGTTGGGATCATCTTCGAATGGATAGTTGATACGACCTGCCTGGATCCAACGTCCTAAACCCTCACGAAGTGCCTCTGTACCAATCACAGCATTGATCGTATGATCGTCGTTGATTGTTTTGCTATAAGTAGCGGTGTTTGTCCATTGATAATCTAACCAATAGTTTGCTTGCTCGTAGAACTCGTTGTTGTTACGTCCTTCTTTATTGGTCATGATCGTACGTTTGTTCATCCAGAAGTCCCATGCGCCACCTAAACGTGCGCTGAACTGAGTACGGATCTTCAAATTCTCTCCAAGGCTTTCTAAAGGCATAATCTCTGCGTAGATAGCTGATTGGGCACGTAAGAAACGACGACGATTGTCCTTGCCATAATCAACGGACATTGGTGCGCTCTCAGCACGTCCTCCTTCGGCATTTTGTGAACCGGAATAATCACCGCCAACTGTGTAGATAGGTACCCAAGGTTGGATGGAGAAGGTCTTACCGAAGGTATTATCATCACCTTGACGACCGCGTTCTCCTGAGTTCTCGATTACGGCGATGTTGGTATTCTGACCGATATTGAACCACTTGTTCACGAAGAAGTTTGTATTCGCACGCAAGGAATAACGACGGAACCATGACTCCTTGATCGTACCTTCACGATTCATGTAGCCTAAGCCTACTGAATAAGTCGCTTTTTCACCACCTCCGGTGATAGAAATCTGGTGATCTTGCACCTTACCGGTTTGAACTACTTCGTCGTACCAATTCGTGCCGGCACGAGCTTCTTCCTCAGAGTAGCCGTCCTCAAGCATTTGGTAGTAAGCGGAACGAGACCAAGTGTTCTCACCATTGTCTTTGTAAGAAGCTTCCCAAGCTGCGATACTGCCGTATTGAGAGATGATCTGTTCTTTACTATAACCAGCAGGTTTGATAGCATAAGGCATTGTTAAATGACCTGTACCGTCTTTACCTATTGAACCGAACTGGGCGTGGTTTACTGTTTGGCCACCGCGGTAGTTGAATAAATTACGTTGCCCTTCTTCTTGGAATTCCATAGCTTCCCAAGCGTTCAACAGACCATAACCGTCATTGGCCATCTTGGCTACACCGAAGTAACCGTTATAAGATACTTGTACACGGTCGTTCTTTTTTCCTTGTTTAGTCGTGATAACGATAACACCATTTGCACCTTTCGCTCCATAAATAGCGGAAGCAGCAGCGTCTTTCAAGATCTGCATGGATTCAATATCATTCGCATTTACCGCATCGATATCTACTCCTTGTACACCATCGACAATGATCAACGGGTCTGAGCCGTTTACGGAACCCACACCACGTATACGAATCGTTGTCTCCCCTAATGGACCACCACCTGCTTGTACAAATACACCAGCAGCTTTTCCTTGCAAAGCCTCAGCGAAATTGGAAACAGGAGTCTCTTTTAACTCATCCGTAGCGACAACAGCCACAGATCCGGTAATATCCTTCTTCGCTTGTGTACTATAACCAGTAACGACGACTTCATCCAAAGCTTGTGAATCCTCGACCAGCGTGATCTTGATGTTTGTCTGATTACTCTTCAAAGTAACCTCTTGAGTTACGTATCCGATATAAGAGACTACTAAGATGGCGTTTGCGGGCACATTCTCTATAATGGCTCGTCCATCCATATCAGAAATATTTCCGATAGTAGTTCCTTTTACGACTACGTTGGCTCCAACGATAGGACCAGATTTATCCACGATGTGGCAGTTAATCTGTCGTCCATCTTGCTGGACACTCATAAATCCCGTACTAGGTGTAGGATACAGATGATCTGTTTCTGTTGCAAAGGCCGTTCCGGCTCCGTACAGAAGAAAAGAAGCTCCTAAGACTAATGGCTTCCATGATACAACATTTCTCATACAAATTTAGAATTTAAGGTATAATAAAATAAAAAACACAAACTTTTAACAAAATGAATTCACTACTCTCTCATACCTCTAAGGTATATTACATCTGTTTACATCTTAAAATAAGTAAACATCACTCTCTTCTTTTCAACTTCTTTTGTGTAGCTTCTTCATTATCATGGTTTTAATTATGAAAATCACTTCTTGTTTTTTTCATGATATTAAAAAAAACGACTAGTTGAAACGATCGTTTAAATCTTGCGTTTTCGAGAAGGGGGAAAGAGGATTTGAAAAAGAAGAGCTTTTTTGTGGGAAGAAAAGGTTATCTTTCCCATTAGCAATAAGATAAAATAAAAAAAAATGAACAAAAAGTTGCATGTGTCAAAAAAAAGACAGATCTTTACAAACGACTAAATGAAACGATCGTTTCAACTAGTCGTTTTATGAAAAAACATTTAGACCATAAGTATTATAGATGAGTAATAGCTACAAGCTGTGATGTTGTGTCTATATGAAAAAATCAAATTGTTAAGTAGATTGTGTTTTTTGATTTATACCTTAAATTCTAATTTTATGAGTAATGTAGTATTTTGGAGACAGGTGTTTCTGGGAGCCTCTTTATTCCTTTGCGACGGATATCCCATCATCGCTGCGGAAGTTGGCGATTTAACACCAAACGTAGGAACTCGTAGCCTACAACAAGATGGACGTAGAGTCATTTGTACTATTTCAGACAAAGCCGGACCAATTGTAGGGGCAAATGTCCTTGTTAAAGGAACCACTATCGGAAATATCTCCGATATGGACGGACGTGTTATTTTAGACGGTGTGCCTAGTAATGCGATTTTAGTTGTGTCTTACATTGGCTATGTCAGTCAAGAAATTCCTTTAAAAAGTAGTCAGACGAATGTGAGGATTCAATTGGTGGAAGATACTCAAGCTTTGGATGAAGTGGTAGTAGTTGGATATGGTACGCAATCGAAGAAGGACATTACCGGTTCTGTTGCTGTTGTTTCTACAGACGCTATCCACGAGACTCCGGTGGCGACTTTCGCCGAGGCTTTGCAAGGAAAAGCATCCGGTGTGTATATCTCTAATTCCGGAGGTCCCAGCGGTGAGACTACGATCCGTATTCGTGGTGTGGGTTCTCTTAATAGTTCAGACCCGTTGATTGTTGTGGATGGTGTATCCGGGGTGGATATCAGTTCCGTAAACCCGAATGATATTGAGTCTATGCAAGTGTTGAAGGATGCTTCAGCTACCGCTATTTATGGTGCACAAGGTGCGAATGGCGTAATTATCATTACGACGAAGCAGGGTACGCGTGCTGATCGTGTTCGTGTCTCTTATAATGGATATTTTGGTGTCGCTAAGATGGCTAACAGCGGTTATGATTTGTTGAACGGTTGGGAATCGATGGAATTCGAGGAATTAGGACAGCAGAATCTGTATAACTATCGTGGTTTGGCAACCTCTCATCCTCAATTCGGGCAAATCGCCGCTACGGGTGGTAAAGGTATTTCGATGCCTTATGCGATTAAGCCGGCCGGTTATAGCGAACAGCAGATTATTGATATGTATGGGAGCGTAGAGGCTTGGGAAAAGTCGTATGTAGACGATGGAAGCAGCTCTTGGGCCCGATCCGCGTATTATCAGATGTTGGCCGACGGTTATTCCGATGCGGAGGCTCGTAAGGGTACCAATTGGTACGATGAGATTGTACAGACCGGAAAGATCCAAGATCACCAGATCTCTTTGGTGGGTGGTGGCGAGAAAGCTACTTATTCTGTCTCTTTGGGTTATACAAATCGAGAGGGTACGATCCAGAATTCTTATTTCAAACGTTACTCTTTACGTACGAATACGACCTATAATCCTAATAAGTATTTCACGATGGGCCAAAATACGAACCTTGCCGCTATGGAAACGGGAGGAGAGTCTGGTCGTCAAGGAGATGCGAACACGTTCGCTAAGACTTATACCATGAATTCGTGGGTACCTATATATAATGTAGGAGGTGATTATACGGGATCCGTGGCACCTAATGCGGGCCGTGATATTTCCGCCGTGCATCAGGTAGCTATGAATGAGAATGATTGGACACGCATGTTTCATGGACAGACTGCGGTTTTTGCCGAGCTTTCCAATCCTTGGATCGAAGGTCTGAAGCTTCGTTCTCAGTTTAGCGCTCGCTTGAATGGTATGTGGAGTTTGGAGATGACCGAACGTCAAAATATGGCGAACAAAGAGGCTTCTGCCAACAATACATTGACTGAGACGGGCAACTGGCGTTTGAACTGGCAGTGGACAAATACGGCTACTTATACCAAGAAGATTCATGAAGATCATAATATTACCGTTGTTTTGGGTACGGAGGCTATCAAACAAGGTGTCGGCCGTTATATGCAAGGAACCCGTATCGATTACATCTTCGAGAGCGATCCGAATACTTGGACACTGGATAATGGTTCTTCTTCTAATATAGGTAACTCTAGCCGTTATCAAAGAAAAGTGACTATGTTCGGCCTTTTCGGACGTGCGGACTATTCTTATAAGGGTAAATATTTGGCGACATTCACGATTCGCCGCGACGCTTCTTCCAAGTTTGGCTCCAAGAACCGTTGGGGTAACTTCCCTTCCGCCTCCTTGGGATGGCGTATGTCTGACGAGAAATTTATGGAGCCTACCCGGAAATGGTTGGATGACTTTAAGCTGCGTGCCGGTTATGGTACGACCGGTAATTCGAATATTGGTTCTTACAACTATGCGTTCCAGTATGGTACGGGAAATTATTATATGTATCCTATCACGGGATCGGATTCAGAGACTTCTCCCGGTTATGTGCTCTCGAACTTGGGTGACTCGGACGCTAAATGGGAAACCACAAAAATGTTTAATATAGGTTTCGACCTTACGGCTTTGAGTAACCGATTGACCGCCGGATTTGACTTTTATGTAAAGAATACCTCAGACTTGCTTGTGCCTGCTAACTGGTCTGCGCTGGTTGGTAACGCATCAAAGCCTAGTATCAATATCGGTGATATGAAGAACAGAGGTGTTGATTTGTCCATTGGATGGAGGGACAAAGTTGGCGAGTTCGGTTATAACATCACGGCTAACATCTCAAGATACAAGAATGAGGTTACCCGGTTGGGATCTTCTGATTTGTTCAACGATACTCGTTTGAGCAAGGTGAATATTACTACGGTGGGCCAACCTGTCGGAATGTTCTACGGGTATCAGATTGAGGGTATTTATCAAAATGAGCAAGATGTTATTTCCTCGGGCGTTCTGCCTTATGGTGTGGCTACGGAAAACGATTTGGTCGCTTCCGCATGGGTAGGCCGATATAAGATGAAAGACGTGAACAACGATGGTAAGATCGACGCGGATGACCGTACGATTATCGGTAATCCTCATCCTGATTTGACCGGAGGTTTCAATATCTCTTTGACTTGGAGAGATTTTGATCTAAGTACTTACATGTATTACTCGATTGGAAATGATTTGTACAAACACTACGAGTACTATACGATGTTTGGAAACTTGCAGTCTAATTATTCGAAAGATCGTTTGGCGAAATCTTGGGATCCGGTGAATAATCCGAACGGTATTTATCCTTTGTGGACAACGACCTCGACCGAGGGCCCCGAGGCTGGTAACGAATCGAACTCCAATTATGTGCAAGATGGTTCTTATCTTCGGATGCAGACGTTGACTTTGGGGTATTCATTGCCTAAGAAGTTGCTGAAGAAGATCGGTTTCGAGAAGATACGTGTATACGGCCAGATCAGTAACGTGTTTACGATAACCGGTTATGATGGATTGGATCCGGAGGTTCGTTCGCATACTTCGTTCGAGAACGAATATGTATCAAGCGATATGAATAAAGGTATCGATTATGGATCTTATGGTATGCCTCGTCAGTTCTTGATGGGTGTGAATGTGACATTCTAACGTATGTGCTTTATAAACGATTAATTTGAATTCATTATGAAAAAAGTTCTTATATATTTTGCGATGGCGGTGGTTCTCGCGTTAGGCAGCACATCTTGTTCCGATTTCTTGGAGATCGAACCAGTAGGTGCGGTTAATGAAACCAATTTAACGGATCAGGAAGGTATTAATTATCTTCTTACCGGCATGTATTCAGCGTTAAATATTCCGGCGGCTACGACTAACTCTTATTTTGGGGCAAGCTTGACAAACTATACGTATGGTGATGTGATGGGCGGTGACGCTAATAAGGGGTCAACGGCTGCGGACCAATCGGACTTCACGTTGTTGGAGACTTTTAGCTTTACGACCGATAATTCCTATATCAAGCGTAAATGGGTGGCAGTATACGATGCGTATACGCCCCAGGAGCACTGGAGATATTTCTTGCTTACTGCACGGCTGACAGTGGACTCATGGATCCCTAAGATTTCCGCGATATCTGTCATACGCAGTGGTTTTAAATAATTAGGACCATGGGAGAAAAATGCTTCCTGGCGCTCTAAGATCACTCTGGATACGTCCATCATGGTCTTACTGCGCTGGGTGATGCACTGTTTGACCCATTCGGCCTGGCGGATCTTATTTCCAAGGTATTCTTTTAATTCCTGGGAGTCAGGTGCCTGGTTCATCTGGCGGTAGTAGCTGTTGACTTCAAGGCCCGGGTACATGGACTCATTTAATAAAATGTCAAAATGGTCCTTGAACTTTACAATGGTCACATCCGGTATGATATAGCGCAGCTGGTCACGGCTGCTGAAAGATACTCCCGGTTTTGGATTTAAGGATTTGATGATCTGGCAGTAACCGGCTGCTTCCCCGGAAGAAAGATGGAGGGCTCTGGCAATGGCCGGGATCTGGTTTTTCGCTACCATATCCAGGTGATTGTCGATCAGGGACTCCATAACAGGTGTGAGCATTTTTTTACGTTCTAACTGAAGCTTTAGACATTCTTCCAGGTTAAAGGCACAGACCCCTGCAGGATCTAAGGATTTTAACTCTTCTAAAATACGGTCGATGGTTTCTGTATCCGTTTTAAAATAAGCGGCAATGTCTTCCTGTGTTTCCGTCAGGTATCCCCGGTTATCCAGACTGTCCAGACAGAAGTGGATGATCTCGGTTTCCTGTTCGGAAAAATCTTCACTGATCAGCTGGGACCATAGATAGTCAGCTAATGTTTCCCCTTCGTCTGTATTAATGTTCCAGGTGTCTTTAAAATCGTAGTCGTCATCATTATTCTGACGCTGATATAAATAATAGTTTTCCTCATTAAAAGAATTCAGCCACTGCTGCTGTTCAATAGACTCTTTCTGGCTGTCCCCGGCAGCCGGTTCTACAATGTCGATCACCGGATTTTCCAGTGCAAGATCATTTATGTAGGTATTTAATTCCTGTGATGTCATCTGAAGGATCTCAGCAGACTGGATCATACGTTGTGACAAGACCTGTGACTGTTTGACCTGTAGTTTCAGATCCATAGTGTTTCCCTCTCTTTTTCGGTTAGTGTGTGATAAATTGATCCACAAACACATGCTGACGCGCTTCTTATAGTATAACATAAATCCAAAATGGCTACAATGGCGGGGATTTTATCTGACAGTAATCTAATAGTAATACGGCAGATAATTTGCTATAATAAAGAAAGCAGGCAGCTGTAAAATGTAAGAAGAAAAACAGTTAAGAACAGCTCAAAATAACAGGAGGAGGAAAAAGAATGAAGTACAGAACCATGCGCTTTATTGGAGGAGAGGAGAATGTATCCCTTTTGGGACTGGGATGTATGCGTTTCCCTTTAAATGAGGACGGGACCATTGATGAGGCGCAGGCAGAGGCAATGATCGGAAGAGCATTAAATGCAGGCATCAATTATATTGATACGGCCTATCTTTATCATAAGGGAGAAAGCGAGCCATTTTTAGGCAGAGCCCTGAAAAAATATCCGCGAAACAGCTTTTATCTGGCAACAAAACTGCCGGTATGGCTGGGGAATTCTGTGGAAGATGCGGAAAGACTGTTTAAGGAGCAGTTATCCAGGCTCCAGACCAAATACATTGACTATTACCTGCTTCATGCCTTAGATGCCGGCAGATGGGAAAAACTGGTAAAAGAAGGGATCATTGAATGGGCAGAAGCGAAGAAGGCAAGCGGAAAGATCCGTCATCTGGGCTTTTCTTTCCACGATACATACCCGGTATTCAGAGAGATCCTTACTTACCGTCAGTGGGATTTCTGCCAGATCCAGTATAATTATATTGACACCCAGGTACAGGCCGCCGACAGCTTTTGATTCTCCTACTACTTTTGCTGTGGCAAGTGTGAT
>OKSD01003386.1_pt1 | contig 12206 bp, 7 predicted proteins | sample 1601221 | NCBI WGS metagenome assembly OKSD01 (sample SAMEA3541550, study PRJEB24748) | human gut metagenome | biome: human gut; feature: human-associated habitat; material: faeces | place: China | collected 2012
CGGAGCGTTGGAGGGTTACCCCAAGCGTAAGCGGGGTGACCCGACATGGAGCGCAACCCGCGACGCCGAAGGCAACCACAAACTTGCCCTCAATTCGCATAATAAATCCCAGTTGTAATTTCCTAGTAAAATCCACTATTTATGCGAACATCACCCATAAATCCCCAATTCTGTAAATTTTCCATTAAAAAAAGTGAAATATTAACCTTTCGCATGCAAAAAAAGGGGCGATTTGGAGGTATTAGTGAAAGGACTTTTTCTCACCGGCAAAAAATTCTTTCGTATCGGTCCTCTCCCCGAATAATAAATCGAGAGCCTTTTTGCCCCGCCGGTCAAACAGGGGTGCCGGTTTGCTTTTCGAAAAGCTCACTCATCTCAGCAGACTTCATCGGGCAATTTGGGGGTCTGCTTTAAGAGGGAACCTGCCTCCCAACAGTACCTTGAAAATTGAATATTGATCTGCGCAAAAAAGAACGGAGAGAAGCTCGCGACTTCCCTCCGGTAAAAAGGCTTATTCTGCTTTGGCGGTGCTGCTGGTGCCGTCCTCTCCGTGCAGGATGCGGTCCAGCTCCTCCCGGCGGGCCCGGCGGTAATCGTAGTACTGCTGCAGCTTTTCCCGCAGCGGGATCTCGGTATGCAGGGCCAGGAAAAAGTGCCGGCGGCCGTTTTCCCGGCCGGCCTTAAAGTAGGCCTTCAGCTCCTCGTAGCGGACCACCACATTCTTCTCGCGGGCGAAGGTCCTTATCTTGACCATGAGGTGGGTGGAATAGACGAAATCGATGGCGAAAACGCCGAAAAACACGCCGATGACAAAGGAAAACGCCAAATTGCGGGAAAGCCAATCCAGTGCCCGCAAAATGTAAGGATCCACAAAGAAATAATAGGCCGCGCCCATCACTGCCCAAATGGCGGAAAACAGGGGGCAAATAAGACCATTCACATTACCCCAGCGGCGGCTGTAATCCCACAGACGGGCATTCATCACCTTCAGCAGCAGGATGCCGGCAATGTACTCGATGGCGGTCATGGCGGCGGCCATCAGCACCAGCATGGCAATGTGGTTCCACACAGGGTTGGCGATCTGGCGGCTTTCCGAAAGGCGGGAAACCAGGTACAGAATGCAAAGCCCGGTGCCGTACAGCGGCACATAGGGCCCCACCATAAAGCCGGGGTTGATCCACTTGCGCTCGGGATTATTGCCGGAAATAAAGCGCCGGAAGAAAAGCTCCAGCACCCAGCCCAGCGAAGAACCGATATAGAACAAAAAAGCCAGCTTCAAGAAGGTATTCATAAGACCCTCCGGTCACGGTTTTTGGCGGCCATGCCGCGCTGGGGAAAATTATATCACATCTTCGGCTGGGGTTCAACTCACACATGGGATAGAATGGGGGCAGCGGCAGGATGACCTGCCGCTGCCCCAGAGAGGTAAGTGAGGATGGCTGTTTAGAAGCGGCGGGTGCCTGCATACAGGCACAGAGCCGCAAGCGCCAGCAGGGCCAGACCGAGCGCCGGTTGCGCGGCCGCGCCGGTGGCGGGATTGGTGGTGTTATCGGTGGTCTGTTCCGGCGGGGTGATGATGATGACTGTACCGCTGCCGCTTTCGGTCCAGGGGATGATGGTGCCGGTAATGGATTCGTAGTTATCAAGCAGCGGGGTGAATTTCCAGGTGTAGGCCTTGTCTTTTTCTACGGGAACAGTGCTGGGGTCAAGCTCATCCGTTTCCCCTACCCATTTTACAGTGCCGGGCACAGAGAATGCATTATTATCGGCATTGAGGTGGGCATCGGCCAGGGTCTTGCCGCTGGAGGTGATGGGGGTGTAATTGGGAGTGCCGGTGGGGGTAATTTTGGTGAGGGTAATGTTTACGGTAACGGTGGCATCCTCGTGGTTCTTAGAATAGGTCTGATCATTATATCCAACTGTTATGGTTATTGTAATGGTTTTGCCTACGCTCAAGCCTTCAGCCAATTGATAAGTAATGGCGCCATTAGATTCAAACACGCTCCAGCCAGTAGCCAGGCTGCCTTCGGGAGAATAAGTTCCCGTGTGGAAACGCAGTGTTCCTGCATCCTTTGCCAGTTTGTTCAGATCTGTGCCAATGTAATCATAGATATTGATGGTCTTGCTGGCGGTGTCATTGTAGACCTGGTTTACATTGATGGTGCCCAGCTGGGGGCCATCCGCCTTGGCAATGGTCACTTTGACTTCCTCGCTGGTGAGGGAGTAGGTGCCAACGGTGGCTGTGCAGCAGTAATCGTAGTCCCCCGCATTCAGGCCGGTTTCCACTGTATAGGTTTGGGCAGTAGCATTATCAATCGCGGTTTTCTTGCTGCCGTTTACCTTGTACCACTGGTAGGTCACACCGGTCACATTGTCCGGGGCAACGGTTGCGGTAAGAACCGGGGCCTGTTCGGCGGTGTAGCCGTATTTGGCGTTGTTATGGTCTTTTACGGACGCAGTAACACTTTTGATGGGGGCTTCCTTAACAGTATCACCATCAAATACATAGCCGGGGCCCAACAGGGTGTTCTTATCAGTGACTCCGGTAATTTCGCCGTAGGTGCCGCCGGAGAGTTCTACTTTGGCGTTGGCGGATATATTCAGAGTGGTGACGGTCAAATGGCTATTACCTTCAATTTTTAAGGTACCACCGGTAACAGTAACATTTTTGACGGTGGAAGCACCATCATATACCTCATTGTGCTTTAGGGTAACTTTTCCGCTATTAAGTGTCAGGTTATTCAGCGTTTTTCCTGTTACATTGATGGTAACATTGCCGTTTCCGTTATAGGTGATCGTCTCGGTTGTATCTGCGATTGGATAAAGGGTTCCACTGGTCGATCCAATTTCCTTAAACGCCGCCTCCCATGTAGTGGCGCAGCTTCTATAAATGTCGTTAAAAGAAACTGCCAGCGCAGTATTACAATAGTCACATTTTCCATCTTTGACGATATCACAGTGCTGAACAGGATAGCTTTCTGCTTTGCAAATTTTACATGTTCCAATGCAGTTTAAGCCTGCACCTGTATCTTTATACTCCCAGTCATGTTGACATTCATCTGCCAGTGCTACAACAGACAGCATGGTGACACACAGCACGGCGGCCAGCAAAATACTACTTACTCGTTTCTTCATACGCTCCTCCAGAATTACAGTTTTTATTCTACCAGCCACAGGCGGCGGGCGGCGGTTTTGGCCTCGCTGCGGCGGCTGACATTCAACTTGGTGAGGATATGGCTGACATGGGTTTTTACCGTGGGCAGCTTGATATCCAGGATACGGCCGATCTCGGCATTGCTTTTATCGGCGCACAGCAGGCGCAGCACCTGCAGCTCGGTGGCGGTCATTTCCTCGCCGGGGGGCAGGGGCGGCACCAGGAAGTAGGGATACCGGGCGGCCTGCACCCGGGCAAAGGCCACCACCTGCCGGTACCAGCTCTCTTCCTCCGGGCTGGGCAGGGCCTGCAGCAGGGGCAGCAGGGCGGCGCCGCAGCAGCTTACCGGGCGGATGAACCCCAACCCGGCGGCAATATGCAGGGCATCGGTAAGGCTTTGCTGCCAGGCTTCGTCCTTTAGCCGGTACTGGGCCACGGCCCGCAAAAGCAGCAGGGTGGTGTGATCCATCTTCCGCTGGCAGGCGATGCAGTAGGGTTCCAGCGGAGCCAGGGTAAGCAGGGCGGCCTGCGGCCGGCCCTGAGCAAGCTCCGCCATGGCCTGAGTAAAGTACTGGTAGCGCTTCATGATATTGATGCTGAGGGGGTCGCGCGGGGCCTTTTCCCGGTACCAGCTATCTACGGCATCGGTATCGCCAGTCCGCAGGTCAACGCGGCACAGCATGGCATCGATATTGGGCAAAAATCGGCTTTGGCCGCCTTCCGCGAAGCGCTGCCGCAGGCTTTCCAGCGTCCTGCGGGCATCCTGGGAGTGGCCGGCGGCCAGCTGGCTGCGGGCCAGCAGCCCCACTGCGGCGAACTCGATATCCGGGGTGCCATCCCGCTGGATCTCTCCCAGACGGGACATAAGGGAGAGCATGCGCGCGGTGATATCTTCGCCTTTTTCAAACTTGCTTTCGGCAATGGCGCAATCCGGCAGGCCCACGCCATCCCGGCCCAGAATGGCCTCCACCGGGGTGCGGATGGTCTGGTAAAGGAGATCATCCCGGCGGCTCCATTCGCTGAAGTCCTTGCCGCCATTCATAATGCTGGGCAGGGCGCTGGTGACCGAAAAGGCCGGCAGGGTCACTTTCTTATTGACCAGCAGCCGGTAGGCCGAGGGAATGATGGCGGTGAGATCGGTGACGCCGCGCTGCGGCAGGGAGATATCCAACCAGGCCAGCCGGCCCCGGGCCTGCCGCCCGGCCGCGTCGCTTTTGGTGCGGCTGCGGGCAAACTGAGAAAGCTCCCGGTACCAGCGCTCGCTGCCCTCATAATCGGCCGCCAGGGCGCACAGCATACTCATGCCCTGCATCAGCGCCGGGGAAGCGGCGATCTCCTGCTCCGGCAGGCTGCGGTAGTATTTTTCCATCTCGCTGTAATGGCCCATGCCGGGATGAAGCTCGGCATTGCGCACCAGAAGCTCGGAGACCTTGGAATGATCCCCTGCCATGGTGTAGCACTCCAGCGCATGGCTGTAATCCTCTTTCAGCTCGTAGTAGAGGCCGCCGCGGCCCAGAACGGTGCGGCGCTTTTCATCGCTGTATTCCCGGTCCATTTCCCACAGCAAAAAGGTGCGGAACTGTGCCCAGAAGCGGAACTGATTGACGCCGGCCGGGCGCAGCATGGTGGTATTCTGCTGCAGCCAGCCCAGCCGCTCCCCGGCACGGGGGTCTCCGCTTACCATGCGGGCCAGCTCGACATCGAAGCTCTCGAAAGGCGCCAGCTCCAACAAAAAGCGGCGGATGGGCAGATCGAACCGGCGGTAGACCGCCGCCTCGAAGTAGAAAAAGACCTCGTGGTAGCACTGGGCCACCAGCTCCGGGCTGTAGGGGCGGCCGCCGACCATGCAGTGGGCGATGACCGCCACGCCCAGCGGGTAGCCGCTGGTCTCCCGCAGGATCTCGGTGATCACCGATTCCCCGACCGGGGTGCCCTGCCGATGAAACAGTGTCCGGATATCCTCCCGATCCCAGAGCAGGGCATTGGTATCCAGCACCGCCATGAGGCCGGCATACTGGAAGGCCATGAGCCAGCCCGGCACCGCCCCGCGGGAAAGCAGGACGAACCGGCGGTCGCTGTACTCCCGGATGAGCTGGCACAAGGCCTGCCGGTCCGCTTCTTCGGTCATCTGCTGCAGGTCATCGATCAAGAGGACCTGCCAGTCCTTATCATCCGCCGGCAGGGCGAAGTCCGGCTCCCCGGCGGTGAGAGAAAGCACCTGCTGCCCGGCAAGCAGCGTTTCGGCCAGGGTGCTTTTTCCGCAGCCGCAGGGCGCGGTGAAAAACAGCACCCTGCCCCGTGCCATGAATTTTTGGTACTGTTCCCGGACAGACGGCCGGATGACTACATTTTTGGCCATGCGCTCCCTCCCTTTACGGCGGGTTCATCCCGTGGGGGCCACGGGATGCCGAAGGGGACCAGTCCCCTTATGGTATGATGGATCGGCGGTATTTTGTGTTCTGATTTTATTTTACCAGCCAAAGCGGGTGGTGTAAATCATCCCAAAGTATGAGAAAATACATTTTTTGCGGGGGATGAGGCACTCCCACAGGGGAGAGCCATGCCGCCAATCAGGTCAGCGGGTGCGGCGGGAGGACCTTCCATATAGGGACGGAAGCGAATTCCATGCCAAAGTTGCAACAGTGCGTGCAGATTGTGCAATTGACTTTATACACAAGGCTTTCTAAAATAAAAAGTGTAGATTGTGCACAATTTATAATAGAATCCGTTTTCGGATCGCGACCGAAGGCGGCAGATCACCGTTCACCTGAGAATAAAAATTACAGAAGGGAGGATCGCATGCAAAGCTCCGTGCTTAGCCTTGCATGTGAACTACTATGACAAAGTCAGCTGCCCAAAAGCGTGAATGGCCGATCATTTTGATCGCGTTCCTCTTTATGTTCTTTTTCGGCCGGATTCTGGGCCCGTTCTCCGTGGTTACACAGGTCGGCTCCAATGCCCTGGGCGTATTTATCGGCGTTATTCTGCTTACAGTATTCACTTCCCAGTCCACCCTAGCTGCTATCCTGGGTATTATCGCCATGGTATACAGCGGCTTTTTGACATCCTCCGCCGCTGTTTCCAGTTGGATGGGCGGTTCTACCGTCCCCCAGCTGATCTTTGTATCTGCGCTGTGCGTGGCGCTCAAGGAAGCCGGCGTGATCGATGTGCTGGTGCGCAAGCTGCTTAGCATCAAGGCGCTTCGAGGACGCCCGGTCGCGCTGCTGTTCTCGCTGTTCTTCTCCAGCTTTATCGTTTCCATGTTCATCGGGTTTATCCCCACCGCGCTGCTGTACTTCGGCATTTATGAGTCCATCCGGGATGTGTGCGGCTATGATAAGCAGGACAGATTCTGCAAATTCATGCTGCTGGGCATCTATCTGGGCTGCATGGGTAATTTCTGCTTCCCCTTCAAGGGCATTGCCCTTACCATTTACACCCTTATCAATACCAGCATGCAGGGCTTTGGACTGAGCATCAATATGTTCACCTATATGTTCGTGTGCATCCTGGTCAATCTGGTATGGCTGTGCATCCTGGCCTTTATGATCCCCGGTGTATTTAAGTGCAATGTTGCCCCGCTGAAGGAGCTGGATATTGAAAATGTAGAGGCGCTGCGCAACATTCCCAAGAAATTTAATAAGCGCCAGAAGCTCATTCTCACCATCTTCTGCCTGTCCTTCCTGTATATCATCGTGATCCCGCTGCTGCCGAAGGACTTCCCCGGAAGCGCTGTTCTGGCTCCTATCGGCACTACCCTCATTTTCCTGCTGGCGCTGGGCATTCTGGGGCTTATCAAAGTAGACGGCAAGCCGCTGGCCAACCCCATGAAGCTGCTGAGTGAAGGCACCCTGTGGAATGTGGTGTGCATCGTTGGCTGCTTCACCTTCCTGGGCAATGCCATGGCTTCCGCTGATTTGGGCATTCGCGACTGGATCATCTCCCTGCTTAAACCCGTATTCGGCAATATGCCGCTGCCGCTGCTGCTGCTTCTCCTTACTATTGTTATCACCATCATCACCAACATCTGCAACGGCACCCCCCTTACCCTGTTGGGCAACGCGGCCATCATGCCTTTTGTATGCCAGATGCAGCTGGACACCGGGATCAGCGCATCTGTTACCGCCGCGACGCTGAGCCTGTGCGCCAACATGGCCTTCTTGACCTATGCAGGTACCATCTACGCCGCGCTGCTGCTGGACCGTGAGGAGATAGACAACCGCTTTATTTGGCACGATGCCATCAAGGTGATTCCTGTTTATATCATTGTGGTTTATGTGATTGCCCTTGGCTGCAGCTACATTCTGCCCTAACCGGCTTTTCCGGGACGATATGGCCTGTTCCCTTCTTCCCGCGCATCTGCTATAATACACTAAGAAACGAGGCATACCATCAATGGAAAAACCAAAGCAAATCACTGAGCAATCCCATTCCATCCCCGTTGCGGGGGAAGCGGATGTAATCGTAGTAGGCGGCGGCATAGCCGGTGTAGCCGCCGCGGTTTCGGCCGCACGCAATGGCTCCCGGGTCATTCTGCTGGAGAAAAGCATCATCCTGGGCGGTCTGGCTACCCTGGGCCATGTCTGCATCTATCTGCCTCTGGATGACGGTTTGGGGCACAAGGTATATGGCGGCCTGGCGGAGGAGCTGCTGCATGTCTGCATCCGCTACGGCTACGATAACCTGCCAGATTGCTGGCGGAACGGGCCCGATACCGTGGACACCCCCACCGGCCGCTACCGCACCAATTTTAATATCCCGGCTGCCGTGTGCGCACTGGATGAGCTGATGGAACAGGAAGGTATTCAGGTCGTTTTTGATACCAACTTCTGCGCGCCCATCATGGAGGGTAAAACCTGCAAGGGCGTCATTGTCGAAAACAAATCCGGACGCACCGCCTACCTGGCCAAGGCCTTTGTGGATGCCAGCGGCGACCTGGACCTGATGTTCCGGGCCGGCGCTCCCACCGAAACACAGCGGAGCATTGTTTCCCACTGGGCACATGAAATAGACCTGGATACCATGAAAAAAGGCCTGGAGACCGGGCAGGCCCTGCAGGCACTGCCGCTGCGCTGGCTGGGGCTTCGCCCCGATGCCGATAACAGCGAGGCGGAGATCCCCATGTACTATGGCACCACCAGTGAGGGCGTCAACGGATATATCCGTACCAGCCGCAAGCTGGCGCTGGACTACTTAAAGCAGCACCAGAGCCCATCCTACGCGCAGATGACCCTGCCGCTTATGCCGCAGTTCCGTATGACCCGCCGACTGGTTGGCAAGGAGCAGCTGGAGGTAGTGCCTGACCGGTATGTGGAAAGCTCAATCGGCTGCATGATCCACTCGCTGGAAATCCCTGCCGAAGTATACGAGTTCCCATACGGCGGTCTCATCGATACCGAGATCACCAACATTGCCGCAGCCGGAAGGATCGTTTCCGCCACCGGCCGCGGCTGGGAAGTCGCACGGTTTATTCCCGCCTGTGTTCTCACCGGTGAAGCTGCCGGCTTGGCTGTTTCCATGGCTGCCAAGGAGAATATCAGCCTGCAGGCGCTGGATGTGCCCGCCCTGCAGCACACTTTGGCCAGCCGCGGCGTCAAGATCCACATGGATGAAGCCCTGCGCCGGAACCGCCGCCCCCAGCCCGGAGAAAAGAAGGACCCCAAAAAGACGGATGCCACATCCGTTGTTCGGGCGGATTCCCTTTCCTACCGTCACTGAGACACTGAGGAAGCCCCGCTGCATTGCCTACCCGCTGCCATAACCAAAAGGAGGGCGCACTATGGAGATCCAATACCTGAAGACTGTACTGCTGGTGGCCACCCACCTGAATTTCAGCAAGGTCGCTGAGGAGATCCCCTGTGCGCCCTCCTCGGTCTCCCGGCAGGTGAAGTGTGTGGAGGAGGCCCTGGGCATCACCTTATTTGACCGTCCCGTCCGGGGCGAGCGCCTGAAGCTGACAGGGCCGGGCACCAGCGTTCTTCCCTATATCGCACAGGTGGTGGGACAATATGAATCGCTGGAGTTTCACATCAGCCGGCTGAAGGGCCAGGATGAGAAGCCCTATACCATCGGTCTTCCTCTGGGGCGCATCAGCATAAAAACCGAGTGCCTGCTGATGGAAAAATTCTATCTGTATGCCCCCGGGCACAATATTCAGTTTCTATTTTACCAATCCTCGGAGGTCGAAGCCTGCCTGCGCAGTCGGGAATTTGACGCGCTGCTGGTCACTCGTGTCTTTTGGCAGGAGGACCGTAATAAAACGCCTGCCTTCTGCACCATACCGGGTACCCGCTGTACCCTGCTGCACAATCAGCCGCTATGTATTGTCATGCGGGCGGACCACCCCTTGGCTGGACAAGCGGAAGTAGATGTGGGCGACCTGCGGGAGCAGAGCTTTATCCTGTACTATGATCCCATCCGGGAAGGGATCCGTACCGGAGATATTCAAACGGACGGTTTTCTCCGTCACTGCCAGCAAGCCGGATTTGTGCCCAAGCTGGAGATCATCTCCAAGAACATCTCCGAGCTGCGCAATGTATGCGTAGAAAACTTCAACTGGGTCTACCCCACCTTCCAGCCGAACTGGATGCTTCCCTCTTCCCAGATTCGGGCTGTCCCACTGAAGGATCCCCTGTATGGCTCTGAATACTATCTGATTACCACCGAGGACCACACTGATGACACCGCTGAAATGGTCCGGCGGTTCTTCCAGCAAACCTTCTCTGCGGATTAAATCGCCCTCCGTAAATAAACAAACTGAAGTCCTCCGCATGGGATCCCACGCGGAGGACTTCAGCATATATATTCGGTTTAGAATTCCGCAAAGCCGGTGGTACGGGGGAAGGGCAGTACATCACGGATATTCGGGATGCCGGTGACATACATGATGAGCCGCTCGAAGCCCAGGCCGAAACCGGCGTGGCGCGCGCCGCCGAAGCGCCGCAGGTCGAGGTACCACCAGTAGTCCTCCTCATTCAGCCCCAGCTCGTGGATGCGGTCCAGCAGGATGTCCAGACGCTCCTCACGCTGGCTGCCGCCGATGATCTCGCCGATGCCGGGCACCAGCAGGTCCACGGCCGCCACCGTCTTACCATCATCGTTCAAGCGCATATAGAAGGCCTTGATCTCCTTGGGATAATTGGTAACAAAGACCGGCTTGCCGAAAATCTTTTCGGTGAGGTAGCGCTCATGCTCAGTCTGCAGGTCCACACCCCAGCTTACGGGGTACTCAAACTCCACATCGGCCTTTTGCAGCCGCTCGATGGCCTCGGTATAGGTGCAGACGGCAAAGTCGCTGTTTACCACATGGTTCAGGCGCTCCAGCAGGCCCTTATCCACAAAGTTATTGAAGAATTCCAGCTCGCGGGGGCACTGCTCCATCACATAGCGCAGCACATATTTTATCATGTCCTCCGCCAGCACCATATTGTCCTCCAGATCGGCAAAGGCGATCTCCGGTTCGATCATCCAGAACTCGGCGGCGTGGCGGCCGGTGTAGGATTTTTCCGCGCGGAAGGTGGGGCCGAAGGTGTAGATCTTGCCAAAGGCCATAGCCATACACTCACCCTCCAGCTGACCGCTGACGGTGAGGTTGGTGGCTTTGCCGAAGAAATCCTGGCTGTAATCGATCTTGCCGTCCTCGGTCAGGGGGGGATCAGCGGGATCGATGGTGGTGACGCGGAACATCTCGCCGGCACCCTCGCAGTCGCTGCCGGTGATGAGCGGGGTGTGCGCGTACACAAAGCCGCGCTCGGTAAAGAACCTATGGATGCCCTGGGCCGCAACAGAACGCACTCTAAACGCCGCGCTAAAGGTATTGGTGCGGGGACGCAGGTGCTGGATGGTGCGCAGGAACTCCATGCTGTGGCGCTTTTTCTGCAGGGGATAATCCGGGGTGGAGGCGCCCTCCACGGTGATCTTCTCCGCATGGATTTCAAAGGGCTGCTTGGCCTCGGGGGTCAGCAGCAGACGGCCGGTGACAATAAGCGCTGCGCCGACATTCTGGCGGGAGATCTCATCGTAATTGGCCAGTTTATTTTCCTCAAACACCACCTGCAGATTGCTGAAGTAGCTGCCGTCGTTCAGCTCGATGAAGCCAAGGGCCTTGCTGGAGCGCAGGGTGCGCACCCAGCCGCAAATAGTGACCGGCTCCGCGGTGTAGCGCTCCGGCTCCGCAAACAGTGCTTTGATCTCTACTCGTTTCATGGGTCTTATCCTTCCTTTTTTCCGAAAGTGATTTATAATATTATAGTACGCCAAAGGGCCGGGCGCAATCCTTTCTTTGCCCGTAATGCGAAAAAATGTCTTTTAGGGCAACTTTTTTGCAAAAAGGGGGTTGCTTTTATGCCGGTAATACGGTATAATAAATTCTCGTCAGGACTTTTACTTGACCCATCCTGATAACGACATGGAGATGTCGCCTAGTTGGTCGAGGGCGCACGACTGGAAATCGTGTAACCGTCAAAAGCGGTTCGAGAGTTCGAATCTCTCCATCTCCGCCAAGGAAAAACCCGCAGAAATGCGGGTTTTTCCTTTGTTTATGCGGGCTTTCAGGCTTTTTACGCTTTGCGCTTATTGCTTATTTTTTGCGTTTTTTTGCGTCTCAATGGCACAGAAAAAGCACAGGAAAATATCGAAAAATACCCCCTCCGTAACTGGAGGGGGTATAGTTGCTTTTAGCCCTTGAGGAAGTATTTATACACCGGGTTTCCACCCTTGGCATATGCCTCTGCTTCCACGCAGCGGCTATATATGCTGGATGCAGCATACTTATCTCCAAGGAGGTTCTTCTGCGCTTTGTATATGGAGTACTTACCTTCGCTTAACAAGAGCACATACGGTTTTTGCGGGCATAAATACCGCCCGACATTGCGCGTCGCGTTGACAGGCGCCAGCCTGCCTACCGCTCCGCGCTTCCTCTGGCGCCATTTCTCCCGCGCAAAAACTCCGCAGGACTTTTCGGCGAGAGAAAACCGGATGATGACAAGGAAGAGGACGCCGGCATACTGGCGTATGCTGCTGCGGGGTCCCCGCAAGGTCGTAAGACCTCGTG
>OKSD01003396.1_pt1 | contig 12173 bp, 16 predicted proteins | sample 1601221 | NCBI WGS metagenome assembly OKSD01 (sample SAMEA3541550, study PRJEB24748) | human gut metagenome | biome: human gut; feature: human-associated habitat; material: faeces | place: China | collected 2012
GAGGGATATCAATGAACCAATATAAAAACTTATTTGAATCAATAGAAATTAATGGATTAACATTAGAAAATAGATTAGTCATGATACCTATGGGAACTAATTTTGGTGAACAAAATGGAGAAATGAGTTTTCTACATATGGATTATTATGAAAGAAGAGTTCAAGGAGGTTATGAGCTTATGATTGTTGAAAATGCTTGTGTGAAATATCCAGAGGGAAGTAATGGAACTACACAACTTAGAATAGATGCTGATAATTATATACCAAGACTTTATAAATTATGTGAGACAATTCATCAATATGGAGCTAAAATTGCTATCCAATTAAATCATGCAGGAGCAAGTGCCTTGGAAAGTCGTATTGGTATGCAACCTGTTTCTGCAAGTAATTTACCAAATAAAGAATGCGGTGCTATTCCAAGAAAATTATCAGTTGAGGAAATTTATAGTATCGCTGATGATTATGCAACCTCAGCTAAAAGAGCTCAAACAATAGGTTTTGATGCCATTGAAATACATGCAGGACATTCATATCTAATTTCACAATTTTTATCACCACTTACGAATGATAGAACGGATGAATTTGGTGGAAATATAGAAAATCGTGCACGTTTTGCTAAAATTATTGTAGAAAAAGTAAGAAAAGTAGTAGGTCCACGTTTTCCTATTATTATAAGAATTTCTGCAGATGAATTTTTAGATGGTGGTAATACATTAGAAGATAGCATTGAATGACTTAAATACTTTGTAAAAGAAGTTGATATGATTGATGTTTCTGCAGGATTAAGTGAGTCAATTCATAAACAAATAGATGCTTCATATTATCCTGATGGATGGCGTCGTTATATGGCACGTGCTATTAAAGAAGTTTTTCCTGATAAAATAGTCATGACATCAGGAAATATTCGCAATCCTCAAAGTGCTTGTGAAATTCTTGAAAACCAAGATGCTGATTTAATTGGAATGGGTCGTCAAACAATTGCAAATCCAAGTTGGTCTCATAAAGTCAAAACAGGAAAAATAGATGAAATTCGTCAATGTATTTCTTGTAATATTGGATGTGCAGGACATCGTATTGGATTAAATAGACCAATCCGTTGTACAGTTAATCCAGATGTTTTCTATGATGATTTTTATAAAAAACAAAAAGTAAATAAGAAAACGAATGTAGTAGTTATTGGTGGGGGGGAACAGCAGGACTTGAAGCAGCTTGTACAGCAAGTGAAGTAGGATGTACAACATTTTAATAGAAAAAGAAAAAACTTTAGGTGGCTTAGCTAGACAAATTAGTCAAATACCTGAAAAAACAAGAATAGCTCATTTTCCTAAGTATTTAGAAAAAAGAGCAGAAAAGTTACACGATTTATTTTAAAAGGAGTAGAAGCAAACGTTGATTTTGTTGATAATTTTAAACCTGATATTGTTGTTGCAACTGGTTCAAAATCAATCCTTCTACCAATTAGTGGATTAAAGGAAAATATTGATTTAGATAATCATAAGGTAAGTAGTATTGATAAATTTATGAATCATCTAGATCTTTATCTAGATGATACAACCAATAAAGAGATTGTTATTGTTGGTGGAGGAGCAGTAGGATTAGATGTTGCTGAATATTTTGCTAATAGAGGGGCATCACCTACTATTATTGAAATGATGAATCAAATTGGAAGAGATCTTGATCCTGTTACAAAATCACAAACAAAAGAAATGATGGAAAAACATCATGTAAAACAAATGACACAAACAAAATTAAAAGAAGTACATGAAAACTATTTTATTGTAGAAAAAGAAAATCAAGAAATAAAAGTTCCATTTGATTATGGCTTTGTATGTTTAGGAATGAAAGCTTATAATCCACTTTATTTACAACTTAAAGATTATTATCAAGATAAAAATGGTGATGTTTTAGAAATTGGAGACTGTAAAAGAGCTAGACGTATTATTGAAGGAACACAAGAGGGAAGAAATAGTATTCATTTATTAAAACAAAAAGAATTATTGTAGAGGGGAAAATAAAAATGGCAGAAATTACTGAAAGAGTGACTGGAATACAGAATTAATAGGACTTATTGCTAATCCTATTAGACATTCTAAAAGTCCAACAATGCATAATGAAGTATTTGCTAAGTTAAGATTAGATTATTGTTATATGTGTTATAAAGTTGATCATGAAAATTTAGAGAAAACTGTAGAAGGTTTAAAGGCAATGAAAGCAAGAGGATGGAATGTCTCTATGCCTAATAAAACAACAATTGTAAAGTAGTTAGATCACTTAACACCTGTTGCTAAGATGGGCCAAGCAGTTAATACTGTTATTAATGATGATGGTGTTTTAACTGGTACTACGACTGATGGCGTTGGTTTTATAAAAGCGTTAAAAGAAAGTAATCTTGATCCTATTGGTAAAAAAATAACGATTGTTGGAGCTGGTGGAGCAGTTACAGCTATTGAAATACAAGCAGCTTTAGATGGTGTCGCAGAGATTTCTATTTTTAATAGAAAAGATGAATTTTATAATCAAGCTTTAATTAATTGTAAAAATATTAATGAAAATACTCAATCAAAAGCTAAAGTTTTTGATTGAGCAGATCATGAAGCATTAAGAAAAGAAATGAATGAATCTTACTTATTTGTTAATGCAACAGGAGTAGGAATGAAACTTATTTAAGAAAAGATTTTTATGTAGCAGATACTGTTTATGCTCCTAAAGAAACTGAATTATTAAGAGTTGCTAGAAAATTTGGGGTTAAAAAAGCTATTAATGGCGAAGGTATGATGCTTTATCAAGGAGCAGAATCTTTTAAATTATGGACTGGAAAAGAAATGCCGGTTGAACATATCAAAGATATTTTAAATTTAGAGTTTTAAAAAAGTATCACGAAAAGCGATACTTTTTAAACGGTTAAATAAATTTAAATTTTTAATGACTAAATGTTTTTGATGATAGTAAATAAAATCTTGATCAATAAGTTGATTTAAAATTCTAGAAGTTGTTTCTCTTTTTGCACCAATTAATTGAGAAAGAAAAACAACTGAAAAATCAAAAGGAATTTCAATGTCATCTTGATAAGGAATACCAAGTTTATGAGCTAAATAACAAAGATATATAGTTAAACGCGCTTGACTATTTTGATAAGAATTAAATTTTAAAAGATTTTGATTTTCTGTATATTTAAAAGCTAACGATGATTGTATTTTTTGTGAAAATAGAAAATTATCATGGATTAACTCTTTAATGATAGAAATAGGAATTACTAAAATAGTAGAATTTTTTAAGACTTTAATATTTGAAGAAGCGTATTCTTGATAGATAGCGTCTTCGTTTAAAAAATGTTCTTGATTTTCAATATTGAGTATTCTTTTACTATCATTTTCAAAAAGGCAATAATTATAAGCAATACCTTGAAGTAAGAAAAATATATTTTCATTTTTTTGTTTTTCTTCAATAATGAGTGTATTTTTCTTGATATGTTTAATTTGACCAAATTGAATGATAGTTAATATCATAAAATGTATTAAATTGTTTTATATCAATTATTTGACTTCTTTCCATAAAAAATCCTCACTTTTATATAAGAATTTTAAAATTTAACATTTCTTGAATAATATCTAAAGATAATTTAGAAATATTTAAAGGATCATATACAATATAGAATTCTCTTTCTTTATAAGGAAGAGAAATTTCTTTTTTTATAATATTTTGACAAGAAAGAAGTGTATCATTATCTTCCATAATAGAAACAGCTAAATTAGCATTTACTAAACCAATCATCGAATTTCCATCATCAAAATAGTTAGTAGGTTTAAAGGGTAAATGTTGACTTATAAATAAATCTTTAATTGTACTATAAAGTGTCATATTTTTTTGATAAGTATAGAAAGGATAATCTAATAGATCTTTTAATTCTACTTTTTCTTTTTTTGATAAAGGATTTTCTTTTGAAAGTACAATGACAAGTTTTCTTTTAATAAGAGGAATATATTGTAAATGATTGTCTTTGATTTTCTAATATTTTTTGAGTAATTGTTTCTGTCTTTTCACTACGAAATTGTATGTTGATATGAGGTTGTTCTTTTTGTAAATGAATGATAAAAGGTACAAGAAAACTATTAATGACAGTAGGAATAGATGAAATTTTAATTTCTTTTTTTGGTTGAATAGCATGAATTCCTTCATCTAAAATTTGTAAACTTTTTGATACATAATCTAAGAATATTTTTCCTTCTTGAGAAAGTTGAATAGTTCTTCCTTCTTTTTTAAATAAAGCAACACCTAGTTTTTTTTCTAATTCTTTGATTGCAAATGAAAGTGTAGGTTGAGAAATATAAAGGGCTTCACTTGCTTTACGATAATGTAAATAATGAGCTAGACATTGAAAATAACGTAATTGCTGTAATTTCATATTATCCCTCCGAATATATATTTATTATAACGAATTCTGTATTATTATGAAAATGAGATTTTCATAAAGTGAAAAAATGAAACCGAATACATAAAAATGAATATAATATTATAAGAAAACAAGGAGGAAGTATCAATGGGATTTAAAGAAGGATTTTTTTGGGGAGGAGCAACAGCTGCAAACCAATATGAAGGTGGATATTTAAGTGGTGGTAAAGGACTTGCTATTCAAGATGTAATCACTGGTGGAGATGGAAGAAATAATATTCCTAGACGTATGGCTTTAAAGCTTGCTGATGGATCAACAAAATTTATTGATCGTCGTGGAACTGAAGTACCTGATGGTGCTGTACCATATGTGGATGAAGATACATATTATCCAAGCCATGTGGCAACTGATTTCTATCATCATTATAAAGAAGATATTGCATTATTTGCCCAAATGGGATTTAAATCATTCCGTATGTCTATTAACTGGACAAGAATTTTCCCAAATGGGGATGAAAAAGAACCTAATGAAGAAGGATTACAATTCTATGATGATGTTTTTGATGAAATGTTAAAATATGGTATTGAACCACAAGTAACAATTGTACATTTTGATTTACCACTTCATCTAGCAACAGAATATGATGGTTGGTATAATAGAAAAACAATTGATTTCTATATGAATTATGTAGAAACAATTTTCAATCGTTATAAAAATAAAGTTAAATATTGGTTAACATTTAATGAAATCAATTTCTGTAAAGATTACACAAACTTAGGAATTACAGAAGCTTTATCTAGACCAGATAAAGTTGCACAAGCTGTTCATCATATGCTTGTTGCTGCAGCAAAAACAGTAATTCGTGGTCATGAAATCAATCCAGAATTTCAAATTGGGATGATGATCAATTATTCAGAAATTTATCCAGAAGATTGTAATCCAGAAAATATGTGGAAACGTATTACAGAAAAAAGATTACGTACATTCTATACAGATGTTCAAAATAAAGGATTCTATCCAGAATGGAAACTTATTGAATATAAAAATGCTGGTATTGAATTAAAAATGGAAGATGGAGATTTAGAAACATTAAAAGCTGGTACAGTAGATTATATTGGATTTTCTTACTATTCAACAAGTGTTGCAACTGTTAAAGCGGATGCTAAAAAAACAGCTTCTAACTTAGAAAGTGCTGTTAAAAACCCTTATTTAAAAGCAAATGATTGGGGATGGCAAATTGATCCACTTGGTCTACGTATTGTTTTAAATGAATTATGGGATCGTTATCATAAACCACTATGGATCGTTGAAAATGGTTTAGGAGCTATCGATACAGTGGAAGAAGATGGTTCAATTCATGATCCTTATCGTATTGATTATATGAAACAACATATCATTGAAATGAAAAAAGCAGTTGATGAAGATGGTGTTGATTTAATGGGATATATGCCTTGGGGATGTATTGATGTGGTTTCAGCAGGAACTGGTGAAATGAGAAAACGTTATGGATTTATCTATGTTGATATGGATGATGATGGCAACGGTGATTTACATCGTGCACGTAAAGACTCTTTCTACTGGTATCAAAAAGTATGTAAGTCTAATGGAGAAGAATTATAAAAGAATTGCAAAATGCAATTCTTTTTTAATATTTTTCTTTTATTAATTGAAAGAATGCTTTCATTTCATGAGAAAGCCACTTATCTTTATGACAAAGAAGTTGACGATAGACATCAATTTGGTAATCAGGAAGATTGATTTGAGTGATTGTTTTATTTTTTAAATCATTTTCTAAAATATATTTTGGTAAAAAACTGATATATTGATCAAGTTTCAATAGTTCTAAAAGTAAATCTGTATTTTTAGATTGGATAAAAGGCTTAATTTCTAAATTGTCTTCATGAAGCTTTTCTTCGAGAAGGCGACGATAACTGGCATTTTTTTCTGTTAAAATAATGGGATAAGTTAGGATATCTTGAATTGTTGGCTGTTTGATTTTACAGATTGGGTGATGACATGATGCTACAAAAGTAACTTCTTCTTTAGATTGATATATTTTTAGCCAATCTGTATCTAAAAGTTGTTTATCAACTAAATATGCAAAATCAATATCATTATTTTTAAGCATTTTTAATAGACCTTCGATTGTATCTGTTGTAATTGAAACGGATACATGAGGATGGTATTGATGATATTTACAAATAAGCTGAGGAACTATGGAAGAACATAATGAATCAATAGTTCCAATTGTAAGATGACCATTAAGTTCTAATGAAGGATTGATGGCTTCTTTCGCACATGAAATATCATCAAGTATCTTCAAACAGTGCTGATAAAATGTTTTACCATGATTTGTAAGAGTTACTTTTTTACCTAAGCGATCAAATAATTGTACACCAAGTTCTCTTTCAAGATTTTTGATATGAATGGTGATAGATCCTTGACAATAATCTAATTTTTTAGAAGCTTTTGAAAAACTTCCTTGTTGAACAATAGTTGTAAATGAAATAAGTTCTTGTATTTCCATAAGAGTCTCCTAGTATTAAAAAAATTAAACAGCTTTATTAAAAACGTTTAATTTACTTGATAACATATTCATATTAAACTAGAGTTATCAATTAATCAAGGAGTATTCATATGAAAAAGACAGAGCAAAAATATCAAGCATTTGTTCAAATATTAAAAGAAGAATTAATACCTGCTATGGGATGTACAGAACCGATTTCATTAGCGTATGGAGCAAGTATTGCTAGAAAAGTGTTAAATCATCTACCTACAAAAATTGTTGTAGAAGCAAGTGGAAGTATTATAAAAAATGTAAAGAGTGTCATTGTTCCTCATACACATCATTTAAAAGGAATTAAAGCAGCTGTTTGTGCTGGAATCATAGGAGGCAATGATGATAAATATTTAGAAGTATTAAGTCAAATTGATGAAAAAACAAAGAAAGAAATTGATCAATATATAGAAAAAGTAGATTTTGAAGAACATTTTTTGGATAGTTCAAAAGTATTTGATTACATAATAACGGTTTGGAATAAAAAAGAGTATGTAAAAGTGAGAATAAGTGATTCTCATATGCATGTTGTTTGTATAGAAAAAAATGGACAAATCCTTCAAGAAGAAAAAAGTGTTGTAAAAAAAGAAAAAGCAGATCGTTCATTATTAGATATAAAAGATATTTATGATTTTATAAAGACTGTCGAATTGACAGATATTCAAGATATTTTAGAAAGACAAATAGATTATAATTATGCAATAGCTTGTGCAGGTTTAAATGATAATTATGGAGCTAATATTGGAAAAGTTCTTTTAAAATCTTTTGGCAATGATGTAAAAAATAAAGCGAAGGCTTATGCTGCAGCTGGTAGTGATGCGAGAATGAATGGTTGCGAATTGCCGGTTGTTATTAATTCGGGTAGTGGTAATCAAGGGATGACATGTTCTTTACCTGTTATTATCTATGCTCAAGAATTAAAGGTTTCAAAAGAAAAAATGTTTAGAGCGTTAGCACTATCTAACCTTGTGGCGATTCATGAAAAAAGTGGAATTGGAACTTTATCAGCTTACTGTGGGGCAGTAAGTGCCGCTACTGGAGCTGGTGCAGGAATTGCTTATTTATACGATGAAGATTATCAAGCTGTCATTCATACAATTGTTAATACACTTGCCAATGTTTCAGGTATTGTTTGTGATGGAGCAAAAGCTTCTTGTGCAGCAAAAATTGCTTCTAGTGTTGATGCGGCTATTTTAGGTTATCATATGTACAAAAATGGACAGGAATTTAAATCAGGGGACGGACTAGTGATGGAAAATGTTGAAGCAACAATTCAAAGTGTTGGACGATTAGGTAGAGAAGGAATGAGGGAAACGAATAAAGAAATTATAAAGATGATGATTCATGAATAATAATCAAAATGGAGTATTAATTTAACAATACTCCATCTTTCATTACATCAGTTTTATATTTTCCAACAGTATCATAAGTAGCAATAATTTGACGATTTGGATTAGTTAAACAGATTTTATCATCGTCAATTAGATCAAATGAGCCAATTCTGCTTCTTACTAAAGCTTCGCCAACATATCCGCCAACACCACCTAAACCAAAGATAGCAACTCGACTATTTTTTAATTTATCCATGGCTTCTTTTCCATATAATAATTGTGTTCTTGAAAATTGATTTAACATACTTCCTCCGTAAGATTCATTCTATGGGGATCAAAAAGTATGTAAGTCTAATGGAAAAGAATTATAAAGAGAGTTGCAAAAGCAAATCTCTTTTTTGTTTATAGAGTTGATTTTGTAAAAAAGAATGAGTTGTGCTATACTTTTTAATAGTTAAAGGAAGTCATGAATATGCAAAGTTTAAAGGAATTGATTCAAAAGGAAAGTAAAAAAATCACATTACTTATTATCTTTTTTTTAGTGATTATTGTTACTTTTTTTAACTGTATAACAGCTAAAAAAGAAGCAAATTATACAGCACAAACGACTTTTTATCATATTGAACAAATTTTAAATGAAAATCAAAAAGATTTAAATAAACAAAAGAAAGAATATCGACAAACCTGTATTGATAATGCTCAAGCTGTTGCATATAGTCTTCAAGAAAATCCAGATGCTTTATATAATATTGATGAATTAAAGAAAATAGCACAGTATGTTGAAGTTGATGAAATTCATATTTTTAATAAGCAAGGTGTTATTATTTCTGGGATACATCCTGAATATTATGGTTATTCATTTGATTCAGGTAAACAACTAAGCTTTTTTAAACCATTACTTTCTAATCAAAATTTACAACTGACTCAAAAAATTATGGAAAATACTGCTTCTCATATAAAAATGCAATATTCTGCTTTATGGAGTGAGAATAAAGAATTTATTGTACAAGTAGGCATGAATCATGAAAATGCCTCTAAAGCAACTAAAAAGAATCAATTATCTTATTTATTTAAATTATTTAGAGTAAATAATGAAGCACAATATTATGCAATCAATTCTAAAAATCATAAGATTGTTGGTACAACACATCATCATATAGGAGATGTAGCTTCTAGTATTGGATTGAAAGATACACAAATTAAAGAAGCAAAAAATGGTTTTTTTACTGAAATTGATGGACAATTATCCTATTGTGTTTCAAAGAAAATAAAAAATAATTATATTTATTGTATTATTCCTGTAAGAGTTCTTTTTAAGGAAGTACCTAAAAATTGTTTAGAAATGATCGTTTGTTTAATTATTATATCTATTTTATTTAGATTACTTATTATTAAGTATATTCGTGTTTATGTGATTGATAGTATAAATCAAATTAATCATCAATTATCTAAGATTTCTAAAGGACAATTAGATGAGGAAGTATCGATTAATAATAGTTTAGAATTTCAAAAATTAAGTCATTATATTAATGAAATGAAACAAAGCTTATTAGTTAATAATAAAAAAATGGATTATATTTTAACTCAAACAAATCAACTTATCGGGTTCTATGAATATAATCAAAAATTAAATACATTGTATTTATCAGATGGGTTTAAAGAAATATTTTCTTTAAATTCACAACAATGCACACAATTTAAAGAAGATATTAATGATTTTATTGATTTTTTAAATAAAATAAATACACATCAAGTTGAAAAAGATATTTATTATCTTCCTCAAATGAAACGTTATATACAAATAAATGATCGAAAAGATCAAGATATTACATTAGGCGTTATGATAGATATCACAACCTCTTATATAAAAAGAAAGAAAATAGAAATAGAAAGAGATGTTGATGAATTAACACAAATATATAATCGAAATGGTTTAAAAATAAAAATCAATAAGTTATTAGAAGATAAAAATATAGCTCAATATGCTTTGATATTTATAGATTTAGATGACTTAAAACAAGTAAATGATGTCTATGGACATTATTGTGGAGATCTTTATTTAAAACAAATGACAAATGTTTTAAAAACTATTTCGGGAGAAAAATGTTTGGTAGGCCGCTTGGGTGGAGATGAATTTATTGCTTTTTTTCATCATTATGATTCAATGGAAAAATTAAATAATGATATTAATCAATTAAATGAAATAAGAGATCAAATCGTTTTATTAGCAGATGATCATAGTGTAAATTTAGCATTTTCATATGGTGTTTGTTATGGAACAGAAAGTACTGATTTACAAAGAATGATCGAGATTGCAGATTATAAGATGTATGAAAATAAACGTAAAAGAAAAGGAAGATAGATTAAGTATCTTCCATTTTAAATAGTTGTTAAATCTTTAACAACTTCACTTGCAATAATTAATTTACAGTGGAAGGAACAAAGGCGTTACTTCCAGGAATATCTCTTCTAATTGTACATTTACGTTTTGTACCAGGAGGGCATATACAATGTGTTCGGCAACTGATGGATAAATCATCAATTGGGCGAATTGGTTTTTCTTCAGAATAAACAACTTTTAATTTTTTAACATGTCTTTTTTTAAGTTCTCTACGCATGACTTTTGCTAGAGGACATACTTTTGTTTTATAAATATCTGTGATTTTAAATTGGGTAGAATCAACTTTATTTCCAGCTCCCATACTTGAAATAATGGGAATATTGTGTTCTTGGGCTTTTAAAATAAGTTCGATTTTTGCAGAAACTGTATCAACTGCATCTATAATATAATCATAATCTTCAAATGAAAAATCAGATGCATTTTCTGGTAAAAAGAAACATTGATATGTTTGAATGTTGACTTTTGGATTAATTTTTAACATTCTTTCTTTCATGACATCTGTTTTATATTGACCAACTGTATCAAATGTAGCGATGATTTGACGATTGAGATTTGTTAGACAAATTTTATCATCATCTATTAAATCAAAAGAGCCAATTCCACTTCTTACAAGCGCTTCGCCTACATAACCGCCGACACCACCTAGACCAAAGATGGCCACACGGCTGTTTTTAAGTTTTTCCATGGCTTCTTTTCCATATAATAATTGAGTTCTTGAAAATTGATTTACATAAAAGTCTCCTTAATCATACTAAACGACTATGAATTGATTATAGACATACTCGTTGCTCTAGTCAATCTTTTTTTAAATAATAGTTGACTTAGTTAACATTATTTAATAGAATAACACTCGGTTTAAATATTTGGTTTATATTGGAAACGCACACTCCTTGAGTGATAACGAACAACACAATTCATTATCATAAGGAGGTTTTTTTATGCCAAAAACAAAATTTCAAGAAATTATTTTTACAATTATGATGGTTTTCATGATGGTTTATTTTATGATTTGTTATAATATTTCATTAAATATTGGAGGAATGACAAATCAAGTGTTCTTAATGGCTTTTCAAGAATTAGTGATTATGGCACCTGTTGCTTTCATTTTAGATTTCTTTATTGTAGGACATCTTGCTAAAAAGAAAGCATTTCAAATTGTTGATTTAGAAAATGATCATCCATTTCATTTAGTAATTGCGATTTCAGTGGTATCTATTATTTTAATGTGTCCATGTATGTCATTTGCAGCAACACTTTTATTTAAAAATGCTGGAAGTCAAATGATTGCAGTTTGGTTACAAACAACAGTTATGAATTTCCCTATGGCATTTTTCTTACAATTATGTTTTGCAGGACCAATCGTACGTTTTGTATTTGGTAAAATCTTTAATGAAAATAGAGCTTAGTCTCTATTTTTTTATTTTACAAAGGAAAAGACTTTCCCACCAAAAATATCAGCAACGTCCCGAACACGATAGCCAGATTGGCATGTAC